>Ga0169931_10000356_pt1 | contig 75275 bp, 84 predicted proteins | sample Kivu_15m_20L_FD_129675 | JGI IMG/M metagenome (GOLD analysis project Ga0169931, IMG submission 129675) | Freshwater microbial communities from Lake Kivu, Western Province, Rwanda to study Microbial Dark Matter (Phase II) - Kivu_15m_20L... | ecosystem: Environmental > Aquatic > Freshwater > Lake... | reverse complement strand
TCATAGTCCGCTCCTGCTCAAATTGTTTATACTCTTCCCAAAACTGTTTTTCCAATCCTTCTGGTAAAATCATAACCCAATCAATAAATCTATACAGGTTACGAATATCTTGCTCTTGTAACCCTAAATCGTATAACCTGCGAATTAACTGAAATTTCCAGCTTTTACGCTCCGCGGGGGTTGAGCGCGTTTGTTGGGTTTTTAAATGCGCCATCACCACTGTAGCAAAGGGATTGTTACTATTTTCTAACTCTTGCCAGTTGTCTGCGTAGTCTAAAAGTTTTACACTGCGAAATTTAAAGTTTAAGCTCGTATCCGGGTAATTGTAACTATAACCATTGGGTCGCCAGTCCCGATGGGTGTCACAGAGAATAGCTAGGCTAATGGCTGGTTGATCAAATCGGTCAAAAATGCGAAAATTGTAGGTAAACATCCGCTTACCAAAGTTTTCTTCCTTTTGTCCTTGAATTTCTACATGAATTAATAACCATAATTCTTGTCCTGACCTTTGCCAAACTTTGACTAATTGGTCAGCATATTGTTTACCCTGTTCAGCTTCACGACTAATTTGTTGAAATTCTTTATTTAGAAATTCATAGGGGCGTTCCCAGTCAATTAATGCAGCTGTTTCTGGGAAAAAGAACTGTATAGCTTGGGGAAAATAGGCTTCTAGGATTTCTTTCCAGGGGCTATCAAAATCAGCCCGTTCATTAATGTTAGTCATTGGTGATGGGAGTTTTTTTCATAATCATATCAAATGTTCTTAGTGAGGACTAAAGTCCTCACATTGGATACTATGACTATGACACCGAGGGACTGCTGTTTGTCCCTTGGGCTTGGGGAAGAAATTTTTTAATTACACAGTGGGGTTTTGATGGTTTATCTTCATCAATGGCTAGGAATGTGCGACCAAATCCCCCTTGTCCTAATATTGACGCGCATATGTTTCCCGCAGGAGTAGTTTACCACTGCACTGCTGGCAAAACTGGCAATAGTCGGGGTTGGGGAGGAGACGGTGGGGATTAAGACATTGACGCATAGATGCAAATCTGGGGTTTGTTGTTATTTTATCCCTATTTTCCCACCAACACTCAAGAAAATTGAGTTAAATGAGAACTGGTTTCCTTAAATATCTGCAAATTTTTGACGGATGGGCTTGTTATTATAGAAATTAAACATAGGGGTTCAGCAATGCTCAACCCCCAACGCTACAGTTTTTCTGGTTTACCAGAAAAACTTAACTTTCTTCTTGACGGTCGGTTTTTTGTCCTGGAGAAGATTCATACAAAGCATCTAACTGTTGACGAGCATCTTCTACATTCACTGAACGCATGACCAACAGAGGTTCTTTAATTAGATTACCGGCGTTATCTAATAACTCTGGATGGGGAATAAATTGTTTTCTGGGAGAAAGATAGCCTTGATTAGCGGTTGATGAATTTTTAGGTGGATAAACCCGCTCTCGATCAACACTAAACATAATCAAGTTGCGGATTAAGTTAGCAACGGCTATGAAAGCAAGAATTGTAAAGGCGAAAATGTAAAGCAGGTGTAACATTGGGTTTTCCTCCAAGAACGGCAAATTTTAAAACTTTTTTGGGTAACGTTTTGTTTCGCCCATGTTGTCAAATGGGACGAGGGGTTATAAACAACGCACGCTGGGTGCATCATGTTTTTATGGAAAAATTTGTTAATCCTTATTGAATCTAAAGTAGCATGGGATACATTATTTTTTAATAAAAATAATATTAAGTTTCTTGTATCTTCAATGCAACTTGTATATTGTTTTTCTGTTCTGCTGATCAGCCTGGTGAGAGCCACCAGCCGACTCTTTACATTTCTCGTGCTTGACGCGATCGCATTGATACACTCCAGCATTCTGTTACTAGTCGATGCCAAGGTATGAGGGTGTTCATGTCAATTCCCACTTGTCCATCGGTAGCGCTAAACAGCATCTTAGCCGCGTTTAGCTCCTCTTGTGCTTGCTTGAGTCGTAACAGTAGGTCAGATTGCTCTTCTTGACTCATGAATGAGAGTTGCTCGGTTTCTAACAATTCACGCGATCGCCCAAACCAGTAATTAAAATCCTCCAGTAGAGGTTCTAACACTGTTTTCAGCATCTCAGCCCCTGGTAAATTTGAGTCTCGCATAAGTAAAAAGTATATTTCTAGCTTCCCTATTAATATTAACGTTTTTTACAAAAATTAACATTTTCTGCTAGTCTGTCCTCAGATGGATTGTGGAAAAATCTGTAGTAGTGGCGATAAAATAAGTTATAGTAAGAATAACCAAAAGTCTATCTAAGGTTGACAAAACAAAAAAAATGTGATAACAGCCTGTGGTGATTATTTAGTCTTGATGGGCTGGGCTTGATGATAAAAGATTATTTAAAGTCAAACTGGCAGTAATCAACGTCAGCAAACTTGTTGTATTTAAACCAGCTTTAATTTGTATAATTGTAGCCGAGAAGACTTGTAGTGAGCCTAGTGGATAGCTTGCGTGGCGTACCCATAGTATTTCTGAACTACCTTTACTGATGAAATGCAGATTATCGGATTTAGCTGCTTAATAGCTTACTAGATAAAATAAAGATGTAAAATCGGTGAAAAGCCAATAAAATCAACTTTTTGAGTTTCGACTATTCCTTGGGTAGATTTTTGAGAGCTTCAACTACTAAAATTATCATTTTGCAATCACTTTGCTCATGGTTCAGCAACCAATGTCGCCAAAATCATCTGTTAGTCAATCAGAACAACCTGAAAAAATTTATTTACCCCGTACCAGCGAATCAGAGAAACTAAAGAGGATTCGCCACACAGCTTCTCATGTAATGGCTATGGCTGTACAAAAGCTGTTTCCCAAAGCGCAAGTTACCATTGGTCCTTGGATTGAAAACGGTTTTTACTACGACTTCGATAGTCCGGAACCATTTAGCGAAAATGATTTGAAATCCATCAAGAAAGAGATGGTAAAAATTATTAATCGCAAATTACCCGTAAGTCGGGAAGAAGTCAGCCGGGAGGAAGCCGAAAAACGCATTTTAGCAATTCGGGAATCTTACAAGTTAGAAATCCTGGCAGATATCAAGGAAGAACCAATTACAATTTACCATCTCGGCGATGAATGGTGGGATTTATGCGCGGGTCCCCATGTGGAAAACACCAGCGAATTAAACCCCAAAGCCATTGAATTAGAAAGTGTGGCTGGGGCTTATTGGCGTGGGGATGAAACTAAAGCCCAGTTACAACGCATCTATGCTACTGCTTGGGAAAGCCCAGAACACTTGGCTGAATATAAGCGGCGCAAAGAAGAGGCGCTGCGAAGAGACCATCGCAAACTAGGTAAGGAACTGGGATTATTTATATTTTCTGAACAGGTGGGGCCGGGTTTACCTCTGTGGACACCCAAAGGTACTTTATTACGGAGTACGTTAGAAGATTTCCTCAAGGGTGAACAACTCAAACGCGGTTATTTACCTGTGGTGACACCGCATATTGCTAGAGTGGATTTATTTAAAACTTCTGGACACTGGCAAAAATATAAAGAAGATATGTTTCCCCTGATGGGGGAAGATGCAGAAGCGGTGGCGCAGGAACAGGGTTTTGTCCTCAAGCCGATGAATTGCCCCTTCCATATCCAAATATACAAGAGTGAATTACGGTCATACCGGGAATTACCTATCAGGTTGGCGGAGTTTGGTACTGTTTACCGCTATGAACAGTCAGGAGAGTTAGGCGGTTTAACCAGAGTGCGCGGTTTTACTGTGGATGATTCCCACTTGTTTGTTACTCCTGAACAGTTAGACAGTGAATTTATCAATGTGGTAGATTTGATTTTGTCGGTGTTTAACAGTTTACAACTGAAGAATTTTAAAGCTAGACTTAGTTTCCGCGACCCCACTAGTGATAAATATATTGGTTCCAATGAAGTTTGGGATAAGGCAGAAGGCGCAATTCGCCGGGCGGTGGAACATTTGGGAATGGAATACTTTGAGGGAATTGGGGAAGCAGCGTTTTATGGACCAAAACTAGATTTTATCTTTAGTGATGCTTTGGAACGAGAATGGCAATTGGGAACAGTTCAGGTAGATTACAATTTACCAGAACGTTTTGATTTGGAATATGTGGCTGAAGATGGTTCCCGTAAACGTCCTGTGATGATTCACCGTGCGCCCTTTGGTTCTCTAGAACGGTTGATTGGTATTTTAATTGAACAGTATGCTGGGGATTTTCCTCTATGGTTAGCACCGGTGCAAGCTCGATTGTTACCAGTAGGTGAAGCACAACTAGATTTTAGTAAACAAGTTGCAGCGAAAATGCTGGCTGCGGGTATCCGTGCAGAAGTGGATACTAGTGGCGATCGCTTGGGTAAACTTATCCGCAATGCAGAGAAACAAAAAGTACCTGTAATGGCGGTTGTGGGAGCGCAAGAGGTTGAATCTAATAGCTTGAGTATCCGTACCCGTGCGGCGGGAGAGTTGGGAGCGATACCTGTTGATGAAGTGGTGAATAAAATGAAGAATGCGATCGCTAACTTCGAGAACTTCTAACCGACAATAGGGTGAGTATGGCTCACCCTATAAAAAAATCACTGTAATGGTTAACCTGATTATTTTATTAACCACGGGCGTTAAGTATGTGAACTGGCTAGTGAACCCTTACTCATATATTAAGTTATGTAAAGCATAATTTTGAGCGAATCAATCCCTATTCATGAGATGCTAGTGGATTGATTGGTGAGTATTTGCGGATGTCTGTTATTTCTAGTATCACTGTTACCGTTCCCGCCACAACTGCTAACTTAGGTCCGGGTTTTGACTGCATCGGTGCGGCTTTAACGCTGTACAACAAGTTCAAATTCACTCCTTTAGCAGAAGGTGGATTAATTATTTCTGTCACGGGTAAAGAAGCTGAAGGGGTGCAGACCGATGAGAATAATCTGCTTTATCAGGCGTTTGTTAAGTTCTATCAATATATAGGACAAAAACCCCCATCAGTAAAAATGGAAATTGACCTTGGTGTACCCTTGGCCAGGGGTTTGGGTAGTTCAGCTACAGCCATTGTCGGGGGGTTAGTGGGCGCTAATCAATTAGCCGATGCGCCCTTGAGTGTGTTGGAGGTGATGAAATTAGCGATCGCAATGGAGGGACATCCTGATAATGTAGTACCTGCCCTCTTGGGGGGATGTCGTCTAGCTGCTAGTAGTGGCGATAGCTGGGAAATTTGCGATGTTCCTTGGTATGGGGATATTATACCTGTGGTGGCTATTCCTGATTTTGAGCTATCCACGAGTGAAGCCCGGCAAGTTCTACCCCCCCAAGTGACTCGTAGTGATGCAATTTTTAATACAGCACATCTGGGGTTATTGTTGCGGGGTTTGCAAACTGGGCAGGAACAGTGGTTAAGAACCGCTTTACAAGATAAGTTACATCAGCCATATCGTCAGGCTTTAATTCCTGGTTATGATGCTGTCAATGCAGCGGCCCTTGGTGCTGGTGCTTATGGCATGGTAATTAGTGGTGCTGGCCCAACACTGTTAGCTTTAGTAAATCAATTGCAATCCCAAGCTGTACAAGAGGCAATGTTATCAGCTTGGCAGTCAGCAGGTATTATGGCAGTTGTGCGATCGCTGTCTCTGGATAACCAAGGTGCAACCTACCAAAGATAAACTGCAATGAGCAACCAAATTCATACAGAAATCACCAACCTGAAAGCACAAATTCACGATCTCCAGCAAGAACGGGTTAGCCTTCAAGCAGTAATAAAGAATGTCTTGTCTCACCAAGGTGATTCACCTTCAGCAATGGTGGAAGCTTTTCGCCGCCAAGCCCGAGAAAATCCCCAATTATCGGTAGAAATCAAAGGTATAGACGATGCGATCGCAGCTTTGGAAGCACAGCTACAACAAAAACAAGCAGAGTTAGAACATTGGCAAAATCAATCACCACAACTCACCCCAGAGCAGGAGTTAGAAGCAGCCAGACAAGTGGCTCAAGTTCATGCCCAACGCATTAATCAACTGGCAAAGGAACTAGCTACAGAAATCCGCCAACTCAAATCTTGTGCTGATTATTTGAGTCCCATGTATTGGCAAGTGTACTACAAACCTTTTATTACTGGGTTTAAGACTATCTCAGTTCCCCACGTTCGCTCAGATGGCGAGGTTTGGACGATTGTAAATCGGATTGTTTGACAATCCCCGGCGTAAATGCAAAGGGATTCTATATTTGGGCAAAATTCGCTATACAAAGACTTAAATGGGTGGCTTGAGCCACTTTTTTATTTTTGGTTGACGTTGCAAAAATTTACAATTACAATTGTTGGCAAAGGAGTCAGTGAGTATTTGTGCTTAGTCACTGACTCAAAAAGCAGATATATTAGGGATAAATAACGTTTACAAAACTATAAAATCCTTAATATAATGAAATCAAACGCAAAAAGGTCAACTGATTAACCTACCAGAAATAATGAATGCTATTGAGTTTCCTTGGTTATCGGCTATAATTTCATTGCCCCTGGTGGCTGCCATAGCCATACCCTTAATCCCAGATAAAGAAGGCAAAACCGTTCGCTGGTATGCTCTGGGAGTTGCGATCGCCGATTTCGCATTGATGATTTCCGCCTTTTGGTATAGCTACGACTGGCAAAACTCCACACTGCAACTCGTAGAGAAATATACTTGGATTCCCCAGTTAGCTTTAAATTGGTCCGTGGGTGTTGATGGTTTATCCATGCCCCTAGTCTTGTTAACAGGCATAATCAATACCCTAGCAATCTTCGCGGCTTGGAAGGTCACAAACAAGCCGCGATTGTTTTATGGTTTGATGTTGGCGATGTACAGCGCCCAAATTGGGGTATTTGTGGCCCAAGATTTGCTGTTGTTCTTCTTAATGTGGGAAATCGAGTTAGTACCTGTGTACCTGCTTATTTCCATTTGGGGAGGACCCAAGCGTCGTTATGCAGCTACTAAATTTATTCTCTACACAGCAGCAGCATCAATATTTATCTTAGTAGCTGGGTTGGCAATGGCATTTTCAGGAGATACTGTCACCTTTGACATAGCAACTCTGGGAATGAAGCAATACCCCAAAGCCTTTGAATTGTTAACTTATGCAGGTTTCTTGATAGCCTTCGGTGTCAAGTTGCCCATATTCCCCCTACATACTTGGTTACCTGATGCCCACGGTGAAGCGTCTGCACCTGGTTCAATGATTTTGGCTGGTGTGTTGTTAAAAATGGGTGGTTATGCACTCATCCGCATGAACGTGGAAATGTTACCTAATGCCCATGTTTACTTTGCCCCAGTGTTAGCAGTTTTAGGTGTAGTGAACATTGTTTACGGTGCTTGCTGTGCCTTTGCCCAAACAAATCTGAAACGCCGCTTGGCTTACTCTTCAATTGCCCACATGGGTTTTGTATTAATCGGTATTGCCTCTTATACAGAAATTGGTATTAGCGGTGCTGTACTACAAATGGTTTCTCACGGTTTAATTGCTGCTAGCTTGTTCTTCTTATCTGGTGTTACTTATGAACGTACCCACACCTTGATGATGGACAAAATGGGCGGTATGGCTAAAGTAATGCCCAGAACCTTTGCAGTATTCACTATTGGTTCCATGGCTTCTCTGGCTTTACCTGGAATGAGTGGCTTTGTGGGTGAGTTGATGGTATTTCTCGGTATCGCTTCCAGTGATGTTTACAGTTCGAGTTTCAAAGTTGTAGTTGTCCTGTTGTCAGCTGTTGGGGTAATTTTAACTCCCATTTACTTACTGTCAATGCTGCGCCAAGTGTTCTACGGTCAGCAAAGCAAAGAATTACATCTAGATGCTGTAATTTCTGATATTAAACCCCGGGAATTGTTTATCACCGCTTGTTTAATAGTTCCTATCATTGGTATTGGTTTATATCCCAAGTTGATTACCCAGACCTATGATGTCAAGACAGTCCAACTAGCTGCCCATGCACGTCAAGTTTTACCAGTTGTGGCTCGTCAGCAACCAGTAAGTGTGTACTCACGTATTTTCACAGCACCAACTTTGGCTTCATCTCAAGTTGATACTTTAGCTAATATCTCAGAGTAATATAATACCCACTAAGGGTGTTGCAAGTAAATTCTAAATATGAGGGGAAAATAGGGTGGTTACAAAACCACCCTTAAAATTGTGATTCACTTGATAGCTTTTGTAGAGAGAGAAGAACACATTACTATAATGGTGCTGGAGCAATGGAAAATATTAAATTTACACACCAGCTTGAGTCAATGCCAGATGCAAAATTGGAAACTAAAAATTAATAATTATGTGTTGGGGTAGATACATCTTTTTCAATTAGAGATAAAAATGATAGTGGTTGGCTCATGTTAGCAGCAAAGCCGAGAATTCCTGGATCTAGATGTTGATAAAGTAGTTGTCCTGTTGTATCAAAGAGAAAAGTTCCACCACGCTGGGTTAAGTAAGCAGACAATGGTACATAGGTATGCCAATTTTTGAGAACTTCTACCATATTACCTAGCCTTAGAGTGGCTAACTCAAAGGGACGTTGAAAGCCATTACCGCCGGCTAGTCGAAAAAATGAGCCTTTAAAAGTAGGTAGAGGAGTATTCTCAATCATTTCATCATCCCCAATTAGTTGGGGGGCTTGGCGATCGCCTGTGTATCCCCGCAAAACTTCTGCAAGAGTTCCGGGACTACCAATACCGGCACACATTAATAGTAGATTTAGCCAGGCTTTTTGAGACTGAGAAAGTCCAGGTAGAGAAAAATTTAAACCAGGATAAAGATTGAGTTGGCGATGTAGTTCTGCATGAGGTTCAACAAATAAGTTTTGAGGGGGAAATCCTGTATATGCACAGAATTTTTTCCCAGAGGCTAAGTTACCAATTCCCACCGCACGAATAGCGAGTTTTTGCGCTGCTAATTTGTCAGCTTCTCGCCGTAACCACCACGCATATTCAAGGCTATCAAAATCCCCTAGTTGTGGCCAGACTAATATGAGGATATGGGAGGCAGTCTCGCAGTTTTCTAGCAGCGATCGCGTCATACCATCACTAACGCGCTGACGTTTGGTCTGATTAAATATGGTGTAGGGATTCATCGGCAGGTATTAACTATTATTTAGCTATATTAGTCTAATTTATCAAAATTTATGTTGATTTGAGAATGTAAATTATCTCCATCCTAAATTCTGCTCCACCTCTGCTACATTCTCTCTGTAATGAGTTGATTGAACCTCTTTTCATATGTTGCCCAGTCGATTTGCTTTTTTTTATATTCTTCGAGAATATCTTTAGTGGGGGCTAAATCTAGAAGATGGATATATTCAATTTTTTTCTGGGTAAAGCCAATGGTAAATATTTTCATAAGTGGTCATGATTTTGATATAGACAGTCCCGTAATTATAATAAACTTTTTGGGTGTCATGCCTGGGGCAAAACAGCCCATAAAAAAGCGGGCTAACCGCTAATGATGTGGTTAACCCGTTCAGTTTTGGGAACGCGCTGAGAAATTCTTATTGCAGTACCAACTTGACATTGGCGTTTTGCAGACCGCGCTGTTTTACTTCGGACAAGGTTTTGTTAACAGCGTATTTTTGGTTGATGGAGTTGATCAACTCGGTTTGGTTGTGCTTTTTAGCAACGCCCCACAGGTCAGCGATGAGGTCGAAGGAACCGTCGCTATTGCGAGACCAACCTAAATCATATTCACCTTCCAAAACAGCTACGATGTCGGAACGAACGCGCTGGCCATTGTAACCACGAACATCAGCTTCAGTCTTCACGGTAATACCGAGGTCGCGCAAAGAAGACTTGAGGATTTCAGCATCGGTGATTTTGGTACGCAGGGTGCTAAAATGAGACATTTGGGTTTCCTCCAGTGAGAAGATTGAGAAAAAAGACAACGGTTTTTTTACGGTAACTGCTAGCTTTTTGGGCTAGCCTTTGCCCCTGGTGTGAGCAGGGGAAAGCTTTTAGAACTCCATGCGCTGATATTCAGCGACAGAGGCTGCGGCGGGTCTGGCGCGTTGTCTAGCCCAATCTCTTAGGGCTGTTACTTGTTCTTGCATCGTTCGAGACAACGGCAGTGTTGCTTTTAGCGCAGCAATAATATCTAATTGTGTGAACTCGCGGTCTTGGGCGAAGGCTTCATACATAGCCGCCACGAGCGCTTGTTCAATTTCTGCCCCAGAGAAGCCGTCGGACATTTTGGCTAATTGCTCTAGATCGAATCGGGAAATATCTTCACGACGCTTAGTGAGGTGAATTTTGTATATATCCTGGCGTTCTTCGGTTGTGGGCAGATCCACAAAGAAAATTTCGTCAAAACGTCCTTTCCTCAAGAATTCTCCAGGTAACCGTTCTACTCGGTTAGCAGTTGCCATGACAAATACTGGAGATTTTTTCTCTTGCATCCATGTGAGAAAAGAACCAAAGATTCTACTTGAAGTACCACCATCAGAATCAGATGAACCAGAGCTACCGGCAAAGGATTTATCTAATTCGTCTATGAACAGAATGGCTGGAGAGATAGATTCTGCTGTTTTGAGGGCGTTACGTAGATTGGCTTCACTTCGTCCTACCATGGAGCCGTCATATACTCGCCCCATGTCTAGGCGCAATAATGGCAAGCTCCATAATCTGGAGGTGGTTTTGGCAATTAATGACTTACCGCAACCAGGAACACCTAAAATTAACATTCCTTTGGGCTGGGGCAAACCATACTCTCTCGCCCTTTCTGTAAAGGCGTTAGAGCGCTGTTTTAGCCACCTTTTTAGTTCTTCTAAGCCACCCACCGCATCAATGGTTTCATCTTCTTCGATGTATTCTAAAATACCATTGCGGCGAATGAGTTGCTTTTTCTCAGATAGAACTATCTCTACTTCTTCTTCCGTGAGGCGGCCCCTAGTTACTTGTGCCTTACGGTATACTTTCTCAGATTCGTCCTTGGTTAAACCTAACGCTGCTCTGAGAAGCTTTTCTCGCGCCTCGGTTGTGATCCGTCTGCCTCTATTTTGCTCTAAGTGGTGAGTTAAAACTTTGTTTAGCTCTACCATATCTGGCAATTTAAAGTCAATAACTACAACTTCTTTTTCTAATTCAATGGGAACTTGTTGCAGGGGTGACATCAATATAATGTTTTTCTGCATTCCTTTGAAACTAGCGATCGCATCACGCAGCGACCTTGTTGTTGCAGGCGCATCAATAAAGGGATGTAAATCTTTAAGAATAAATATACCAGGTTCTCTCTGTCGGATAATCCACTCAATGGCGGCTTCCGGAGATACAGTATTGTGTTGGGTGACGTTCCGGGGTTGCCCATATTCCACGATGCCGTGAGTTACTGTCCAGACGTATACGCGGCGTTGGGGCTTGATTAATTGGGCGATTGTGGAAATTGCCTGCTCCGCCCGTTCTTCCTCGGAGGTCACCAGGTAGATTAGAGGATATTGAGCTTGAATTAGGATATTGAGCTCTTCTTTCATACAATCGACCTGCTTGAGACCTTATACAGTAAAGACATCGTTTGTTGGTTGCGGCAATGGAATTATGAACTCTTCATTCACTATTCTTACCTAGCAAGGAACCAATTCTTCCTCACCCTGGGGATGAGTTTGATCTTTTTCCATCTCATCAATGGTTAGATGCTCTGGGATCACTCCTGGTTGACTGCTCATGGCAATCAATTCTCCATCTCGTAACACTAATGAACTTTCACAGTTTGGACAGGAGTAAATCCTGTGGGTTCGTCCATAGGCGGAAGCTTCAACTTCTTCAACTAGTTCTGAGTTAGCTAGGTAGAAGCCCAGGGCCCGTTCCGCTAGATCTGACATTGGTTCAGAATCAATCACTGAACGAATCTTGAGTTTCTTGTGAAGTTCTGGCGACAGATATAAAGTAACCTTTTGCTTAGTTTGCATATAACTCTTTAACGGCTGTACCCGGGTATGTATATTACTCTATCGGTTACTTTCTCACTTGTCAAGACGTTAAAGCGTTTTAACGGCAATTTTGTTACATTTATTTACATTAATCAAATATGCCAGAGAGGTTTAAGGGTGTTGATCCGCCTTAAGCATAGTTATATTGCCGATTTCGCAGCTAAGAGTTATTGCTTTTTACAAAGAATCATGGTTAACAGGTACTAAAACCTGGTAGATTTAGCTATCAGCGAGTAAAAACTGGTTAAGATGAAAGTCCTGGTTATTGGTGGTGATGGTTACTGCGGTTGGGCAACTGCACTTTACCTTTCCAACCGAGGTTATGAAGTAGGAATTTTAGATAGTTTGGTGAGACGGCACTGGGATAATGAATTGGGTATCGCAACTCTGACCCCCATCGCGCCAATTCACCAACGCCTCCAGCGATGGAAAGATTTGACGGGTAAATCTATCGACCTATTTATTGGCGATATCACTAATTACGAGTTCCTCAAGCAAGTTCTACACCAATTTGAGCCAAACGCCCTAGTGCATTTTGGTGAACAACGATCTGCGCCTTTTTCCATGATCGACAGAGAACACGCAGTCCTCACCCAGGTGAATAACGTAGTGGGCACATTAAATTTGCTCTACGCTATGCGAGAAGATTTCCCAGATTGCCACATGGTGAAACTGGGAACTATGGGCGAGTATGGAACACCCAACATAGATATAGAAGAGGGGTACATCACAATTGAACACAACGGGCGGAAAGATACTCTACCCTATCCCAAGCAGCCTGGTTCAATGTACCATCTGAGCAAAGTACATGATAGTCACAACATCCACTTTGCTTGCCGGATTTGGGGACTGCGGGCTACAGACTTAAATCAAGGGATAGTTTATGGCGTTCTCACCGAAGAAACGGGGATGGACGAAATGTTAATTAATCGCCTTGATTATGATGGGGTGTTTGGTACAGCGTTGAATCGTTTCTGTATTCAAGCGGCCATCGCTCACCCTCTCACAGTTTATGGTAAGGGTGGACAAACTCGTGGCTTTTTGGATATTCGGGACACAGTGCGATGTATAGAATTAGCGATCGCCAACCCAGCCCAGCCGGGGGAATTCCGGGTGTTCAACCAATTCACTGAGTTATTCAGCATTGGTGATCTGGCATTAATGGTGAAAAAAGCCGGTAATGCTCTAGGACTAAATGTGGAAATCAATCATCTGGATAACCCCAGGGTGGAAAAAGAAGAACATTACTTCAACGCCAAAAATACCAAACTGCTGGATTTAGGGCTACAGCCCCATTATCTCTCTGATTCCTTACTTGATTCTTTGTTAAACTTTGCTGTCAAGTATAAGAAACGAGTTGATAACCAGCAAATTATGCCCAAAGTTTCTTGGCACAGAGGTTAGGCTTTAGCCTGGTAGCAACTGTTATATCATGTGCTAAAAACACATGATTTTGTTTCGTGGGCATCTTGCCCACATCTATATCTGGTTGTATATTTTTTTATGAGAATAGCCCTATTCACTGAAACCTTTCTCCCCAAAATTGATGGCATAGTAACGCGATTGCGTCACACTGTTGACCATTTACAGCGCAATGGTGACAAAGTGCTAGTGTTTGCCCCTGACGGCGGTATTACTGAACATAAAGGAGCTAAAGTTTACGGAGTTAGTGGCTTTCCTTTGCCATTGTATCCAGAGTTGAAAATGGCTTTACCCCGTCCTGCCATTGGTTATGCTTTAGAGGAATTTCAGCCAGATATTATTCATGTGGTCAATCCAGCAGTGTTAGGATTAGGGGGAATTTTTTATAGTAAGATGCTAAAAATACCACTGGTAGCGTCTTATCATACCCACTTACCTCAGTATCTCCAGCATTACGGTTTGGGAATGCTAGAAGGGTTTCTGTGGGAATTGCTCAAAAGCGCTCATAATCAAGCGGCTTTAAATCTTTGCACTTCTACAGTGATGATGGAAGAACTAACAGGACATGGTATTGAACGGGTGAGTGTATGGCAAAGGGGTGTAGATACAGAATTATTTCATCCTGATTTGGCTAGTGTGGAGATGCGATCGCGTCTATCCCAAAATCACCCAGAAAGTCCTTTGCTGTTGTATGTTGGTCGTCTTTCGGCGGAAAAAGAAATTGAGCGCATTAAGCCGATCCTAAAAGCAATTCCTGATGCCCGATTAGCACTGGTGGGTGATGGACCCCACCGCCAAGAACTAGAAAAATATTTTGCAGACACTCACACTCATTTTGTGGGCTACCTCACAGGAAAAGAGTTAGGTTCCGCCTTCGCCAGTGCTGATGCTTTTATTTTTCCTTCTCGAACAGAAACACTGGGCTTAGTTTTATTAGAAGCAATGGCCGCTGGCTGTCCAGTGGTGGCAGCCCGTTCTGGGGGAATTCCTGATATTGTCACCGATGGTGTTAATGGTTATCTTTTTGAACCGAGGGCAGATATTCAAGATGCTATAGATGCTACTGTCCGCTTGTTGGAACAAAAGCAAGAACGAGAAGTTATCCGTCAAAATGCCCGCAGAGAAGCAGAAAAGTGGGGATGGTCTGCGGCAACTTCTCAGTTACAAGATTATTATCAAAAGGTGTTACAGCCCATGGTATCTAAGTAGTTAATGCGGCTATATTATAGCTAGATGACCAAACTCTTACCTAAAAGATACCACCCCGCAGTTTTTGGGGTGGTATGTAGGTGATAATGTCAAGCAAACCTGCTACTGGTGATTTCTCAAGAATTACTCTCCTCATCATCATTTTTAAAGGGACTCTCACCAATTCCCAGTTGTTTTTTCGTTTTTTTCAATTGTTTCCACAAAACTTTGATTTGTTCATAAGCTTCTTCTGGGCTTAACTTTCCACCTGTTTCTAAATTACAGATGTAACTGATACGTTGAGCAAATTCCTGCAAGTTGGCATTAAAAACCAAGTTTTCAGGCTTGACATGACCATAGTAGCGTCCGCGAGGATAGAAAAAATCATCTTTATTCATTACTTTTCTCCTTTTCTTTACTAAATATTTTTACTCTTTGAAGCATTTCCCCAACATCAATTTTCCCAGTTCCAGATGCAAGATAAATTCCCTTTTCCTGTCTTATTGTTAGTTACACCGGAAAAGGTAAATAAGCTCAAAGGTACATAGGAAAGACTTTTTAACCTATGTTTCCCTTTTCGCGGCTTCTTGGATCAAAGTCTACCAGAGCTTATACAAAACTATAACCTTTTTCCAGTACGCGATCGCTGCCAAGCAGCACTCTGCGTCATTTCTCCTTGCTGTATCACCTGTTCAACACAGCCAAAAGCGTTTGAGGGTTTACTAAATTTAATGACGTACAAAACCGGACATAATTTGGAGCGTTTACTCAGGAACAAAGTTGATGCTATCTGTGTCCATGTTGCCGCTAAAATTAACAGTCATACTTTGCGTATTTTTTCCAATCAGTATTTTAGTATTTATGTCATTATTGTAACAGCACACTTTACACTGATCCACATAAGGCATATACTGTAAACCTGTGTTATCACAGCCACGTTTTCGTTCTAATTAGGCTTTTAACTTCACCCTCTGAACTATTAGCCTTCTAACGTGGTTCAAAGCAACGTTTCATCAGTTGACTAAGGAGAGTTTCAATGCAATATAAAATTACTGGCAAGGTTTATGAGTGTGAAACTGGTTTGGGAATCCCTAATCTGGTTGTTCAAGCCTTTGATAAGGATGTACTTAAGGATGATAATTTAGGGGAAACAATCACAGATGGCGAAGGCAAATTTGAAATAAATTACACCGAAAAAGACTTCAAAGGAATATTTGAAGGCGAACCTGATTTATATATTGTTATCAAAACAGGCGATCGCATCAATACCTTATATAACGGACAGAAAAACATCCGTCATCGAGCCAAGCGTCATGAAAACTTTGATATAGGGATTCCCAAATCAGCTTTTGTTGCTCAAATCAAAGATGATAAACAATTGTTAAAAGTTCTCTATGGTGTTGCTTGGTTAGATGGAGTGCTAGAACCAGGAGAAAAACTGTATTTGCAGCAAGTAGCCAATCAAAAAGGACTAGCAGAGGATCCAGACATCAAACCTTTATTAGCAGGTGAACCAGTCCACTCTCAGGAAGCGTACGATGACTTACAAGCATATTTGGGGACAAATCCCAGTGATGAAGATTATGAGGAACTATGTAAATCACTGGAAACACTAATTACCCTTGATTCAGTAGTAGAAGGTGTCGAAACAGAAATTTTAACCAGTATACCCAAAAGAGAAGCTCGCCAACTCACTCTCAAACAAAGACTAGCAAGCACTTTCCTCGATCCGCAATTCATCGCCAAATTGACCACAGTGAAAACCCCAAGTAGCGACGGAGTGCAAAAAAAAGGTACTTACTCAGATACACCCTACCGTGTCATAAGCCAGCTGATTGATAACATTGAACCTCCAGAAATCAAAGAAATTCAAAAAACCTTAAGCAGATTGTTTTTACAAGACAACTTTGCCCCTGTCAAAGAAGAAATTACCGCCGATGATTTACCCGTAATTGGTCAACTTCCCCAAGAATTATCGGGGATGTTTTTACGCATTTCCCCTAATCCCCTTTTCCCGCCCATTGGACTATATCACTGGTTTGATGGTGATGGTATGTTACATGGGGTCAACATCAAAAATGGTAAAGCGAGCTACCTTAACTGCTACGTTGAGACCGAAACCCTAAAAGTTGAAAAACAACAGGGCAAAGCAATTTGGCCGGGTTTACTCAACCTACCTCGATTTGACTCTCCTTACGACATCATGATTAAAAATCCTGCCAACACATCTGTGATTTGGCACGCTGGGAAACTTTTAGTCTTGTGTGAAGCAGGAGTACCCCATCATATTCGGGTCCCCGACTTAGAAACCGTTGGAGCTCACACCTTTAACAATCAACTCACCTGTGCTTTTACGGCTCATCCCAAAATAGATGCTGTCACCGGAGAAATGATGTTTTTCGGCTTTTCTCCCATTGCTCCACCTTACCTATCCTATGGCGTAGTCACAGCAGCAGGGGAAATTACCCGCATTGTCCCAATTGATTTACCTGCTCCTGTAATGATGCATGATTTTGCAATCACGGAAAATTACTCAATTTTCTTAGATATGCCCCTAACCTTCAAGCCAGGACAAATGATCAAAGGTGGAATTCCCCTAGCTTTTGACCGCACACGTAAAAGTCGTATTGGCATTATGCTACGCCATGGAGATAACAACACTCTACGCTGGTTTGAAGTGCCAACTTGCATGGTTTATCATACGGTCAATGCCTACGAAGAAGGAGAAGAGATAGTTCTCCTGGGCTTGCGGATGCCTTCAACTAATCTCTTAATTCCCGACGATAGTGACAAAGGTAACAGTTCTGAAAATGAAATCGCCAAAATGTGTCGTTGGCGCATTCATCTCAAAACAGGAGCTATCACCGAAGAGTTGCTTGACGATCAAGTTACAGAATTTCCGCGAATTAATGATCAGTTGGTTGGGCGCAAAATGCGTTACATCTACGCTGGACAGGGCGCACTTTACGCCAGTCCCAAACCTCTGCTTGATGGCGTGAAAAAATATGACTTAAAAACAGGCACGAGTGAAAGCTATTTCTTGGGACGGGGTCGTTTTGGCGGTGAAGCGGTATTTGTTCCCCGTCCAGGGGCGACCGTTGAGGATGATGGTTGGGTTCTGACTTATATTCACGATACATTTACTAATAAATCAGAACTAGCGGTTTTAAATGCCCAAAGCATCACATCCGAACCTGTGGCCCGGATTATGCTCCCTCAACGTGTACCCTTTGGTTTCCATTGTGGCTGGGTTTCCTCTGAACAAATGGCAACTCAGAAAATTTAGCTAACCTAACTGGGGAGCAACGGGATTTTGTGAAATCATTGCTCCCTAACCCCTCCGTGCCCTCATCCTTTGAGGGCATAGATACTTGATATCAGCCAACAAACCATAGCCAACTCACCGCCCCAATAGCGGATATCGAACAACTAAAGATAAAATAGTTAAGCCTGAAAGGGCGAAAACTGTCCACCGCCTCAAAACTTAGCTCATATTATGTCTGTTTATTCCCAAGTTTACGAAGGCAAAGCTAAAATTATCTATACAACGGACAACCCACAAGTCTTATTAGCTGATTTTAAAGACGATGCCACTGCTTTTAATGCCCAGAAACGGGGCAGTATTATCAACAAAGGTAAAATTAACTGTAGCATTTCTAGCCATTTATTTCAGCAGTTAGAAAAAATCGGTATCAAAACACACTATATTGATACTCCCCAGCCCCATCAAATGCGAATCAAGGCTGTCAAGATTGTGCCAGTGGAAGTAGTGGTGAGAAATATTGCTGCTGGTAGTTTGTGTCAGCAAACAGGCTTACCCCTGGGTACTGTGCTGAAACAACCTTTAGTGGAACTTTATTACAAAAATGACCAATTGGGAGACCCATTGTTAACACGCGATCGCTTATTTCTGTTAGAACTAGCAACACCGGAACAAGTAGATACAATTAATCATCTGGCATTACAAGTCAATGAGTTTCTGCGTGGCTTTTGGCAACAATGCGGCATTACCCTGGTAGACTTCAAACTAGAGTTTGGCTTGGACTCGCAACAGCAGATCATCTTGGCAGATGAAATCAGCCCGGATACTTGTCGGTTGTGGGATACAGCAGAAGCAGATCCTGACCGACGGGTAATGGATAAAGACCGTTTCCGCCGGGATCTGGGGAATGTAGAAAATGCTTACCAGGAAGTTTTACAACGAGTGCTACAAGCAGTTAATGGTAAAACTTAAATTGGTCTCAACTCAATTGATTGTGACTGATGCTTTGTGACTATGAAAGTAAATAGCCATAGGAGTATCATTGTCAGAATGGTGTGTGGATGTGAAGAGGAATTTAAATAAAATGCGTTTAACTCCCGTATGGGTAGCGGCTGTAGCAATTGCAGCGCCAGTGGGCGGATCGCTCAGTGCAAATGCTCAAACAGTTAATATTTCAGAACAAACAGCAGAAGTTGTCACACCTGAGATTAATCAGCAGGCAGAAAATAAAAACATTAAACTTGCCAATTTACTGACTCAAAGTCCGAACGCGGTAGCACAAACACCCCCGTCACCAACACCTGAAACTATTGTCAGTCAGGAAAATTCCAGCCCCCCCACCCCCACACCAGATGCTCAAGAACGTCGGGTACTGGTATCAGAAGTAGTTGTAAAACCAGAAAAAGGACAACTAACACCGGAACTGGAAAACCAGGTTTACAGAGTCATTCGCACTCAACCAGGTCGGACAACAACCCGCTCTCAACTGCAAGCAGATATTAGTGCTATCTTTGCTACTGGCTTCTTTGCTAATGTTCAGGCAGTGCCAGAAGATACACCTTTGGGGGTGCGGGTGAACTTTGTTGTCCAACCTAACCCCGTACTCACTAAAGTAGAAGTGCAAGCCAATCCGGGAAGCGATATTCCCTCTGTACTTCCTCCCGGTGCTGTGGATGAAGTGTTTGGTGAGCAATATGGTCAAATACTCAACCTGCGGGAATTGCAAGGGAGTATCAAGCAGTTAATTGAAAAATATCAACAAAAAGGTTATGTACTAGCAAATGTGATTGGCTCGCCGCAAATTTCGGAAACTGGGGTTGTTACCCTGCAAGTGTCCGAAGGGGTGGTAGAAAATATTAAGGTGAGGTTCCGCGATCGCGAAGGTCGGGAAACAGACGAGACAGGAGAACCAATAAAAGGGCGGACACAGGAATACATCATTAAGCGGGAATTAGAATTAAGCCCTGGGGATATATTTAACCGCGAGATAGTACAAAGAGACTTACAGAGGGTATTTGGACTAGGAATATTTGAAGATGTTAATGTAGCCCTTGACCCTGGTACAGATCCCACTAAGGTGGATGTGGTGGTAAATGTCACCGAACGTAGCACGGGTTCTATTGCTGCCGGGGCTGGGTTTAGCTCTGCCAGTGGATTATTCGGCACTGTGAGTTATCAGCAGCAAAATCTAGGGGGAAGAAACCAAAACCTGGGGGCAGAAATACAGCTAGGACAACGGGAACTGCTGTTTGATCTGCGGTTTACAGATCCCTGGATTGCAGGTGATCCATACAGAACTTCTTATACAGCGAATTTACTGCGTCGCAGTTCCATTTCATTGATATTTGATGGGGAAGATAATGATATTAGGACATTTAAACCAGGGGCAACCGATGGCGATCGCCCCCGTGTTCTCCGCCTTGGTGGTGGTGTGAGTTTTACCCGCCCATTGTCTGCCAACCCCTATAAAAGATCAGAATGGACTGCTTCAGCAGGACTACAGTATCAAAGAGTTTCCACCCGTGATGCTGATGGTAATGTCAGACCACAAGGGGCTGTATTCCAAAATGGAATAGCAGGACCACCAGTGAAACTAAGTTTATCAGAGGAAGGCGAGGATGACTTAATGCTATTACAACTGGGGGTGCAGCGCGACCTCCGTAACAACCCCTTGCAGCCAACCCGTGGTTCTTTCTTGCGGTTGGGCGTGGATCAATCTTTACCATTAGGACTTGGTAATGTTTTCTTGACTAGGTTGCGCGGTAGCTACAGCCAATACTTACCCGTGAAGTTGACTAACTTCGCCCCAGGGTCGCAGACTCTAGCCTTAAATATCCAAGGTGGTACAGTTCTTGGGGACTTACCTCCTTATGAAGCCTTTACCCTTGGGGGTAGCAACTCTGTTCGGGGTTACGAAGAAGGGGCTTTAACCACTGGACGCAGTTACCTACAAGCATCTGTTGAGTATCGTTTCCCGGTTTTCTCGGTAGTCAGTGGGGCACTGTTCTTTGATGTGGGTAGTGACCTAGGAACCACAACCACGGCTGCGGAAGTGCTGAACAAAAACGGTAGTGGCTATGGCTATGGGCTGGGTATACGTGTACAATCCCCTTTGGGACCCATTCGTATTGACTACGGCATTAACGACAACGGCGATAGTCGCATCAATTTCGGCATTGGTGAAAGGTTTTAAGTGGTCATACAAAACTAAAAATATACTCTTGTGAAAAGATAATTTTTCCCCTATGGAACAACACACTATAGCAGCAGAAATTACGCAAGCGGGAGTGGGACTACATAGTGGTGTAATTACCCAGGTACGAATATTACCTACTGATGTCGGTAGTGGGCGTTACTTTGTGCGGGTGGATTTGCCAGATTTACCAATTATTCCCGCCCAACTTGCCGCAGTTAATCAAACTGTTCTGTCCACTCAATTGGGCAATGGTGAAGTGTTTATTCGCACAGTTGAGCATTTACTGGCAGCCCTTGCGGGTATGGGTGTCGATAATGCCCGCATTGAAATTGATGGCTCAGAAATACCACTATTAGATGGTTCAGCAAAGGTGTGGACAGATAGCATTGCTGAAGTTGGCTTAGTATCACAACCAATCAGCAAGCCAGTTGCTTTAGTAGTCAAAGAGCCAATCTGGATCTATGACAATGATGCTTTTGTTTGCGCCGTTCCCTCCTCAACAACCCGTTTTAGTTACGAGATTGATTTTGCACTGTCAGCCATCGGTAACCAATGGCATAGTTGGTCATTATCCGGCAACTTTGCTGAAGAAATCGCTCCTGCTCGTACTTTTGGGTTATTACATCAAATTGAACACTTACAAAAAACAGGGTTAATTAAAGGTGGTAGCTTAGATAATGCCCTGGTTTGTGGGTCTGAAGGTTGGCTAAATCCACCACTAAGATTTGAAAATGAACCAGTTCGTCATAAAATATTAGACTTAGTGGGAGATTTGAGTTTATTGGGGACTTTTCCCCAAGCTCATTTCTTAGCATATAAAGCCAGCCATAATTTACACATTAAACTGGCTAGGAAACTTTTAGAACAATATACAGCTAATGGCGATCGTCAGTGAAGTGAATAGTCCCGATATTAATGTCAATGCACCTACGCCAGAACAGACTAATGAAGTTAAAACTACATTTTCTGCCGCGGAAATTCTGAAATTACTCCCTCACCGTTACCCATTTTTACTTGTAGATAAAATAATTGACTATGTACCAGGAAAACTGGCTGTAGGAATTAAAAATATCACGGTAAATGAACCCCAGTTTCAAGGACATTTCCCAGAACAGCCACTGATGCCAGGAGTGCTAATTGTTGAAGCTATGGCACAGGTGGGGGGTATTGTGATTAAACAACAACCAGGGTTTGAAAATGGACTTTTTGTTTTTGCTGGTATTGATAAAGTGCGCTTCCGTCGCCAAGTTGTACCAGGAGATCAGCTAGTTATAACTGTGGAACTGTTGCGGATTAAACAACGTCGTTTTGTTAAAGTACAAGCCCGGGCTGAGGTTGAGAGTCAACTGGCAGCTGAAGGCGAATTGATGTTTTCTCTGATTAACTAACTATTTGCTGTGGTGCTGTTGGGTAAAGCCGTGATTTACTCTTAACTTATACCCACAGAAATCTCAATTTTCTTCGCCCTCACACATAAATTGCTTTGGTCGAAACCTTCGGCAACTGAATATTTACATACTCAGTACTTAAACAAAGTTCTGGAGATTTACCCTTGAAGACGCTTATTCATCCAACCGCTGTAATTCATCCACAATCGGAACTCCACCCCACAGTACAAGTGGGTGCTTATGCTGTAATTGGAGCTAATGTCAAAGTCGGCACAGAAACAATTATTGGCGCTCACGTGGTGCTAGAAGGTCCTTGTGAAATTGGGGCGCGAAATCAAATTTTCCCTGGGGCCGCTGTAGGTATGGAACCCCAGGATCTCAAGTTTGTGGGAGAACCATCCTGGGTGAAAATTGGTGATAATAACTTAATTCGTGAGTATGTCACTATCAACCGGGCTACTGGTGCTGGTAAAGCTACCGTGATTGGTAACAATAATTTATTGATGGCTTATGTACACGTGGCTCATAACTGCGTGATTGAAGACCATGTAATTATTCCTAACTCAGTCGCTTTGGCGGGTCATGTGCATATCGAGTCACGGGCTAGGTTAGGCGGAGTGTTGGGAGTACATCAATTTGTACGCATTGGTCAACACGCAATGGTCGGGGGAATGGCACGTATTGACCGGGATGTCCCTCCTTATATGTTAGTAGAAGGAAATCCAGCCCGGGTCAGAACTCTTAACCTAGTGGGACTCAAACGTTCTGGAATGAGTCCAAGCGACTTGCAAGTTCTCAAAAAGGCTTTCCGGATTCTCTATAGGTCTGGTTTTACCTTTCAGGAGGCTATGCAAGAACTGGAAAATCTGGGAGATACTGAACACTTGCAATACCTGCGCCGTTTTCTGATCCTTTCTCAAATGCCCGGAAGACGTGGCTTAATTCCAGGAAAAGGAAAAGCCAGCACGGGTGATGAGTGTTAAACTTAACTTTTGGGTGGAATGTTAAGTATATAGACAATTTCACATATGTAATTATGTAGCGGGTAAGATGCCCGCACTACAATGGTGGTTAAAATTTTCTGGGTTTTTAAATTCAATTTTTACGAATGAGGAAATGCGGATATTTATCAGCACGGGTGAGGTATCTGGGGATTTACAAGGCTCATTGGTGATTAAGGCAATTAACCAGCGGGCTGCGGCTGCGGGTTTGCAATTAGAAATTGTGGCGCTGGGTGGGGAAAAAATGGCGGCTGCTGGAGCTACTATTTTGGGTAAAACTAGTGGTATTGGCTCTATGGGGCTGATAGAATCTATACCCTACATTCTCCCTACTCTGCAAGTGCAACGCCGGGCGATCGCTTTTTTGCAAAAAAATCCCCCTGATTTGGTGGTGCTGATTGATTATATGGGACCAAATTTAGGCATTGGTACTTATATGAAAAAGCACTTACCACAAGTACCTGTGGTTTATTACATCGCTCCCCAAGAGTGGGTCTGGTCAATCAGTATGCGTAATACATCGAGGATTGTGGATTTTACTGATAAGCTTTTAGCTATTTTCCCGGAAGAAGCTCGTTATTTTCGCCAGCATGGGGCAGATGTTAGCTGGGTGGGTCATCCCTTGGTTGACCGGATGCAAAATGCACCTAGTCGCGCTGAAGCCCGGGCTAAATTGCAAATTTTACCAGAACAAAAGGCGATCGCTCTGCTCCCTGCTTCTCGTCGTCAAGAGTTAAAGTATCTTTTACCAGTGATTTTTGCAGCTGCTCAAATTATTCAAGCTCAATTACCAGAAGTGCATTTTTGGATTCCCCTATCTCTAGAAGCTTACAGACAAACGATTTTAGATGCAATTGCCAGTTATAACCTACAGGCCACTGTTGTATCTGGTCAACAAAAAGAGGTGTTTGCAGCTGCTGATTTTGCTATCACTAAATCTGGTACGGTAAATTTGGAACTGGCTTTGTTAAATGTACCCCAGGTTGTGGTTTATCGCCTTAACCCGGTTACTGTTTGGATTGCTCGGAAAATTCTCAAAGGTTCCATACCTTTTGCTTCACCAGTTAATTTAATGGTGATGAGGCAGATTGTACCAGAATTATTACAAGAACAAGCCACAACCGAGAATATTGTCCAAGCATCTTTAGAATTATTGCTTAATCCTCAACGTCGCCAGGAAACTCTAGCAGATTATACTGTAATGCGGCAACTTTTGGGAGATGTGGGTGTGTGCGATCGCGTGGCTGAAGAAATTTTGCAAATGTTGCTGGGGACAGTTGAGAATAAAGTTTAAAAGTTTAATTCCCAGGCCAGAGGTCTCATGGCTAATCTAGAGAACCATCATCACAACAGACCCATAGCAGTGGATTTATTCGCCGGTGCTGGTGGAATGACCCTCGGTTTTGAACAAGCTGGCTTTGATGTACTTGCATCTGTGGAACTAGACCCCATCCACTGTGCAACACACAAGTTTAATTTTCCCTTTTGGAGTGTTTTATGTCAGCCAGTTGAAGAAATAACCGGTAAAGACATCAGACAAAATTCATCTATTGGCCAGGGGGAAATTGATGTGGTGTTTGGTGGTCCACCATGTCAAGGATTTTCATTAATAGGTAAACGTTCTTTGGCAGATCCGAGGAACTCTCTGGTATTTCATTATATTAGATTAGTATTAGAACTACAGCCCAAATTCTTTGTGATGGAAAATGTTAAAGGAATGACGGCTGGAAAACACCAAGAATTTATTGGTAAAATTATTAGTGAATTTGTCACCAATGGTTACAAAGTAAGAGAAAAATATCAAGTTTTAAATTCTGCCCATTTTGGAGTACCACAACATCGGGAAAGGTTATTTATTGTCGGTTGTCGTCATGATTTAGAATTACCCAACTACCCAGACACACAAAATCAACACAACTTAACTACACAACTGAGCTTAACTCCCACCGTTTGGGATGCACTGCAAGACTTACCGGAAATAGAAAAATATGACGAATTATATCAACGTGATTGGGTGGTTGCAGATTTTGGTAAGCCTAGTATTTATGGTCGCTTACTGCGTGGGCTTAGTTCTACAGATAATGACTATTCATATCAACGTCAGTATGATTCCAGAATCCTGACATCGAGTTTAAGAACAAAGCATAATTTAGCATCTATGACTAGATTTACAGCTACACCTCATGGTAAGATAGAAAAAATTAGCCGCTTTCATAAACTTGATCCTCAAGGAATTTGTAATACGTTGAGAGCAGGAACTCCCAGTAATCGAGGAGCTTTTACTTCCCCTAGACCTATACATCCTTTCATACCCAGGTGTATTACTGTACGTGAAGCAGCCCGTTTACACTCTTATCCTGACTGGTTTCGATTCCATGTGACAAAATGGCATGGATTTAGACAAATAGGTAATTCTGTTCCTCCTTTGTTGGCTAAAGCAGTAGCTGGGGAAATTATGAAATCTTTAAATATAAAATTCAATAAACCCACAAACATCAAACCTTTAGGAGATGATAGTTTACTAACTTTTGATATGAAACAAGCCGCTAAATACTTTCAGGTGAGTCCGCACATTATAGAGCCGAGAGCCAGAAAATCAAATTTAACATCGAAATAAGTCCTAAAAGAGAAGTTATAAAGAGCAAAGAAGGAATATACAACTCTATAATTGGAGTAATTTTTAATCGATATTACAAGCCAGGTTTAGATAATTTTCAGTTTAACCGTGAAGAGCTTCCAAAAATAGCTAGTCAATTAGGTATTCAACCTCCTAAAAATCTTGGCAATATTCTGTATTCTTTTCGATATAGAAGACCACTTCCATCTCATTACTTATTTTATCTGAGCGTATGATGGCATAAGTAATAAAATGCTCACCTAAAAGCCCAAAGACGCAAAGCTACAAAAAATTGCCAAACTTGCCAATAGGCTCCTAAGTGCAATATATAATCTTATTGTGATTGATTGCTACTAGATAAACTACTAGGGTTAATGTTAATTAAAGGCAAAGTGCCATTACCACCCATAACTGCGGGAAAACGACCATCCCATTTTTCTATGGCTTGTTTTTGTAATAAATCTGGTGTTAAGGTTAGCCGTTGTAATCTTTGCGCTTCCGCCTGACCTTTAGCGCGGTTGATATCTGCTTGAGCCTCTTGAGTTGCTTTTTTAGCAATAAATTCTGCTTGTTTAGCTTCCTGTTCCGCTATTTGTTTAGCCTCTATTGATTTACTAAACTCTGGAGAAAAAGCAAAATTCACTAAAGAAACATCATCTATAATAATGCCATAAGAAGATAAACGGTTTCTGAGATTACTATCAATTTCTTGTTTTAATTCCGTCCTTTTGGTAATGACTTCTTCTGCTGTTTTTTTAGCCGTGGCTGCTTTGAGAACTTCTGAGACTGCTGGGGTAATAATACCATTAATAATTAGTTCGTCATCGCCAACTTGTTGATAAATTTTATTTACCTGTACTGGATCTAGATGCCAGTTAACTGCTAGTTCTGTAGTTATTTTTTGCAGGTCTTTAGACGCAGCATCAGATTCAAAAGTATTTTTCTGAACGCGAACATTGAGTGTTTTAACTGATGTAACTATTGGCGTAATAAAGTGTAGACCCTCGCCTAAAACCTTATCCTGCACTTTGCCAAATTGCATAACTACGCCCCGTTCACCAGCATTAACAACCGTAAATGGACGGATCATCATAGCCACAATTAAAAAAACTATTCCTCCGGCAAGATAAAATCCATACTTGAAATTATGGTCAAAATTGCTGCTAGTGTTACGCATATTCCTCTCCGTCAATGAATTGATATAGTGGTTCAGTATTCAGACACTAACTACCGAGATTGTCTCACAAAATACAAAAATTTGGCAATGAATGTAAATATTTAGATACATAGTTAGTAATTACATTTTCGGAACAGCCCATTATGCAAGACTAATTACAATCACTTTCCTTATATTTCCGGCTTCTTTCATTGTGGGAAATTCCAGCCATAGCTGATACACTAGAAAAAATTGCAATTACAGCAGATATGATTTTGTGTGATGGTCCAGAAATCGCACCAAAAAGAGTTGAATTAACTTATAAATATGAATACACTAACTTTACACTGGCACGATGGAATTCAAGATAAATTTCAAAATATTTACCAACACCAGCCTAGCAAAAACCCCCATACCGTCCGCATTGGTAGAAATCCCAGCAGATGTGATATTGTTTTAAGTCACCCTACGGTGTCTGGTTTACACGTAGAAATATTTTTTCATACCCAGCAGCAATGCTTTTATATGAGAAATCTGCGATCGCCCAACCCCCCCTTAATTGACGGAAAGCAGTTATTTACAGGGGAAATGCCCTTAAAACAGGGCAGTATTATTTATTTAGGTCAAGTAAAACTTCAAGTAACTAACGTTACTATTAACAACATTTCACCGACAATTGTAACACCACCGAGAGTTTACGGCTTAGAATGTCCTAAATGTCATAAAGTTTCCCCCTTAGAAAATCTGCACATAGGTTGTCCTTGGTGTGGTACATCTTTAGCAGCAGCAGCAAGTGTGTTAGTACCATCTAGTAATTAACATGACTAATGACCAATGACTAATCCACAAATCCAATTTAGTTGGGAAGATCCAGCAACAGGAGAACGGCGAGAACCAACTTTAACTGCGCCCATAGCTTTTGGGCGTGAATTCCAGCGCCTACCTACTCAATTTCATGGACGGTCTGTATCTAGGATGTTGCTGAGTAGTAATGAAATATCCCGTTATCATGCTCTCATTGACTGGGAACAAAACCAGTTGGTAGTAATTGACCAGAACAGCGTTAACGGTGTATTTATTAACGGTAAGCGACACAGTAAGGGTGTACTAACTAACGGTGATACCTTGCAAATTGGCCCGTACATGATCACTGTTACCTTTGGTGTGAACTTCACCCCTGCAACTAATCACCCTCCTTCAAGCATTCAGTTTAACCCCAATACCAATATCCCAGATCCTAGTCTAGCGCCAGCGCCTCTCATCACACCCTCATCTAGTAATTTCCCCCCACCAGCATTTCAGGCAAAAAATGTCATGCTACAAGCACTTTATACCACAGGTTTACCTGTGGATGAATGCGACTATCTGGCAATTGGAGGGGGCTTGGGTAGTTTTGTCTGGGTTGATTTGCTGCGAGTTAGTGGTGTACCTGCTGGGAAAATCCTAGCTTTGGGATTAGACAAGGAACCATACGCCCGTTATCAGCGCCTTTGTCTTAACTCCCAAATTCCCTTACATGAAAGGCTGCGTTCTAATTCTGATTCTTGTCCTGATAATATATGGGGTTGGCCTAGTTATGCTTGGCGAGAAGCTTGGCGAGACTTGAGCAAAGGTCGGGTGAATTCAGCCTTACGGTATTTATGGCAAGTGTTCGCGGAACCAACCTGGGCAGAAACTTATACACCGCGTGCGGGTAATGTGTTTGACTCTATAGACCGGGAAGTAAAGCGGATTGGCTGGGATAAAATTTATCGTTATGGGCGGGTGAGGGCAATTCGTAAAACAGATGATGGTAGATATTGTGTGGCCTATTCTCGCAGTCCGGGAAATTATGCTTTTATGGTTTGTGGTTATTTACATTTAGCTACTGGGTATCCAGCTATTCAATTTTTGCCAGATTTGCAAGATTATCGAGATAAATATCAAGACTTTAAGTCTGTTGTCAATGCCTACGAAACACACGACCATGTTTATCAGCAACTAGAAAAACAGGGTGGTACTGTGTTGATCCGGGGACGGGGAATTGTGGCTTCGCGGATTATCCAACGGATTTATGAAGCCAGAAAGCATAATCGCCAAATTACGGTTTTGCATTTAATGCGATCGCCCAAACCCCAAGGTAATAAATTTCAAAAAGCCCAGCGCCAGGTGAAAAATCATTACGAATTCCAACCCTTTAACTGGCCTAAAGCTTGTTGGGGTGGAGAACTGCGGTTTATGCTTGAACAAGCCACCCCTGACCAGCGTCAGCGCTTACTAGCAGACTGGGGCGGTACTACTACTGCCGATCGCCACCACTGGCAGCAAATAACCGATCAAGGATTAAAAGAAGGCTGGTATCAAATCACCTTTGGTGAAGTCAAAGCTGTGGAAAGAGACATACAAAACCGTACAGTTACCCATATCCAACAAAAAGGCTTGGGAGAAATGATACTGGCAGCAGATTTTATTATTGATGCCACTGGACTTGATGCCAAAGTCACAGATAGCCCTTTATTAGAAGATTTAGTCAAACATTACAAATTGCCCTTGAATCATTTAGATCGCTTGGTTGTAGCCAATAATTTTGAAATACCAGAAATGCAGAATGGCAAGGGAAAAATGTACGCGGCTGGGGCAATTACTTTAGGCGGTCCTTATGCAGCTGTTGATAGTTTCCTGGGTTTGCAGTACTCTGCATTAGTTGCTGTTGACAGTCTCGCAGCCTCCCGCACCCCCAGTATTCATCGTTTAAATATTGTAAATTCTTTTACTCAATGGTTGAAATGGGTCTTTAATCAGTCACCATAATTCCTGATTAATTTTTCAATCACAAATCTCAGCTTTACTAGATCAAGCACAGCAACTATGCCCTGTATTATTTGTGGGCATGGTTCCGGTCTATGAAGACAAAATGCCCTTTTTAGATTGTTTATATTACAATCACAGTGATCAGTATCGTTATAAAGAAGCCAGTAAACTGGCTTGCCATCAACGGGGAATTCCCTATTTAGATATATTTGATCAATGGATGGCACATGAGCATTTTTGGCGATTGCAAAGGTTAAGTGCAGATGGTTTTCACCCCAATACCCTGGGCTGTCAAACGTTATTAGAAGATGTGATTAAATGGCAACCACTAGCAGCTTACCTGAAAATAGCCTGAAAACCCTTGAACACATTATTGTTGTTGCTGTTAACCCACATTACACATCACAAAAATGCAGTGATTGTGGTACAATTGCGGGTGTCCCTAAAGTAGCGCTACAAAGGTTGTGCTAGAATCTAGAGCCTCCGGGGCTTGATCCCGGAGTCGGTCAACATAATAAATTGCAGAAACACTCGGTAACTATTTTCTCATAATGACACCAACTTTATTTGGGCGTTGGCAAACTCGATTACTACTGCTGTTGACTCTGGGCGTAATGGTATCATTGCCCTTTGCCATGGGTTTAATTGGACCTGGTGCTAACTCCGTTTATTTCTGGATACTGGGTTATGTAGCTATCTTTGGCTTAATTTGGGATGTGCTTTATGATTATTTGCAAAAATTTCGTTGGGATCGAGACTGGCCAGCTGCTTATCAACTAGGGGCTGGTATTTGGGAATTGGGGTTTATTTTCTGTGGGGTGAAACTTTTTCGCTTCCTACCAATCCCCATACCAAGTATTGAACTATCGTTAGGAGCTTTTTTACTACACTATGGCTGTGTCTGGCTAGCAGTTTTTATTGCTTCACAAAGTTTAATGCGAATTATCTTTCCCCGGTGGCGTTTCCGGGGTGGACAGTGGTTATAGAAGTTTTTTTCCCTATATGATTAAGCAATTTTGGCAATGTACCCAAGGGCTGTTAGGCTTGTATGCAGTAACTTTTCTGCAAACCGGCAGTAGTTTTGCTGCACCCGTAGCCAGATTAGAAAACTGGCGCTTTTACCCAGAAGCTGTAGAACTAGAAATCAACCTCTCAGCTAGTACAACTCCCAAATATTTCTACTTAGCGGAACCGCCTCGTTTGGTTGTGGATTTACCAAATACTAAGTTAGGTTACGTTTCCACCATACAAAATTATTGGGGAGCAGTTAAGAGAATTCGTGTGTCCCAATTACATGAAAATGTCACTCGAATTGTTCTGGATTTAGCTTCCGCAAATTCTGTAGATCCTCGCCGAATACAGCTGCAACCCAATTCACCACAAAACCCCACGCGCTGGGTATTACGTCCTACCATTACTAATTATACTCCCTCTCCACCACCAGTAAATTTACAGTCCTTACCCAACCTATCCCCAAGTTTATATCCTGTAACTCCTAACCCAAGACAACCCTTTGTTACAGTACCTCCCCTACAGCCCCGCAACTCGTCTCAATTACCCCCTTCTACTCTTCCCCCCGCGAGTTTTCCTGCTAGAACAAATCCTAATCCTTCAGTTCCCATAATCCCTAACTATCAACCCAGTGTACCTAACATACAAGTGATTGAGTTTGGTCAACCCCTCCCAAACCCAATTACTAAATACCCTTTAAATTAAAACCTATCTGTTTCTTGCGGTTGTGTCACTGCTCCTGGTTGGGATGTGAAGAAGTTTTGCGCCGCCTGATTTTGATAAATACACCTAATATCAGGGTTTTCCCCATCTAAGTTACCTGTAAAACCGAAAGTATTTAAACGGTTTCTACATTCCCGCACCTGGTTAGATGTCACGAGCTTACGTTGTTCTAAAATTGCCCAGTTATTTTGGCGGAGAACGCACCCAGGACGCATACTCGGTTGAGCAACATAGACATTAAAGGGGTTGAGAGTGACAAACAGTCTCGCGTCCATCACCATTGCACTAGCACCAAACTGCACGCAAATTTCCGGGTTTGGGGCTTTAGTATCTATGAACTCGCGAGAAGCCACATTGGATGGACTTAAAGTAGTTGTTGAACTAAAAGCAATACCAATTCCAATACCTAACACCAGCACCCCTGCCAAAATAGCGATAGTAGAAATGTTGAACAGGGGAGATTGAAAAGCAGAAGGTTTAGGAGTGGTAGCTGGTCTAGTTGTAGATTTACGTCTCATGTTCGCTTTTGTCACCTCCAAGCCTGAGAAAATAGCGAGTTAACTAAACTGCTGTTGCTTTGACGGTATCCTGTGGGCGTTGGCACTTCCCCCCAGTGTGAGAAGTAGCCATTGCCATACTAATTACACAGCTTGATAGCTGGCAGAATATGTATCTTTGAGAGGTCGCCAACGGAAAGCCCGATCGCCTCCTCTCTCAACTACTACTTTGACTCGTGGTTCCCAGGTGGGCATAGTTGCTAAAAACTCAACTTCCTGATCAGAAAGAATATGCCCTTCAATCATCCACAATACCAATCCCTTTGATTTTGGTGGTAGCTTGTCTAGATTGTAGGTAACAAGAGGTGGAACATAGTATACATAACCAACTGCTGCACCACTACCACTGCTTTTTTTACCCAGGTGAGGGGGTCTAACTCCATGAACTCCTGTCAGATAAGCGGCCACGTCGCCTAGTCCCCTAGCAGTAATATGAAGATTAGCATAGCCAGCTGCACGCAGTCGGCGGCGATATCGACCTTCAAACCCCCCCTCCAGAGGTACGTAAACACCAAGGGAACCATATTTTTCCAGATCGCGGATAAAACCGTTGCCAGTGGTAATCAGTGCCATAATTTCTCTTTTGTCCTATCCCACTTAGATATCTCTATTATTCACCCTGAACTAAGATTAAGTTAAATTTTCCGTACAAGAAAGGCCACTTGATCACCCGCCAAAAAATATCTCAAATATTTCTGGACAAAATTAAATAGATGGTTTATCATATTAGATTGTGGCCTATATAATAAAAACTAAGTTATCACTCCTCTGTAGTTTTGTAATGGTGTAGCATCCAAAGCCGATTATTGAAAAAAGCAAAAAGCGCAAATTTGGCGCAAAGTGATCAGAGACTGATAAACTAGAAAAGTTCCAAAGGTCAACTCAAGTTGATGGCTATGTCAAAGCCCCTCAACGACTCTAAACTAAATTCACTCCTTTAGGCTTGAGCAATTAAGCAAAATCTTAAACTATAAACCTTAAACTATAGTTTATGCTTAAGGTTAGGGTGATGTGTTGAGTGAAGTAAAAACTGAGTAGCCATGTTCCTTTGATAGCATAGCATCAGTTTTATTTCAAGGATACTGAGTGGAAAAACCGCTTAAGTCCCACTACAGCACGGCAGTGATGGATGATGGAAGAAGGCCAGAAGCAGCACTGCCTCCGGAAAGTGCCTAAGTAAATGCTTGGATAAAAGCATTACTGCACGAGAGCTAAACAGCTAAACAGCATTGCTCTGATTCCAAAGGTTGTTTTCCCGTGGGGGAAAAGCTTATGGGTGTTCTGGTGAGTGAGTGAAAGTGAAGGATTCACCAAACAGTGGGACACGTTTATGGTGTGATGTGCTTTTTTTTATGGTACATCCTCCACTGACACTTGACACTTGTAAAAGTGTAAGGTCTGATTCCAAAACCAGCAAGTATATATAAGGAGAGTTTTCCCTGTGTCTGTAGGTATACTCGGCACCAAGTTGGGCATGACCCAAATATTCAATGAAGCAGGAGTATCCATTCCTGTAACCGTAATTCAGGCAGGTCCCTGCACAATTACCCAAATCAAAACCAAAGAAACCGATGGTTATAGCGCCATCCAAGTTGGTTATAGCGAAGTAAAACCCAAAGCCCTCAATAAACCACTGCTAGGACACCTGGCAAAATCATCCGCTCCAGCTTTGCGTCACTTAAACGAATATCACATTGACAACCCCAGTGATTACGCATTAGGTCAGCAACTAAAAGCCGATCTATTCACCCAAGGTCAAGTAGTAGACGTAAGTGGAACCAGTATAGGTCGCGGTTTTGCAGGCAACCAAAAACGTAACAACTTCGGTCGCGGTCCCATGTCCCATGGTTCTAAAAACCATAGAGAACCCGGTTCTATCGGCGCAGGTACTACCCCTGGTCGTGTTTATCCCGGTAAAAGAATGGCAGGACGGTTAGGAGGCAAGCGTACAACCATTCGCAAACTAACCATAGAGCGAATATACCCAGAACGCAACCTGCTATTAATCAAAGGAGCTATACCCGGGAAACCAGGGTCTTTGGTGAATATTCTGCCTACCAAAAAAGTTGGTAAATAAACCTTAAGCCACAATACGAAAAACAGAAAAATGGTAGAAAGCGTAATTAAAAACTGGCAAGGAGAACAGATAGGTAATACCACCTTTGAATTACGAATTGCCAAAGAATCAACTGCCACTCACATCGTCCATCGCGCCCTGGTCAGACAAATGACCAACTCTCGCCAAGGAACTGCCAGCACTAAAACACGTTCTGAGGTCAGGGGAGGGGGTCGCAAACCCTGGCGGCAAAAAGGAACCGGTCGCGCCCGTGCAGGTTCTATCCGTTCTCCTTTATGGCGTGGTGGTGGTGTGATATTTGGACCCAAACCCCGAGAATTTAACCTGAAATTAAACCGCAAAGAACGCCGTTTAGCCCTACGCACAGCTTTTATGAGTCGTGCCGAGGACTTAATTGTGGTGGAAGAATTCAACAATGAATTATCCCGCCCCAAAACCAAAGAATTGGTTTCGGCTTTAACTCGTTGGGGAGCAAACCCAGAAAATAAAACCTTGTTAATATTGTCATCCCTAGACAAAACCGACAACATATATCTCTCAGCCCGCAACGTAGAAAACTTAAAAATAATTGCAGCAGACCAACTAAACGTTTACGACCTCCTACACGCCGACAAAATTGTAGTCACAGCATCAGCCCTAACTAAAATTCAGGAGGTTTACAATGCCTAAAATCGAACCCCGCAACCTTCCCGACCTGATACGTCGCCCCATTGTGACTGAAAAAGCCACCATCTTGATGGAGCAAAACAAATACACTTTTGAGGTGACTCCCAAAGCCAGCAAACCCGAAATTAAAGCGGCAATAGAAGACCTGTTTCAAATCAAAATAGTCAAAATTAACACCATGAACCCACCCCGGAAAAAACGCCGAGTTGGTAAATTCATAGGATACAAGCCCCAATACAAGCGAGCTATAGTCACTGTAGCCCCTGGGGACGAAGAAAAAGTTAGACAAGTTTTATTCCCAGAGGTGTAAAAAAACATGGGTACTCGTTCTTACCGCCCCTATACCCCCAGCACAAGGCAAGTTACTGTTTCTGACTTTGCGGAAATTACTAAATCAAAGCCAGAAAAATCTCTAACAGAATATGTACACCGCGCTAAGGGTCGCAATAACCAAGGCCGCATTACTAGCCGCCGCCGGGGTGGGGGACATAAACAGCTTTACCGCATTATTGATTTTAAAAGAGATAAGCGTAACATCGTTGGTGAAGTAATAGCCGTAGAATATGACCCCAACCGTAACGCCCGCATTGCTCTAGTTCAATACGAGGACGGAGAAAAGCGTTACATCCTTCACCCCAATAAGTTACCAGTGGGGGCAAAAATCACCGCCGGTCCTAATTCCCCTTTTGAAGATGGTAACGCCCTACCACTGTTCAACATTCCCACCGGGACTAATGTCCACAACGTGGAACTAACTCCCGGTAAAGGAGGGCAAATAGTCCGAGCAGCTGGAGCTTATGCCCAAGTTATGGCGAAGGAAGGAAATTACGTTACTCTCAAGCTACCTTCGGGAGAATTCCGCATGATTCGCCGGGAATGTTACGCCACCATCGGACAAGTCGGTAATACTGAAGCCAGAAACCTCAGCGCCGGAAAGGCGGGACGTAATCGCTGGAAGGGTCGCCGCCCGAAGGTTAGGGGTAGTGTTATGAATCCGGTGGATCACCCCCACGGTGGTGGAGAGGGGAGAGCGCCCATAGGTAGATCGGGTCCGGTCACACCTTGGGGTAAACCTACTCTGGGTGCTAAAACACGCAAACCCAAAAAAGCTAGCAGTAAGTTAATTGTCCGTCGTCGCCGCAAGTCGTCAAAACGGGGACGTGGTGGCCGTCAGTCTTAGCAATTTTTGAGCTTAAATTCTTTCTGTTCTTTAAACTAACCGCCAAAATCTAATCATGGGTCGTTCTCTCAAAAAAGGTCCTTTCGTTGCTGACCACTTGTTGAGCAAAATTGAAAAGCTCAACGCTAAAAACGAAAAACAAGTCATCAAAACCTGGTCACGAGCATCAACAATTCTCCCAGTAATGATTGGTCACACTATCGCTGTACATAACGGAAAACAACACGTCCCTGTATTTGTCAACGAACAAATGGTGGGACACAAACTAGGAGAATTCGCGCCTACCCGTACCTACAGGGGTCATGGCAAAACTGATAAAAAAGCAGGGAGATAGTTTGTATGGCTATAGATACCACGGAAGTAAAAGCGATCGCCCGTTATATTCGTATGTCCCCTTTGAAAGTGCGTCGTGTCTTAGACCAAATTAGGGGGCGTTCTTACCGAGAAGCACTAATCATACTGGAGTTCATGCCTTATCGAGCCTGCGAACCTGTATTAAAACTACTCAGAAGCGCAGCAGCTAACGCTGAACACAATGTTGGTTTAGACCGGACAAAACTAGTTATTACCCAAGCATACGCTAACCAAGGACCAGTACTGAAACGGTTTCAACCACGAGCGCAAGGACGGGCATACCAAATTCGTAAACCTACTTGTCACATTACTCTGGCTGTGGCAGTTGATGAGGCAAGAAAATAAACATTCAAAAAACATTCAAAAATTACTTAAACAAAAGAGGAAACTATCGTGGGACAAAAAATTCATCCCGTCGGTTTTCGCCTGGGGATTACTAGAGAACATCAATCCCAGTGGTTTGCACCGCCAGACCGCTATCCAGGAATATTACAAGAAGACCACAAACTGCGTAACTACTTACAAGAAAAGCTGGGCAGACAAGCCCCAAATAATGCTGGTATTTCCCAAATCAAAATAGAGCGCAAGGCTGACCAAATTGATTTGGAATTACGCACAGCTAGACCGGGGGTAGTAGTAGGACGCGGAGGACAAGGTATAGAAACTCTGCGAACAGGACTACAACAACTCCTGGGTAGTAACCGCCAAATCCGCATTAATGTGGTGGAAATTCAAAAGGTTGATGCAGATGCAGCTCTGATTGGGGAGTACATTGCCCAACAGTTGGAAAGACGTGTATCTTTTCGCAGAGTGGTACGTCAAGCTATACAACGCGCCCAACGGGCGGGAATTTTAGGGATAAAAATTCAAGTTAGTGGAAGACTCAATGGAGCGGAAATTGCTCGCACTGAGTGGACTCGTGAGGGAAGGGTTCCCCTACATACTCTCCGAGCAGATATAGACTACAACTACTGCACGGCTAAAACTATCTACGGCATTCTGGGTATTAAGGTGTGGGTATTTAAGGGGGAAATTATCCCTGGACAAGAACAAACTCCACCACCCCCCAGCCCACGCGATCGCGAACCACGTCGCCGCCAACAACGTCGCCGTCAGCAATTTGAAGACCGTTCTAACGAAGAATAGTCATTAACCAACTAATCACTAATCATGTTAAGTCCTAAAAGAACTAAGTTCCGCAAACAACAGCGCGGAAGAATGCAAGGTCTAGCCCACCGTGGTAGCACCATCAATTTTGGTGACTTTGCTCTGCAAGCCCAAGAACCATCTTGGATCACTTCCCGACAAATAGAAGCTTCCCGCCGGGCTATGACACGTTACATTCGTCGGGGTGGGCAAATCTGGATTCGCATTTTCCCGGACAAACCTATTACTATGCGTCCAGCAGAAACCCGTATGGGTTCTGGTAAGGGTTCCCCAGAGTTTTGGGTGGCTGTGGTGAAACCGGGAAGAATTATGTTTGAAATTGCCGGTGTTTCTGAAGAAGTGGCTCGGGAAGCTATGCGCTTGGCTGCTAACAAACTGCCCATAAAAACTAAGTTTATTGTCCGTTCGCAAATAAAGGAGCAAGAGTAGATTATGGCTCTTCCTAAAATTTCAGAAGCTAGGGATTTAAGTGATGAGCAACTAGCTGAGGAAATTGTGGCAGTGAAAAAACGACTGTTTCAACTGCGGTTACAAAAAGCCACAAGACAGTTAGAAAAACCCCATCAATTTCGCCACGCCCGCCACCGCCTGGCTCAGTTACTGACTGTGGAAGGTGAACGTAAACGGGCCGCAAATAAAGAAAATTCAGCACCAGATGTGTAGGGAACTATGGCTATAAAAGAACGTGTTGGCTTGGTAGTCAGCGACAAGATGGAAAAAACTGTGGTGGTGGCGGTGGAAAACCGCGCCCCTCATCCTAAGTACGGCAAAATCTTGGTAAAAACCCAGCGTTACAAAGTTCACGATGAGGAAAATAAATGTAAAGTTGGCGATCGCGTACGGATTCAAGAAACTAGACCTTTGAGTAAAACCAAGCGCTGGCAGGTTAAAGATATTTTGACTACCAAAGCTTGAACGTAATATTAACTAGATAAAACTCCAAAAAGGAGGTTAATTGTGATTCAACCCCAAACTTATTTAACTGTGGCCGATAATAGCGGAGCTAAGAAAATTATGTGCATCCGAATATTAGGAGGCGGCAACAGACGTTATGGCTTCATTGGTGACAGAATTATCGCCGTGGTTAAAGATGCTTTACCCAATATGGCAGTAAAAAAATCTGATGTGATTGAAGCTGTGATAGTCCGCACTCGCCATAATATCCGCCGGGATAGTGGTATGAGTATTCGCTTTGACGACAACGCGGCTGTGATCATCAACAAAGACGGCAACCCCAAAGGAACAAGAGTTTTTGGACCGATAGCCAGAGAACTACGGGATAAAAACTTTACTAAAATTGTTTCCCTAGCTCCAGAGGTACTGTAATGGCTAACAAAAAACCAAAACCCAAAATATTCCATAAAATGCACGTCAAAACCGGTGACACTGTACAAGTAATTGCCGGTAAAGATAAGGGTAAAGTGGGGGAAGTAATGCGGGCATTACCAGAATTTAGTCAAGTCATAGTTCAAGGTGTCAACATCAAAACCAAACACATTAAACCCCAACAAGAAGGAGAATCTGGGCGCATATCGACTCAGGAATTTCCTATTCACAGTTCTAACGTGATGCTGTATTCCACTAAACAAAATGTGGCTAGTCGTGTTTGCTACACCTTCACCCCGGAAGGTAAAAAAGTGAGAATGCTGAAGAAAACCGGGGAAATTCTGGATAAATAACTGATCAATTTGTAAAAACCCTGACCAAGACCAGGGAAAAGGAGCATAATTTTTTATGGCAACCACGAGACTAAAAACCTTATACCAAGAAACCATCGTCCCCAAACTGATGAATCAGTTTCAATACAGCAACATTCATCAAGTACCCAAATTAGTAAAAATCACAGTTAACAGGGGTTTAGGGGAAGCGGCTCAAAATGCTAAGGCTTTGGAGGCTTCTGTTAAGGAAATTACTTTAATTACAGGGCAAAAACCTGTAGTGACTAGGGCTAAGAAGGCGATCGCAGGCTTTAAAATTCGTCAAGGTATGCCCGTAGGCATCATGGTCACTCTGCGGGGAGAGCGGATGTACGCTTTTTTGGATAGATTAGTCAGCTTATCACTACCCAGAATCAGAGACTTTCGCGGTATTAGTCCCAAAAGTTTTGACGGACGCGGTAACTACACTCTAGGTGTGAGAGAACAGTTAATCTTCCCCGAAGTAGAGTATGACAGTATCGACCAAATTCGGGGGATGGACATTTCCATCATCACTACAGCGCCAAACGACGAAGAGGGGCGCGCCCTACTCAAAGAAATAGGAATGCCTTTTCGCGATTAACATATTGTTCTAAAGAGGAAAAAATGGCGGCTAACGACACTGTAGCAGATATGCTTACGCGCATCCGCAACGCTAACCTAGCAAGGCATCAAACAACACAAGTACCAGCCACAAAAATGACCCGTAGTATCGCCAAGGTGCTACAAGAAGAAGGTTTCGTTGCTGATGTTGTAGAAGCTGGAGAGGGAGTAAAACGAAATCTAGTAATTTCACTAAAGTATAAAGGTAAAAATCGTCAACCTTTAATAACTACTTTAAAGCGAATCAGCAGACCAGGTTTACGGGTTTACTCTAATAGAAAAGATTTACCTAGGGTATTAGGAGGCATCGGCATAGCCATTATATCCACATCCCAAGGCATCATGACGGACAGGGAAGCCCGTCGTCAGCAACTCGGTGGTGAAGTGCTTTGCTATGTTTGGTAGTGATTGAAAATAAAGGACAAAAATCATGTCTCGGATAGGAAAACAACCCATTACCATCCCCGCTAAAGTGGCAGTGACCATAGATGGTAGTAAAGTTCTAGTCAAAGGACCAAAAGGAGAACTATCCCGCACCTTATCTAATAATGTGATTGTTTCCCAACAAGGAGAAATATTACAAGTAACCCGTCGTGATGATACCCGTGTATCCAGACAAATGCACGGATTAAGCCGCACATTAGTAGCCAACATGGTGCAGGGTGTGTCCCAAGGTTTTCAACGGCGGTTAGAAATCCAAGGCGTAGGTTACCGGGCACAGGTTCAAGGTCGTAATTTGGTCTTAAACATTGGTTATAGCCATCAAGTGCAAATTGTCCCACCGGACGGGGTTCAGTTTGCCGTAGAGAATAACACCAATGTCATTGTCAGTGGTTATGACAAAGAAATAGTAGGTAATATGGCTGCCAAAATACGTGCAGTTCGTCCCCCTGAACCTTATAAAGGTAAGGGTATTCGTTATGCAGGAGAAGTGGTGCGCCGCAAAGCTGGTAAAACTGGTAAGGGTGGTAAGAAGTAGTTATGAAACTAACTCGCAGAGAATCAAAACAACGTCGCCATCGGCGTGTTCGGGGCAAGGTAAGCGGCAGTGGGGAACGTCCCAGGTTAGCAGTATTTCGGTCCAACGAGCATATTTACGCTCAAGTAATTGATGATACTAAGCACCATACCTTAGTGGCAGCTTCTACCGTTGAACCTGACTTAAGGTCTAGTTTGGCTACGGGAGCTAGTTGTGAAGCCTCAGCACAGGTTGGCAAGTTAATCGCTGCTCGTTCTTTGGAAAAGGGTATTACTAAGGTGGTATTCGACCGGGGCGGCAATTTATACCATGGTCGCATCCAAGCCTTAGCCGACGCAGCCAGGGAAGCAGGTTTAGATTTTTAAGAAAAGCAGAGAAATGGAGTGTGATTAATCATGGCCACCAATCGTCGTAAAGCCAACCGCACAAAAAAAGAAGAAACCAACTGGCAAGAGCGAGTAATTCAAATCCGCCGGGTCAGCAAAGTAGTCAAAGGAGGTAAAAAACTCAGCTTCCGAGCCATCGTCGTCGTAGGTAACGAACGTGGACAAGTGGGAGTTGGTGTAGGTAAAGCCTCCGATGTAATTGGGGCAGTAAAAAAAGGGGTAGCAGATGGTAAAAAACATCTTATCGACATCCCCATGACTAAATCTAATTCCATCCCCCACCCCATCGACGGTGTAGGAGGCGGTGCCAAAGTGATTATGCGCCCTGCCGCCCCCGGTACTGGTGTAATTGCTGGTGGTGCAGTACGGACTGTCCTGGAGTTGGCGGGAGTCCGTAACATTTTAGCGAAGCAGTTGGGTTCTAATAATCCTCTGAACAACGCTAGGGCTGCGGTGAATGCTTTATCTACTCTGCGTACTTTTGCTGAGGTGGCAGAGGATAGGGGTGTCCCTGTGGAAAGATTGTATGTTTAAGTTTGTTTGATTGGTAGAGGTATGACACATCATGAGACTCAACGACGTTAAACCCCAAAAAGGTTCAAAAAAACGCCGCCGCCGTGTAGCCAGAGGTATCTCTGCCGGTCAAGGCGCTAGTGCTGGTTTAGGGATGAGAGGTCAAAAATCTCGTTCTGGTAGCAGTACCAGACCCGGTTTTGAAGGTGGTCAACAACCATTATATCGGCGCTTACCTAAGCTCAAGGGCTTTCCCATGGTAAACCGAAAAGTTTACACTACGATTAATGTAGATAAGCTGGCTTCCCTTCCTGCTAATACAGAAGTAAATTTAACTTTTCTTCAAGAGGCAGGGATCATTACCTCTGCTAAAGGTCCATTGAAAATTTTGGGCAATGGCGAATTAAATGTATCCCTGAAGGTACAAGCAGCAGCTTTTACAGGACAAGCTCGTAGCAAAATTGAGGCTGCTGGTGGTAGTTGCGAAGTTTTATAAGTGAGCCGGAAAAGCGCACTTTGCATTTCTTATCGCTGCCAGCGCCTGGTTCACTATAGAGGTAGCATTCTATGATCAGTAGAGAAAAAACCCCAACGGCTCAAGAAACTTTTATGCAGATGGCGCAAGCTGCCGGACTCAGAGGTAGGCTGCTTGTTACTATCGGTATTTTAATTTTGGTTCGCCTCGGCATATTTTTGCCAGTACCAGGTCTGGATAGAGAGAGGTTTGCCGCAGCTATATCCGGGAACAACGCGGTCTTTGGTTTATTGGATATTTTTTCTGGACGTGGACTTTCCACGTTGGGAATTTTTGCCCTGGGTATCCTACCCTTTATCAATGCTTCCATTATTATCCAATTACTGACGGCGGCAATTCCATCTTTAGAAAATTTACAGAAAAATGAAGGCGAAGCGGGTCGCCGGAAAATTTCTCAAATCACACGCTACGTAACTGTAGGTTGGGCTGCGCTTCAAAGTGTGGCTTTTTCGGCGTTCTTCTTACAGCAGTTCGCTGTAAATCCAGGTTTGGCCTTTGTAGCTGAAACAGCGATCGCTCTCACTGCTGGTTCCATGTTTGTTATGTGGGCATCAGAACTAATTACAGAGCGCGGCATCGGAAATGGCGCTTCCTTGTTGATTTTTGTCAACATCGTAGCTTCTTTACCTAAAGCTTTAGGGGACACCATTGATTTAGTCCAAGTTGGCGGTAGAGAAATAGTTGGTCGGGTCATAGTTTTAGTGTTAGTTTTCTTGGCGACAATTGTTGGGATTGTTTTTGTTCAAGAAGGCATCCGTCGCATCCCGATTATTTCCGCTCGCCGCCAAGTGGGTCGCCGAGTATTGGCAGAGCAACGCAGCTATTTACCCCTGCGGCTTAATTCTGGCGGTGTAATGCCGATTATCTTTGCTACCGCAATTTTAAGCCTGCCACTATTGATTGCTAATTTTACTGGTAGTACAGAAGTAGCCAACATTGTCAACACCTATCTTAGTCCTGGTGGTTCTGGCGCTTGGGTTTACGCTCTGGTTTATTTAACATCAATTGTTTTCTTCAGTTACTTCTACTCCTCATTGATTGTTAACCCAGTGGATGTGGCACAAAACTTGAAGAAAATGGGATCTAGTGTTCCGGGGATTCGTCCAGGAAAAGCTACCAGTGAGTATCTGGAGCGTGTGATTAATCGCTTAACTTTTTTGGGTGCGATATTTTTGGGATTTGTTGCTATTATCCCGACGGCTGTTGAAAGTGCTTTAGGAGTACCAACCTTTAGGGGATTGGGTGCTACTTCTTTGCTCATTTTAGTGGGTGTGGCAATCGACACAGCCAAGCAAGTGCAAACTTATGTGATATCTCAGCGTTATGAAGGAATGGTGAAACAATAGTGACAGTGACGCGATTAATTTTCTTGGGACCACCTGGATCTGGTAAAGGAACTCAGGCTCAAATTTTGGCTGAAAAATTGAATATTCCCCATATTTCTACGGGGGAAATATTAAGACAAGCTATGAAAGAGCAAACTCCTTTGGGAATTAAAGCTCAAAGTTATGTAAATAGCGGCGATTTAGTCCCTGACCAGTTAGTACAGGAATTGGTAAAGGAGCGGATTGGTCAAACTGATGCTCAATCTGGTTGGATTCTGGATGGTTTCCCGCGCAAGGTCACACAAGCAGTTTTTCTGGAAAAGTTGCTGGTCGAAATTAATCAAGGTGACGAAAGGGTAATTAACCTGGATGCTCCAGATGATGTGGTAGTGGCGCGTTTATTAGATAGAGGACGAAAAGACGACACCGAAGAGGTAATTCGTCATCGTTTAGATGTTTACCGGGCTGAAACCGCACCATTGATTGACTACTACCGCGATCGCCAAAAACTGGTGACAGTGAACGGCGATCAGCCCCAAGAACAAGTCACCAAACAATTACAAACAATCATTACTTCATAGACCCAGGGGAGTAAAATTCTCACTTACTCCCCAACTCTTGACGCAGCTGAGGCAGTCCCTATCCCCGGGTCGAAGATGTAGACCAATTTTAGCTAAGATATATTAAGAAACTGTTGATATATTTTTCAAAATATGTTCTTTTGCAGATAAAATGCTGCAACTGAATAAAGAGGAGATTGTTGAATTGAGGAAAAAACAAATTGTCTAAGCAAGATTTAATTGAAATGGAAGGTACAGTGACTGAATCCCTCCCCAATGCCATGTTTCGCGTTGATTTGGACAATGGATTCAATGTCTTGGCACACATTTCTGGTAAGATTCGCCGTAATTACATCAAGATTCTACCAGGCGATCGCGTCAAGGTCGAGTTAACTCCCTATGATCTGACCAAAGGTAGAATCACCTATAGACTGCGGAAAAAATAGTTATATCTTGGAAATCTTACCATAAAATCATCTTTTTGGGTGATACCCAGTTAGTTAACTGAATTAATTTCCCTAAAAATGCTATAATTTACTATTTGGAGTCAATTAAAAAAGGCATGAAAGTTAGAGCCTCTGTCAAGAAAATCTGTGATAAATGTAACGTCATCCGTCGTCGTGGGCGGGTGATGGTGATTTGCGAGAATCCCAAACACAAACAACGCCAAGGCTAACACTCTGACAAATCAAAGAGTGAAATCACAGATAAAGCACGAACAAAAAATCCAAAAGCAATCAATCAGGCTTTTGTCAAAGTAATTGCAATAACCATAGGGAGAAATTAGTTGTGGCACGTATTTCCGGAGTAGACCTTCCACGCGATAAGCGCGTTGAAATTGGTCTCACTTACATCTACGGAATTGGACTCACAAGGTCAAGGGAAATTTTAGCCGTTACAGGCGTAAACCCAGATATCCGTGTTAAAGACTTAAGTGATGCTGATGTAGCCGCGCTACGGGCAGAAATCGAAAGTAACTATCAAGTTGAAGGTGACTTGCGGCGCTTAGAAGCCATGAGTATCAAGCGCTTGATTGATATTGGTTGTTACCGGGGTCGCCGTCACCGCATGGGCTTACCAGTCAGAGGTCAGAGAACTCGCACTAATGCTAGAACCCGTCGGGGTAGAAGGCAAACAGTGGCTGGGAAGAAAAAAGCTCCAGGCAAATAAACTTTCAACCCTGGCTAGTGTGCGCCTAGGTTCCGCCAGGGAAGGCAAACTTTACCTAAGATTAACTAGAAAAATATGGCAAGACAACCAACTAAAAAAGGCGGGAGCAAAAAGCAGAAACGCAATGTACCCAACGGCATGGCCTACATCCAGTCTACTTTCAACAATAGCATTGTCACCATTACTGATCAAAGGGGCGATGTGATCTCTTGGGCTAGTGCTGGTTCTAGCGGTTTTAAAGGAGCAAAAAAAGGAACCCCCTTTGCAGCGCAAACTGCAGCTGAAAGTGCCGCACGTCGCGCCATAGACCAAGGAATGCGCCAAGTTGAAGTTATGGTCAGCGGACCGGGAGCAGGTCGAGAAACCGCCATTCGAGCAATCCAAGGAGCAGGACTGGAAATTACCCTAATTCGGGATATCACCCCCATTCCTCACAATGGTTGCCGTCCACCCAAGCGCCGGCGAGTTTAAATGCCACCTAATTGGGCATTGGCTCCACACACTAATACTGATGGCTTGAGCAAGTAGAAGCAAGTCAGCTCTTCCCGTAGGGAGGGCTGCTTAAGTTCAAATCATCACCAATGATTTTCCCTCAAGAGGGTGATCAAACAATTTCAACTGCTTTTTGATGGCAGTTAAATATACCTAGCAAAAACTAGGAAACCAAAAGTAAATTCGGGAGGCAATTGATTTGCCTGCTAGCAGCACCTTAAAGAAGGGAGGCTAATCCGTGGCGCAGTTTCAAATTGAATGTGTAGAATCTAATACAGAGGAAAGCCGGAGCCATTACAGTAAATTTGTGCTGGAACCTCTAGAGCGTGGCCAAGGAACAACCGTGGGCAACGCGCTGCGGCGGGTTTTACTGTCGAATCTAGAGGGGACAGCAGTTACAGCAGTTAGAATTGCAGGTGTAACTCACGAGTTTGCTACAGTCCCAGGGGTACGGGAAGATGTGCTGGAAATCCTCATGAGAATGAAGGAAGTAATCCTGAGAAGCTATTCTGCTCAACCCCAAATTGGTAGATTACTTGTTAACGGACCGGCAACAGTCACCGTGGCACATTTTGATTTGCCTAGTGAAGTAGAAGTGATAGACCAAACTCAGTATGTAGCTACCATCGCCGAAGGTGGCAAGCTGGAAATGGAATTTCGCATTGAAAGAGGCAAGGGATATCGCACAGTAGAGAGAGGACGAGAGGAAGCCACTTCTTTGGACTTTCTGCAAATAGACTCAGTATTTATGCCAGTGCGGAAAGTTAACTACAGTGTGGAAGAAGCCCGTGGGGACGGATCAATTACCAAAGACAGACTGCTATTAGAAGTTTGGACAAATGGCAGTATTTCTCCCCAAGAAGCATTGTCATCGGCAGCTGCTATTCTAGTAGATCTATTCAATCCGTTGAAAGATATTTCACTGCAGCCAAGAGAAAAAGGATCTGAGGTCACAGACGACCCCACAGCCCAAATTCCCATTGAAGAATTACAACTTTCTGTGCGGGCTTATAACTGTCTCAAACGGGCACAAGTTAACTCCGTGGCCGACCTATTGGATTTCAGCCAAGAAGACTTGTTAGAAATTAAAAACTTTGGCCAAAAATCAGCCGAAGAAGTGGTAGAAGCTTTACAGCGCCGTTTAGGTATTACCCTACCCCACGAACGAGGCTCTAAACAAACATAAACTAAAACTTTTACTCATTTACAAGTGCATTATGCGTCACCGTTGTCGAGTCAAAAAACTCAGTAAACCAGCTGACCAGCGTCGCGCCCTGTTGCGATCGCTAACTACAGAACTTATCCGTCATGGCCGCATCACCACAACTTTAATCCGAGCTAAAGTTGTCCGCAGCGAAGTAGATAAAATGATTACCCTAGCTAAAAACGGCTCTCTAGCAGCACGTCGGGAAGCACTGGGCTATATCTACGACAAGCAACTAGTTCACGCTTTATTTGAGCAAGCACCAAATCGCTATGGTAATCGCAACGGCGGTTATACCCGCATCTTCCATACCGTCCCCCGGAGGGGAGATCATGCGAAAATGGCAATCATAGAACTAGTTTAGCTTAAACAATTAGTCATGGGTTATTGGTCATGAGTCATTAGTTAATGACAAAGACAGTGACCTACAGACAAAACACCTATGTTACAAAGCCACCAGCCTACGCCAAGCCATCGAGTGGCCTTAGTAATTCAATACTTAGGCACTCACTTCCACGGCTGGCAAAGACAAAAGCACCAACGTACAGTTCAAGAAGAAATCGAAACAGCCATCGCCGCAGTTCTGGGCTATCATGTGACTCTGCATGGAGCCGGGCGTACCGACTCCGGAGTTCATGCAGCCGCTCAAGTAGCCCATTTTGAAGCCACAGGATTTATACCACCCCACAAGTGGGCATCAATTCTCAACAGTTATCTGCCGGAAGATATACTAATCAGGGCTTCAGCTACTGTAGATGATCGTTGGCACGCCAGGTTTACTGCAACCTATCGGCGGTATCGCTACACTATATATACTGAAAAGCGACCGAACTTGTTCGTTAGCCCTTTTAGTTGGCATTATTATTATGCACCCCTGGATGAATGCTTAATCCAAGCTGCCCTAGAACCCCTGATGGGAAAGCATCATTTGGCTGCATTTCACCGTGCAGGTTCCAAGCGATCGCATTCTTGGGTAGAGGTGCAAGCAGCAGAATGTCATCGTAGTGGAGCATTTCTTCATATTGAAATTCAGGCCAATGCATTTTTGTATGGCATGGTACGGCTGTTAGTCGGGATGCTGGCACAAGTAGGCTGCGGTAAGCTAACACTTGCTAGCTTTAACGAACTCTGGAAACAAGAACGCCGGGAAAAAGTAAAACACGCAGCTCCTCCCCAGGGTTTGTGTTTGTTGAGGGTTGGCTACCCTGACTTTCCTTTTCCTCCAGAAATTTGGTATGAAACCTTGCCCCATTTCGTCTTTCCTACAAATTTTCCGTCACATTAACACGACCTTTGTAAACCAAAACCCCTATGACAACAAAAACATACCTTCCTCCTCAAGCATCTCTTGAGCGTGAGTGGTACGTAGTAGATGCCACAGATCAACGTGTCGGCCGCCTGGCTTCGGAAATCGCTATGATCCTCAGAGGCAAAAGAAAAGCCGAATATACACCCCACCTGGATACAGGTGACTTTGTAATTGTCATCAATGCGGAAAAAGTAACAGTGACAGGTAAAAAGCGTACTCAAAAGCTTTACCGTCGTCATTCAGGCCGCCCCGGGGGAATGAAAACAGAAACTTTTGCTAAACTGCAACAGCGCTTACCAGAACGGATATTAGAACACGCTGTTAAGGGTATGTTGCCCAAAAATAGTTTAGGTAGGCAGTTGTTCACCAAACTAAAAGTTTACGCAGGGCCAACTCATCCCCATACAGCGCAAAAACCCAAAGAACTGAAAATTAATACAATTCCTGGAGTAGAAAATTAATGGTACTAGCAGATACTAATAGCGGTCGTGCTGTGTACTGGGGTACTGGTCGTCGTAAGTCCGCAGTAGCACAGGTAAGATTAGTTCCCGGTGAGGGTAAATTAATTGTCAATGGTAAGCCTGGAGATTTGTACTTTCAATTCAACGCCAATTACCTGGGATTAATTAGAAACCCCTTAGAAACTCTAGGACTGGAAAACGAGTACGACATTTTAGTTAAAGCAGAGGGTGGTGGCTTGACAGGACAGGCTGACTCTATTCGTTTAGGAGTAGCTCGCGCTCTGTGTCAACTAGACCCGGATAACCGCCCACCTTTGAAAATCGAGGGCTATCTGACTCGCGACCCCCGGGCTAAAGAACGGAAAAAATATGGTTTGCATAAAGCTCGGAAGGCACCTCAATACTCCAAACGTTAGTCAATTTTGGATTTTGGATTTTGGATTTTGGATTTTGGATTTTGGACTGCATTCTCATCTAGAAGTTATAATTGATATAGGTTATCGACAAAAAACATGGCTAAACCCGATATTCACCCCCAGTGGTATCCAGAGGCTAAAGTTTACTGTAACGGTCAACTTGTTATGACTGTCGGCTCTACTAAGCCTGAATTACACGTAGACGTTTGGTCAGGAAACCACCCATTTTATACTGGTACTCAGAAGCTGGTTGACACCGAGGGTCGAGTTGAACGCTTCTTGCGTAAATATGGTATGGGCAATACTCAAGCCACTGACGGGAAAAAAGAACAAAAGTAGCCGTTTGGCTCTGCTGTTAACGACGACCCTGCAACTGCTGGGTCGCTTGTCATTTTTTGCCGAGCCAACTTGTTATTTGAAGGAGCGACCGCATTCGTTATGGCTGAAACATACCTGCTAGAAAAACTCAAGTCTGTTGAACAAACCTTTAATGAATTGACCCGTCGTCTGGCTGACCCTGATACCGCTAAAAATCCTGATGAGTATCAAAAAGTCGCTAAGTCTCGTTCTTCTTTAGAAGAAGTAGTTATTACTTACGAAACTTGGAAAACTGCTACCCAAGAGTTAGCAGGAGCGCGTCAGGTACTCAAAGAAGCCAACGGTGATCCAGAGTGGCAAGAAATGGCAGCTTTGGAAGTGTCTGAATTAGAGGAAAAATTAGAATATTTAGAAAATCGCTTGAAAGTGTTGCTCTTACCCCGCGACCCCAACGACGATAAAAACATCATGTTGGAAATTCGCGCCGGTACCGGCGGCGATGAAGCGAGTATTTGGGCTGGGGATTTACTGCGGATGTACTCCCGCTATGCTGAAGTTCAGAACTGGAAGGTAAAACTGGTGAGCGAGTCACCAGGTGAAATGGGCGGCTTTAAGGAAGTGATCCTGGAAATTCAGGGGAATAACGTTTATAGCAAACTCAAGTTTGAGGCGGGAGTGCATCGCGTACAACGTGTACCAGCAACTGAAGCCGGGGGACGAGTTCATACTTCCACAGCCACAGTGGCAATTATGCCAGAAGTTGATGATGTGGAAGTCTACATTGATCCCAAGGATATTGAACTGACTACAGCTCGTTCCGGGGGCGCTGGTGGACAAAACGTTAACAAAGTGGAAACAGCAGCCGACCTTTACCATAAACCCACTGGTATCCGCATTTTCTGTACAGAAGAACGAAGTCAGTTGCAAAACAAAGAACGGGCAATGCAAATCCTCCGGGCAAAACTCTATGAAATTAAGTTAAGCGAACAACAAGAAGCTGTAACTTCCATGCGGCGATCGCAAGTAGGGACAGGATCGCGATCGGAAAAAATCCGTACTTATAACTATAAAGACAACCGCGTTACTGACCACCGCTTGGGACAGAATTATTCTCTTAATCCGGTTTTAGAAGGAGATTTAGAGACATTAATTCAATCTTGTATCTCCCAAGACCAGCAAGAACGTTTAGCGGAGTTAGCAAGTTCTGGCTCTAACTAATTTTTACCACCACATATTGCCAAAATGTCAACATTAAGGGAGAATCAAAAGATACAAATTTTTTCATTGTGCTAACCCTAGAAATATGTTCAAACTCATAGATGTATTCTGGGCTTATGTGATCATCGCCATATTAATCTTGGTGGGGCGGTTGATTAGACAACGGCTGGGGATATTGCGATCGCTCTACATACCTAGCTCAATTGTTGCTGGTATTATCGCTTTACTCCTAAGTAAAAGTGCTTTGGGTGCGGTTGTGGAAGGTATAAATCCAGAATCTCCCCTTGTAAAAGGCATATTTTCCGCCAATATTCAGGCTGTTTGGTCACAATCTCCGGGGATTTTCATTAATGTTGTTTTTGCTACTTTATTTCTAGGTCAATATGTTCCTAGTTTTGGTGAATTTTGGCGTAAAGCTTCGGCTCAAGCTGCTTTCGGTCAAACGCTGGCATGGGGTCAATATGTGGTAGGAATATTATTGAGCGTTTTCATATTAACACCCGTTTTTGGTTTACCACCCATTGCGGCTTGTTTAATTGAAGTGGCCTTTGAAGGGGGACATGGTACAGCAGCGGGGATGGCTGCAACTTTTAAAGAATTAGGTTTTGCTGCTGGTGCTGATTTATCTCTGGCTTTGGCAACGGTGGGGTTAGTTTCAGGAGTAGTTGCTGGTACATTTTTAATACATTGGGGACGTAAAACCGGCAGGGTGCAAGTGGGTATGGAACTCTCAATGAGCGAAAATCCACAGGATAGCTTACCAGATGAAGAAGCCAGTGTGACAATTGCCAGAAACAATTTACTCCGAGACTTACTAATTGATCCCTTATCACTCAATTTTGGTTTTGTGGGATTAGCGATCGCTGTTGGCTGGTTAATTTTAGAAGGGTTGCGCTGGATTGAGTCGATCACCTGGGGCAGAGGTGGGTTACAATTAATGCCCTACGTGCCACTATTCCCCATTGCCCTGATTGGGGGAATTATTGTACAATATTTGCTGGTTCGTACCAGACGCACCTACTTAATTAGCCGCGCTTTAATGGAGCGAATTGGGGGACTAGCATTAGATATTACAATTGTCACAGCATTAGCCAGCATTTCCCTATCTGTACTGGGAGATAATCTAATTCCCTTTTTGTTGTTATCCATTGCTGGTATTGCTTGGAACATCTGTGCTTTTGTCTTTTTAGGTCCCCGGCTACTACCGGTTTATTGGTTTGAACGTGGCATTGGCGATATGGGACAATCTATGGGTGTCACTTCCACAGGATTACTACTATTGCGAATGGTAGACCCAGATAATCAATCTGGTGGTTTTGAAAGTTTTGCTTATAAACAATTGCTGTTTGAACCTATTGTAGGTGGTGGCTTGTTCACTGCTGCCGCACCGCCCTTAATTGCTAAATTTGGTTCCCTTCCAGTTTTGCTATTAACAGCATCTATATTGGTATTTTGGCTGATATTTGGTTTTTATAACTGTAAACAACTGAGCAAACATAGCTGAGAGAATGAAGCCAAGTAACTCACTCAGATGAAATACCTGGCATTTCATCTATATCGTGAATATTTTCAAATTGAGTAACAGTAGAAAATCCATGTTTCTCAGCAAATTTTCGGGCTTCATCTAGCAGATACTCATAATAAGTACGAGCCACAATAGATAACTGTTTATCTGATACATACACCATATACCAACTGCGCTGAATAGGAAAGTGTTGTACATCCAAAATAGTGAACTCAGAAGAATTCGGCATTAAGGCATGGCGAGATAAAACAGAAATTCCTAGACCCCCGGCAATGGCTTCTTTAATGGCCTCATTGCTGCCCAGTTCCAATTTAACCTTTACCTTTATACCGTGTTGATCAAAAAGTTTTTGCACAGCGCGGCGAGTGCCTGAACCGGGTTCCCGCATAATAAAAGGTTGATTTGTCAATCTTTCTATGGGGATATTTTTCTCTTTGGCTAAAGGATGGTTAACAGGTGCAAATACTACTAAGGGGTTATCTAAAAAAGGCTGATATTTGACATCTATATTTTCTGGGATTTGACTCATAATATACAAGTCATCCATATTATTCATCATCCGTTCTAAGATGCCTTCATGGTTTGTTACTTGTAAGGAAATTTCAATTCCCGGATAAAGTTGACAAAATCGCCCCAATAAACGAGGGACAAAATACTTTGCTGTTGTAATCGCTGCCAGCCGTAATTGCCCCTGTTTTAAACCTTTTAAATCTGCCACAGTAATCTCAAACTGGGCGATGATGTTAAAAATTTGCCGACAAGTGGCAAATAATTCTTTTCCTGCTTCTGTTAGAAACAGACGTTTTCCCACCTGCTCAAATAATGGCAACCCTACAGTTTGTGTGAGTTGTTTAATTTGCATAGAGACAGTGGGTTGAGTCAGAAATAATTCCTCAGCAGCACGAGTAAAGCTATTGTGCCGTGCCGCGGCCTCAAACACCTTCAATTGGTGTAGCGTCGCCTGCTTCAAGGTTAATTCTCCTTATAATAACAATTTATATTGATAAGTTGTTTTGATGAATAAGAATCATTCATCCTGCCATATTTCCTCAGTAACCTTAGCAGGTATTTGGGATAAATCAGGCAATTGTAACACTTCAATTTCAGCAACCTGCTCTTGAACATTAATCGGCATATCTAATGGTTCCCGGTGTTCAATCCAGCAACTTGCTAAAGGCAAGGTGTTCTCCATTTCATCCAATGGTCGGGGAATGACCATAACGGCGTTCAATTCGCCTATGCGTTCTGCCTCAAACATTCCCGCCTCTACTGCCACAGCGACATTAGCCACAGTGCCACGAATAATAGCTGTACATAAACCAGCACCGATTTTTTCATAAGCGGCTAAATGAACATCGGCGGATTTGAGCATGGCATCACAAGCGCCCACCATAGCCGGAAATCCCCTGGTCTCAACTAAACCAATGGCTAAGTTACTTAAACTACTGCTATTACCTTCCTCCATGAGTTTACTCAGTCGGCTGGTAATCGGTAGCACTATATCCAGATTAGGATAAGGACGAGGAATGACTAAACTAGAAACCAATTGACCGAACTGTTCAGCAGTTTGCACACCAGCCTCTACCGCCAGACGTACATCAGCAATACCACCCCGGACAATGGCAGTACATTGGCCACTACCAATTTTTTCATACCCCACCAGGTGAACGCCAGCCGATTTCAGCATCATATCAGCTGTCCCCACTATGGCGGGGAAGCTGCTGGTAGAGACTAGACCCAAAGCAGTATTTTTCAAACTATCTCGGCGGCGGGATTTCTGAATTGTGCTAATGGAGTGTTGATTAGATGTTTCCATGGGAATTTTCCAGGTTACTCACGAAACTGACAACTTACAATTAACACTTACTCAGACTTTTCGTCAGAGATGGGGTCATTTAAGTTTTGCCTGTGGGGAAATAATGTCACTAATAACTTCTTGATACTTCCTTGCCCATAAATTTGATTCCCGATATGATTAGGCGATTGAGTGGGAGGCTGACTTGATTCTGATGCTTGGGGAATGGAATTATTAGCTTCGGGCTTTGCTTCTACAGGTGGAGGCTGGTTTTTTGATGTAGGCGAAGACTGAGAAGACTTAGAGACGCTAGTTGAGGACATTACCGTCTCTTCATTGGCTTCTAAACTGTTTTTAGCTTCTGGCTGTTGTTCAGTGCTGGCATTAACACCATGTTCTGCGGGTGATTCCTGTGGTGTTGTTACCTCAACTCGCCGACTGGTGTCTCCTAAAATTGAGCCTGGTGCAATGACTAATCCCGGACCAATGGAACAGTTATAAACTGTTGTCGCTGAACCAATACAGGCATTTGCCCCAATTTTACCTTTGCCGAGCATCAAAAAACCTGCTCCTAAGTTTGCGCCTGCTTCTACCTCTATGCTTCCTTCGCTAACTTGGATAATTGACCCCATACCAATACAGACCCCAGGGCCGATGATAATCTTGCTGTTTACAGCCGCTTGAAGTATCACTCCAGGTGCAAGTACTGCGCTGGGATGAATAGTCACCTCGCCACTAATGTAAGAGTCAAAGTTGTTGCTGAGGTGCAGTGGCGGCACAGACATGGAAATTTTAACCTCGGAACCCGGAAAATGTCAGTGGTGAGTCGTGAGTGGTGAAATAAAAAGTTTCTACTTCCTATTCGCCACTCTCTACTTCACTCTATTTAAGGACGTTGGATAATAGTCTCTAAAACTCGGCGTTTCGCTTTGGTGTCAATACCAATCAAGCGGACATATTCTCCGGGATATTCAGCGAGGTATCCTTCCACGGCTGCGATCGCTTCTCTATCTGATGTAGTGTCAATTTGTCCACAGCTAGCCCAAGAACCAGTGCGGAATCGTCTTTCGTCTACGTGTTCTGCACTAACTTTATAACCACCCGCTAAAATTTGCCTGATTTGGTCTACCACTTCAGGACTCAATTTAGTACTGGTGGCCGTGGCCGTGCTGGAACTGCTGATACTAGGGGATTGTTTTGTCCCCGACGAAGCAACTTTACCGTTTGGTCTTTGGATAATACTTTCTAAAATGCGCCGTTTAGCTTTGGCATCAATGCCTATTAAGCGTATATATTCGCCTTGATGCTCTTGTATACATTCTTCTAAAGCAGCGATCACTTCCTGAGCGGCAGTTGATTCTATGGGCTTGCAGCTGTTCCAAGAACCAGTCCGGAAACGTCGCTCATCTACGTGTTCTGTACCAATTTTGTAACCGCTTGACAGCAAACTACGAACCTGGTCTATGGTTTCGTTACTGAGTAAGCTGCTGCTGGCAACGCGACCATTCCCATTACTACTGTGACGACCATTCCCATTACTAGCTGCATAGCTGCTGGGCTGAATGGAAGTGACCATACCATTAGGACGCTGGATAATGGTTTCCAATACCCGCTTTTTACTACCGTCAATGCCAAACAGCCTGACGTATTCTCCGCTATGGTCTCTCAAGCAGTTTTCCAAAGCGGCGATCGCTTCACCCATGGATCCTGGTTGAATAGGCTGGCAACTTTGCCAACAACCAGTACGGAAACGTCTTTGGTCTACGTGTTCTGTACCAATTTTATATCCTTGTTCTAAAAGATAGCGCACCTGTTCTATGATTTCGGCACCCAAGCTATTACTCGACACTTCACCACTCCTTTCTAGTTCTAAAACACTAATACCAGTATTTGTATAAGATTTAGCAATCTCATCCCGAATGGGTGCAATACATTTGCTATCCGCAGCACATCTATAACCAGTTCTTAAAGACTGATTCACCCCGACGACATGATGAGCGAATTGCTGATCTTCAGGTTCAGCATCTGGCAATCGATCAGCTTGCTGTTGAGTAGTTATGATCGCGCCCGAAGGTACATATTTACCGGGGGGAATTTCTACATCTTGAATTAGAGCGTGCATCATCACGATACAGCCCGCACCTACTCTGGCGTTAAATACCGTGGAGCGAAAGCCAATGAACGAGTTATCTCCCACATAGGCTGGACCGTGAATCAGTGCCATGTGGGTAATGGACACATTGTCACCAATCCATACTGAGTATTTATTTTGGTCATCGCCAATTACTCGGCCTTGCTCCAATCCATGAATTACTACACCATCTTGAATATTAGTATTTTCGCCAATATGAAAAGGTGTGCCTTCATCCGCTCTAATCGAGGTTCCTGGAGCAATGATGACATTTGCGCCTATCCGCACATCTCCAATGATATTGGCAACGGGATGTACAAATGTAGTTTCATGGATTTTTGGCTCGGCTAAATTCCTCGACCACGGGGTTGGGGGTGCCGCCGTGCTGCGGACTACCATCGCAAGATTCCTCCTGAACTAAGCTTGTTGTCTGTGAGTCTTGATTAGTCTCAAATTATGACTAATCAATCATTGCTGCTTACTAGCGATACTGCTCTTTTTTGCTGTACATGAGGCGACCTTCCAAGTGAATGGTATCAATGATCGCCACTACTGCTGCATCTAAAGGACGCTGTTCGTTGCCCAGGACTTGACGAGCGGCACTGCCACGAGTGACAAGCACCCACTCATCTACTCCCGCTCCTACTGTATCTGCTGCTACTTCGTATTTGGGCAGGAGGTTTCCTTCTTCATCTACTAATTGCAACAGCAGTAGTTTGACACCTCTAAGACTTGGATCTTTTTGCGTGCCTACTACTGTGCCACGAACTTTGGCAATTTGCATTACAGATTACGGTCTTCTACCGAAAGGACGAATGGCGTTCACATTTTCCCGGAATTGTTCTACATCCTCCGTATAACGAATTGGTAGCACATATTCCAAGTTTTCATGAGGACGGGCAATGATGTGGGTAGATAATACCTGTCCGCCATTGACTCGTTTAACTGATTCTACTCCCGCACCCACTGAAGCTTGTACCTCGGAAACGTCACCGCGAACGATGACGGTTACTCGACCACTACCAATTTTTTCATAGCCCACCAAAGTAACACGAGCGGCTTTCACCATGGCATCGGCAGCTTCCACCACTGCTGGAAAGCCCAGCGTTTCTACCATTCCTACTGCAATTGACATTAGTTTCTCATCCTGAATTTATATTTTTGGCCTTTAACAACAGTACTGCTCAACACGGGAACCGCGTTGATTAATTTGTTTGTTTAATCAGCTTTTAAGTGCGGAATTGTTCTACGGCTTCCGTGTAACGAATTGGTAGCACGTATTCCAAGTTTTCGTGAGGACGAGCAATGATATGAGTAGATACGACTTCACCACCGTTGACTCTTTTGGCTGCCTCTATGCCGGCGCTCACTGAGGCTTGTACTTCAGATACATCTCCCCGCACAATCACTGTTACCCTAGCACTACCAATTTTTTCATATCCCACCAAGGTAACACGTGCGGCTTTTACCATGGCATCAGCAGCTTCTACTACTGCTGGAAAGCCTTTTGTCTCAATCATTCCAACTGCAATTGGCATCGCCGAACTCCTAAAAATTTTATCCGATCAGTACTGTGTTTGGAAACGTTTAACGGCTTGAGCTAATCTTGAGCCATAAAAACACTTCTATAGTTAAGCATAGGAAAGCTTGGCCTCCCTGGCAATATAGATTAGTATAATTGTCTATGGTAAAAAACTTTTAGAAAAATTCACAAAAGTTCATGATGTTCTCATGCAAGAGAGGTTGACAAGTTACCATATTAGAAGTTACGTTCTATATTTTTTTTATTACACTCGCACATTCGCAAAACCACATTAATACCAGGATGTCCTTCTCATTTGGCTCCATTGGACAGTGAAAATAATAACTTGCTAAAAAACATATAAGTTTTTCTAATATAACTGATAAATTTATTGTCTGAGAGCGGAAAGAGAATTTTTGGCTCAAAAGTGATGTAATAGAAGTAAGTGTTTTTAAGATATGCAGATAAGGTAATCTGAATTTTAATTAACAATTTTTTGTTTTTTTGGGATGTTTAAGTAAAAATCAAGGCTGAGTGGTCAAGGAAAGTATCAATGAATCAGTTTCTATTTTCAACAAGTTGGTGGGTGCCGTTGTATGGCTTAATTGGCGCACTGGTAACTTTGCCGTGGGGAATGGGAATCATTCGGCGTACAGGGCCTAGACCGGCGGCATATTTCAACTTGTTAACCACTCTTGGAGGTTTGCTCCATAGCTTGTTGTTGTTCAACCACATGTGGGATAGAGAACCAGAAACCTTGGTAATTAACTGGTTTCAATCTGCGGACTTTAACCTATCATTGGCTTGGGAAATTTCACCAGTGAGTATTGGGGCAACAGTATTAATTACAGGATTAAGCCTGTTAGCACAAGTTTATGCCCTGGGATACATGGAAAAGGACTGGTCCCTGGCACGTTTTTTTGCCCTATTTGGCTTTTTTGAAATGGCGTTGACCGCTTTGGCGATGAGTGATTCCTTGTTTCTCAGCTATGCGCTTTTGGAAGTCCTCACCCTTTCTACATATTTATTGGTGGGATTTTGGTATGCTCAACCGCTAGTAGTGACTGCGGCGCGGGATGCTTTTTTAACTAAGCGGGTGGGAGATTTACTACTGTTAATGGGGGTGGTAAGCCTTTCAACTATGGCAGGTAGTTTGAATTTTTCTGACTTATACGAATGGGCACAAACAGCTGATTTAAGTTGGCTGACATCGAGTTTACTGGGTTTGGCATTGATTGCCGGACCTGTGGGTAAATGCGCTCAATTTCCTTTACACCTGTGGTTAGATGAAGCTATGGAAGGTCCAAACCCAGCCTCAGTGCTGCGGAATTCCCTGGTAGTCTCTGCTGGTGCCTATGTATTGTATAAAGTTCAGCCTTTGTTAAGTTTGTCCCCAGTGGCTTTGAATACCTTGGTAGTGATAGGAACCTTAACAGCAGTGGGTGCAACATTAGTATCACTGGCGCAAACTGATATTAAGCGATCGCTATCTCATTCCACCAGTGCATATATGGGCTTGGTATTTTTGGCAGTGGGATTAGAGCAAGGTGGTGTGGCTTTAATGTTGCTGTTAAGCCATGGCATCGCTAAGGCACTATTATTCATGAGTTCCGGTTCAGTGATCTACACCACTAGTACCCAAGACCTAACCGAAATGGGTGGACTGTGGTCACGGATGCCAGCCACCACCACAGCATTTATTGTAGGTTCTGCTGGTATGGTAACTCTTCTACCTCTGGGCAGCTTCTGGTCTATGCTGGCCTGGGCTGATGGCTTAGTTCATGCCAGCCCTTGGGTAATTGCTATTTTAGTCTTAGTCAACGGGTTAACGGCTTTGAACTTGACGCGAGTATTCAGATTAATATTTTGGGGAAAGCCACAACCAAAAACCCGCAGGTCGCCGGAAGTGGCTTGGCAGATGGCATTACCTATGGTGGCGCTAACTGTGGTGAGTTTACTATTACCCCTAATGCTACAGCAATGGTATCTTCTACCCAATTGGGAAAGTATTGATTGGTATGTGCTGTTACTGTTACTTTCTTCTACAGTCATAGGTGTAGGTATAGGGTCAATGCTTCATCTGCATAAAGCATGGTCACGCTCCAGAATCTTAATCTGGAGATTTATGCAGGACTTATTGGGTTATGATTTTTACATTGATAGAATATATAAGTTAACCATAGTTAATGCAGTGTCTCTACTATCTAGGTTTTCTGCTTGGAGCGATCGCTATGTTGTTGACGGTTTGGTAAACTTAGTAGGATTTGCTACCATTCTAGGGGGACAAGGTTTAAAATACAGCGTTTCTGGTCAATCCCAGGGGTATATGTTTACCATCCTGGTGGTGATCAGCGTCTTGAGCTTTTTTATTAGCTGGTCTTTAGGACTGCTGGATCAATTACCCTTTTAAAAATACTTAATTTCCCCTTACCTAATTCTACCCATGCTAAGTGCGTTAATTGTACTGCCGTTATTCGGTGCGGCTTTAATTGGTTTTTGGCCTGGTGAAATCAGTGGCAAACTGTCTCACCGAGTAGCTCTACTGTTTGCCATAATCATTTTATTGTGGACAGTTCTACTAGCAATCAAATTCAACCCTGGGGAAGTCCATCAACAGTTTGGCGAGTTTATTCCTTGGATAGACTCTTTGGGGCTGACTTATAATTTGGGAATAGATGGTTTATCTTTACCACTGCTGGTTTTAAATGCACTGTTAACTTGTATTGCCATCTACAGCAGTAATGATATTATTCAGCGTCCGAGATTCTACTACTCCTTAATCTTACTGTTAACAGCCGGAGTTACAGGAGCATTTCTGGCACAAGACTTACTACTGTTTTTCCTGTTTTATGAACTGGAATTAATACCTCTATATCTGTTAATTGCCATTTGGGGCGGTGCAAGACGGGGTTACGCGGCGACCAAATTTTTGATTTATACTGCCGTGTCCGGGATATTAATTTTGGCCAGTTTCCTGGGGATGGTTTGGCTGAGTGGTTCTTCCAGCTTTGCACTGGCCAGTTTAAACACCACAACTTTATCTTTAACAACACAGCTGTTACTACTGGCAGGAATTTTAGTCGGTTTTGGCATTAAAATTCCCTTGGTTCCCTTTCACACCTGGTTACCAGATGCCCACGTTGAAGCCTCTACACCCATTTCTGTACTGTTGGCAGGAGTATTATTAAAGTTGGGAACCTATGGTTTACTGCGCTTTGGCATGAACTTGTTACCGTCTGGGTGGACTTACATCGCTCCTTGGTTAGCGAGTTGGGCTGTGGTTAGCGTACTATTCGGCTCATCCTGTGCCATCGCCCAAACGGATATGAAAAAAATGGTGGCTTATAGTTCCATCGGACATATGGGCTACATTCTGTTGGCTGCGGCCGCAGCCACACCTTTAAGCATCTTGGGGGCTGTGATGCAAATGATTAGCCACGGTTTGATTTCAGCACTGCTGTTTTTGCTGGTGGGGGTAGTTTATCAAAAAGCTGGTAGCCGAGATTTAAATGTAATTAGAGGATTATTCAACCCAGAAAGGGGTCTACCTGTGATTGGTAGTTTAATGGTGTTGGGGGTAATGGCCAGCGCGGGTGTACCGGGTATGGTGGGCTTTATTGCAGAATTCATTGTTTTTCGGGGCAGTTTTGCTGTGTTCCCGGTGCAAACATTGGTGTCTATGATTGGTACAGGTTTAACTGCGGTTTACTTCTTAATTTTAATGAATCGCGCCTTTTTTGGGCGATTGTCGGCACAAGTTACCAACTTACCCCGTGTATTTTGGAGCGATCGTCTTCCTGCGGTAATTTTAGCAGTGTTAATTGTGATTTTCGGCATTCAACCCACTTGGTTAGTGCGCTGGACTGAACCGACAGTCAAAGCCATGCTGAACACCGAAAAGGTAGTGGCCACTGTGTCTTTAGATCATGGTAATAGAAACTAGGGAATGGGGACTGGGTAGGAGTATTTTTCACACCCAAACCTAATCAAGTTAATCTTTGGAGAAGTATTTATGGTAACTATGGAAAAAACACCTTCATTACATCCTTTAGATGACTATGTTGAAAGATTACTCAACGGGGGTGCATTACTTCCCGACAGTCCTAATAACGTAGTGGAAGTAGTGGGCATACTCAAAAGCTATGGGGTAGTTTTAGATGCCTATTCCCGTAATCTAATTTATATTGCTGAACATCAGTTTTTAGTATTTTTTCCGTTTTTTAAATACTTCAATGGGGAGATTTCTTTCTCTAAATTAATCCGCCATTGGTGGCATGACAGAATTAATTTTGAATATGCCGAATATTGCATGAAAGCGATGATGTGGCATGGTGGTGGTGGACTAGATGAATATTTAGACACACCAGAATTTGCAGCCAGAGCAGAAGCAGTTATTCAAGCCAAATTTAAAAATAATCCCATCGTCATAGGAATTAATCAACTATTTCCTGACTTTTTAACAGAAATGTTGCGTGTCTCGGCTTACTATAGCGGTTTGGGGCAATTTTGGCGGGTAATGGCTGATATTTTCCTGAACTTATCAGACCGCTACGACCGGGGTGAAATTAACAGTATTCCCCAAGTTGTAGACCACATTAAAGCAGGTTTAGTAGCAGATGCCATCAAGCCCATTACCTACGCTGTGAGCATTAAAGATCAAGTTTATCAAATTATTCCTAAATCTGCGGGTTTAACTTTTCTAGCCGATACAGCCGTTCCTTATGTAGAGGCGGTATTCTTTCGGGGAACTCCTTTTCATGGCACTGTTTCATACAATGCCCAAGCATATCAAATTCCCCTAGACCAAGCACGATTTCAATATGGCGCATTATATGCCGATCCTTTGCCTATAGGTGGTGCTGGTATTCCTCCTACTTTGCTGATGCAGGATATGCGTCATTATCTGCCAGATTATTTACATCAAATTTATCTGCACACCCCGCGGGGTGAGGATGATTTACGAGTGCAAATTTGTATCAGTTTCCAAAAGTCGATGTTTTGCGTAACTACAGCCGCCATTTTGGGACTGATGCCTTATCCTAGAGATACTCAAGACTCCTCCGAACAAAGTGCAAATCGAGTGTATTTACAAAAGTGGATGAATCGGTTAGAAACTTCCCGCTTACAGGATGTAAATAAAACTTGATTTCTTGGTAGAGAGTTGGTATCCAAATTCTCTACAATAGTTATGATTTTAGGTAAGAGAGTTAAACGTGGTTTATTTCAGTCTAGTAATGGAACAAAGATCAATGCAGATGTCAATGGTTCGTTACAAATCTCAAGAAAACTATTCCCTAATGCCTATACAGCTGAAGAGATAGTCACTGCTGCCGTTGCACCCTCGGTTTTACCTTGATAAAGACGAAAGCTATTACGCATTTCTAATTTATAATATTTTATTAGAATATTTGATTAGATTTTAGTAGTTTTTCTCAAACGGTAATTTCTGGTAAAAACCAATCTATAATCTGGTGCGATCGCTCACGATATTTGCCAGAGTAGAGGGATAATATGCTAAAACAATAGTTTTACTATCAGGTCCAAATGGCAGAAACACTATTTTTTAACGCTCTGCGAGCAGCCATTGACGAAGAAATGGCTCGTGATTCCAGTGTATTCGTTCTTGGTGAAGATGTAGGACATTATGGCGGTTCCTATAAAGTTACTAAAGACTTATACAAAAAGTATGGGGAGTTGCGAATCCTCGACACCCCCATTGCCGAAAACAGTTTTACTGGTATGGCTGTAGGAGCAGCTATGACTGGATTAAGACCGATAATTGAGGGCATGAATATGGGCTTTTTGCTCCTGGCCTTTAACCAAATATCTAACAACGCGGGAATGCTGCGCTACACTTCCGGTGGGAATTTTAAAATCCCTATGGTCATTCGTGGTCCCGGTGGTGTGGGTAGACAGTTAGGGGCAGAACATTCTCAACGCCTAGAAGCTTATTTTCAGGCAGTTCCGGGGTTGAAAATTGTTACCTGTTCTACACCCTACAACGCTAAAGGATTACTCAAATCAGCTATTCGGGACGATAACCCGGTGTTGTTCTTTGAACACGTTCTCCTTTATAACTTAAAAGAAGACTTACCAGAAGAAGAATATTTGCTGCCTTTGGATAAGGCCGAAGTTGTGCGCCAGGGTAAAGATGTGACAATTCTTACTTACTCACGTATGCGTCACCATGTGTTGCAAGCGGTGAAGACTTTAGAAAAACAAGGTTATGATCCAGAAGTGATTGACTTGATATCACTCAAGCCTTTAGATTTTGATACCATTGGAGCATCCATACGCAAAACCCACCGAGTGATTATTGTGGAGGAGTGTATGAGAACTGGCGGCATTGGTGCAGAATTAACTGCGTCTATTAATGACCGCTTGTTTGATGAATTAGATGCACCGGTGCTGCGACTTTCTTCCCAAGATATTCCCACACCTTACAACGGCAATTTGGAACGGTTAACCATTGTACAACCAGAACAAATAGTAGAAGCTGTGGAGAAAATGGTGGCTATGCGAGTTTAGAAATTATGACTGGGGAATGGGTTTTCTTTCCTTTTCGCCATTCATAACCGGTAAAAATAACGCTATCATAGCCTTTGTCAGTTGCGAGTTATGGTATGCAGAGACAACGATCGCTATTAGCTTTAATTTTAGTGTTGCTCATGGCCGCCATTGCGGCCATAGTCACAATTCCAGTACCCTTGGGGTTGGACTTACGGGGCGGATCACAATTAACTATCCAGGTGAAACCAGCACCGGGAATGAGGGAAATTACTGAACGAGATTTAGAAGGCGTTCAGAAAGTTATAGAAGGTAGAGTTAACGGTCTTGGGGTTTCTGAGCCGGTGATTCAAACCGTGGGTACTGATAAAATCCTGGTACAATTGCCGGGGGTTAATGATCCAGAACAAGCAGAACGGGTATTAGGTGGTACTGCACAGTTAGAGTTCCGCGAACAAAAGCCTGGTACAGAAACTCAATTTTTTGCTTTTCAAGCATCACGAGGAGAACTGAAAGCCAAACAAGAACAGTTACGCAGCAGTGATGATGAAGCAGCAATTATGAATAATCAACAAGAATTACAAAAAAATAATCAAGCGATCGCTGAATTGTTTGCCAGCACTGATCCACCACTAGATGGCAAATATCTCCAAGATGCCTACGGTGAACCAACTCAAGGTGATACTTGGAATGTTGCCATTCGCTTCAATCCTAAAGGTGGTGAACTATTTGCCAATCTGACCAAAAAACTGGCGGGTACTGGGCGTACTATTGGTATTTTTTTGGATAATGAACTAATCAACGCTCCTGTAGTGGGGGTGGAATTTGCTGATACAGGTATTACTGGTGGCGCTGCGGTGATCACAGGTAGATTTACTACCCAAGAAGCCAATAACTTGGGTGTGCAGTTACGAGGCGGTGCGTTACCTGTACCAGTGGAAATTGTAGAAAGGCGGACAGTAGGCGCTACACTGGGTAAAGACAGTATTCAAAGTAGCATTTATGCTGGTTTGGGTGGTTTGATTTTAGTATTGATCTTTATGTTGCTTTACTATCGTCTACCAGGACTGATTGCCGATGTGTCATTGGTCATTTACTCCCTGCTGACATGGGCAAGTTTTGCTTTATTGGGAGTGACTTTAACTTTGCCGGGTATCGCTGGTTTTATCCTCAGTATTGGGATGGCGGTTGATGCCAATGTGCTAATTTTTGAGCGCACCAGGGAAGAATTACGAGCGGGTAAATCCTTGTATCGTTCTGTGGAATCCGGTTTTTACCGAGCATTTTCCAGTATTTTAGATAGCAATGTCACTACATGGATTGCTTGCGCGGCACTGTTTTGGTTTGGTTCTGGATTAGTCAAAGGCTTTGCCCTTACCTTAGCTTTGGGGGTGGGGGTGAGTATGTTTACGGCAATTACTTGTAGCCGGACACTGATGTTTTTAGCAATCACTAATCCCAGTGTGAAAAACAGGCGAGAACTTTTCTGTCCCCAGCTGCCAACTTTAAATCAGCCAGAGGTAGCCAAATGAAACTGAGTATTAACAAGTCGCGATCGCTGTGGTGGAGTATTTCTACTACCATTATAGTCATTAGTATAATCTCAATGGCTATTTCCTGGCAAAACCCGCAAATTCGCGCACCCCTACGCCCTGGTTTAGATTTCATCGGTGGTACGCGGTTACAGTTTGAGCGCGACTGTACACAAGTTGGTAACTGCGATCAACCAATCAACATCAGCATGGTTAGGGAAGTAGCACAAGCCCTGGGCTTAGGGGACAGCAGCAGCATCCAAATAGTTGGTGAAAATGGCATATCAATTCGCACCAAGGATTTAGACGTTAATCAGCGCACTAATTTACAAACCGCGTTAAGCGAAAAGGTAGGCGCTTTTGACCCCCAGCAAAATCAAATTAATTCTGTGGGTCCCACCCTAGGAGCAGAATTATTTAGGTCCGGTACAATTGCTTTAATTATTTCCTTGGCGGGAATTATCATTTACTTGACCTTCCGCTTTCAGTTAGACTACGCCTTATTTGCCATTGCGGCACTGTTTCACGACATTTTGATTACTTCAGGGATGTTTTCAATTTTCGGGTTAGTGCTAGCCACAGAAATAGACAGCCTATTTATCGTAGCCTTGTTGACAATTATCGGTTTCTCTGTGAATGATACAGTGGTGATTTATGACCGCATTCGGGAAACTATTCAAACTAATCCTGAGCGTCCCATTGCTGAAATTGTGGATGATGCTGTTAACCAAACACTAGGAAGATCAATCAACACCACATTAACAACCTTGCTGTCATTGGTGGCCATCTTTCTATTTGGCGGGGAAACACTGCGAAACTTTGCCCTGGCGTTAATTATCGGCTTTAGTGCCGGGTCTTATTCCAGTATTTTTATTGCCAGTACTCTTTTGGCTTGGTGGCGAGAACGTCAGGGTAAGTCTCCGGTGTTGGTCAGTAATGAGTGAAATCTTACCTATTCTGATAGAGTGCCACTATACCCGGCCATATTATTTTCCTATGGAGCAACCAGAAGAACTAGCGAAAGATACATTGTTTACCCAACAAGTACAAAGGCTACATCAGCTGACTGTATACGGTAGATGGTTCTTTGTTGGCTGTTTATGGCTGACTATTGCACCATTTTCCTTGTGGGGTTTACGGTCAGAATTAGTTATTTGGCAACAGCATTTTACTTGGGTGGCGTTAAGATATGGACTGTTTTATCATCCACTGTCTACCCTGGGTTTATCTGTTTGTATCGGTGCTACCGTTTCTACTTTGGTTTGGCAAAGCCGAAATATTCTCCTGGGACTACCCCAACGGGAAAAACGACGTTTAGAAAAACAAGTTTTGCACATCAGACAACAAGGACAAAATCATCCTTTATGGAGATGGATTTGTCATTAAATCATGATATTTAAACTTGGAGATAGTTGCATATATATACTTATTCAACTATTCCTAGGAAATAACATAACTAATACTGCCAAATTGGGGTATGGAAGATGAACTATCGTCAAATTCAATTTAGCGATCATCGCCAGTGTGAAATAGACCTTTACCAACTACAAGAACTATTTAATCTGGGGACTTTTTGGGCAAAAGGGCGTAGTATTGAGGATTTAGCCATAGCTATTGCTAATAGCCAACCAGTGATTACCATTAGGGATGGAGAACGACTAATCGGTTTTGCCAGGGCGACTTCTGATGGTATCTATCGGGCTACTATATGGGATGTGGTGATTCATCCGGAGTATCGCGGTACAGGTTTGGGACGCAAATTAGTAGAAACAGTTTTGACTCATCCCCGGGTTAGGAGAGTTGAGCGAGTATACTTAATGACTACTCATCAACAGGAGTTTTATGAAAAAATAGGTTTTCAGTGTAATGTCAGTACAACAATGGTGCTATATAACCAATCCCACATGGAACCTGTTTCTATTACTCAAGTCCAGCTTCAGGAATCACTGGGAGGATAGATACTTGCAAGCGGGTTAATTCTTCAGTATTTTCTTCAGTGGTTGGAAATGGCACAATTTCTAATTTTCCTCCCATGACTTTTAGTAGAGTTTGGTTCAGTAATAGCTTCATTCCTGATGAAAGATTGGCTTTGTCTTCCTTGATCTGAAAATTATTAACTTCAGATTTCATCAAATCAATGGATTCACTCAGAGTTAAAGCATGGGTAGGCACATCCAGCCAAATGTAGAGAGTATCATTTTCAGGTGATAAACTAGTAGAAAGAGAGATACTGCCAAACTGCATTTGAGCAATGGCAGTGTCTACTAAATTTACTAGTATTTGACGTAGCCATCGGTAATCTGCCAAAACATAAATTTCTGGATCGGGAAGCAAAATACCTAAAGGTAAATTACGATTGGCAGCCAGCATATGAGTTAAGTTATTAACTTCTTGTAAAATGGTGGCTAGGCAGTGGGGTTGAATATCTAACTTATTAGTGCCGTGTTCTATTCTGGCAATGTTGAGAATTTCATCAATGAGATGTAGTAGTTTTAAGGCTCTTTCGTGAGCTTGGGCAATAAATTCCCGCTCTTCTTCGGGGTTCTCACACAAATCTGATAAAATTAACTGATGTAAGCCGATTAAACCATTGAGGGGCGATCGCAACTCATGGGTAGTGCGGGCTAAAAATCCCGCTTTAAACCGGCTCATCTCTTCCGCCATGTAGTAGGCTAACTCAGTTTGTTTAATTTGTTGCCAAAGTTTTGTAACTTGCAGTCGATCTTCTAATGGCAATAGAGATAAACTAGAAGAATTCCTCAGAGAGCGAGTAAACAATCCTCGCACACCCAAACCTAATATTAGCCCTACCCCTAAATATATGCAGTTGCTCCAGTTCATAATTTGAGAATCATTCTAACAACTTAATTTAACAGTACCCTGGCGCAAAATTTGCCAGTTCGTCCCTGTCCATTTGCTCACGGTGGAAGGTACACCAATTCCAGTAGTTTCGCCCTTGACTGGTTCTGGCTCTAAAGTCAGCACTTCCGGGAACTGTTGGGCAATTTCTGCTAGGGTTTGTAAGGGCGGTTGACCAGAAAAATTGGCGCTAGTGGTGGCCATTGGTCCAGTTTGTGCCAAAATAGTTTGGGCAATGGCACGATTAGGAACCCGGATGCCAATAGTAGTGGGGTCAGTGGGGTTCATCTGTTTAGGTACTCTGGGGCTGGCTGGTAGTACCAGCGTTAAAGCCCCTGGCCAATGTTGACTTGCTACCTGTTGCCAAATTTGCAACTCATATTCACTACCTTGAACATAAGGCCATAAATCTTCAGCACTACCCCCCATCAAAATTAAGGGTTTATCTTGGCTACGCTGTTTAGCCTGAAAAATTAATGGTGCTTGTTCTGGTATGGCTGCTAGTGCAGGGACAGTATCAGTGGGAAAACTGACTAACAAGCCAGCCTGTGCGCCAGCTATCAATTCAACTAAGGAAACTTGAGTCATTGGTCATGGTTATCATGAGAAGTTATTTTACAATCCACCATGAACATAAGCCATTGCAAAGCGTTCAATGCCGGCTAAATCAGGGTGAATTTTAATATCATAGTAGCTACCCTGTGTTTGTAAAAGTGTTTGCACTGTATCTGCTTGTCCTGCCATCATTTCAATTAGCCACACACCACCAGGACGCAAATACTGGGGAGAGATTTCTATCAACCGGCGAATATAATCTAAGCCATCGCCTCCACCATCTAAGGCTAAATGGGGTTCATGTCTCACCACTTCCGGTTGTAGGGTAGCCACCGTACTAGTGGGAATATAAGGCGGGTTAGACACCATACCGCTAAACTGACCTGTGAGGGCTGCTAACGGCTCCCACCAAGAACCCTGGTAAAATTTAACTTGGTTGTCAAAACCTAAATTATGGGCATTGTAACCGGCAATTTCTAAAGCTTCTGGGCTGAAATCAACTGCATGAATTGTTGCTTGTGGTAAAGCATCTGCTAAACCTAGGGCGATCGCACCGCTACCAGTTCCCAAATCTGCCCAGTGTCCTGAAGGAAGAAACGGGGCTGCGCCAGGGTGAGTAGCAGCAGCCACAGCTAAATCAATTAAACATTCTGTTTCTGGTCTGGGAATTAAAACCGCCTTTGACACTGCAATTTTAAAGTTGCGCCAAGGGGTAATTCCAGTAATGTATTGCACCGGCAAGCGTTCATTTAATCGCCTTTGCCACAACTGGTCTAAATCTTCTAAAGGTAAGGCCATCTCAATCTCAGCCCAATCTTTAAAAGATTCTAAACGCAGTGCCAAACGGTCTAACCCAGCTAATTCTAGAAGTAGCCAGTCTACCTCGGCAGGTGAAATATTATACTTTTTTGCCGAGGCGATCGCTTGATTACGCCACTGCCAAAGCTGTAAACCGGAAACTACTTCTAGCTTTTTATCTGCCATTGCTTAACGTTTTTGGGGTCTTGCCGGCTGTGAATTATTGCTGTTTTGTCTCGGTAAAGTTTGGATATATTCTCTAGATTCTTGGGATGGTACTAAAACAACCTGCTCTAACCAAGGATCATTTTTATCCTGTAGTGTTTTAATCACCCCGTCTATATCTATTACCTGAATATCAGCTTTAGGAAATTTTGGCTTCACTTGGGTTAACAAACCTTGTGCATCTTGCTTACTTAAAAATAAAGGAATCAATTGCTCCTTATCAGATGCTAGTTGAATGGGCACATAACCTTGTTCTGGTGAAAATCTCACTGCAAAAATCGGCACACTGTTAAACTGTTTTACTTGTTGTCCACTTTGACGCAGTAATTCCATTGCCCCATTAATTTCCTGTTCTACAGGTTTAAAGGCAAATATCAAGCGTTCTGACTGATTTTTAGTTTCTTGCAATTGCTCATAGATAACTCCTAGAGGTACTGCTGTTACCTGTAGACTTTTAACAATTTCTTTCATTTTTGGGTCCTTCCCAGAAGCCCCTTGTAATTCCTTGATAAAACTTTGGGCTTCTTGGCGACTCATATAAACACCTGTCACAGAACCACCTTGTTTTTGAGACTCCGGTAAAGGACGGCTCAATGGTAAACCTTGTTGATTGGTAATAAGATATACGGGAACTGAATCTAATTTTTCTTTTATTTGTTGTTCTGACAAAGCCAAGACAGGTAAATTACCTGCAAAAACACCCCCTAGCAAAGTACTCCCCACTAGAGTTAATGTTGTGCCCCAGCGAACTAATGATTTCATAATGATTCCTCGCATGAATAGCTAAATTAAGACAGATAAATTATTAGATAGATGAACACCGCACGAACTAGCTTTAGTTAAGTTATATAGCAGTGGACGTAAAATGTGAGAAATTTGTTTTCACGGTTCAATGTTAACAATCAATTTGCAAAAGCTGCTATCTTAACGACTTTAAGAATTTACACCAGATTTCAGGTCAATCAGGGTGTAACTGACCTTGTGGTAGGTTGTATTGCTTAAATTTAATTAGTTATATCTTGGATTATGTATACCAGATAGGTAAGCCAGAAGACTGATTGGGTGTGTACTACAGAGTAGTATATCACCTCATAGAGCCATAGACCACTGGCTTACCTGCCAACAAATTTAAAACTTAGCTTTTTTGCGTAATAACTCAGCAATGGTTAAATTCATTTCAGCCTTGCCATTAAATACTGTTCCCACCTTGCCCCTGTGCATATGAACATAATTGAGTCGGTAAGCATCTTGTGGTAAGGGTACATATCCCACAGAACTCACCGCCTCTGGTGCTTTCTGAATATAAAAGTCAGTAAACTTGTAGAGTATTCCTCTATTGGAGAGAGACTGGGGATTAATGTAAATAAACAAAGGACGAGAAAGTGGTTGATATTCCGATTTCTCTACGGTTTTCATTGACGGCAATACAGCACCACGTCCATTATCTACAGAGAGCGCTCTTAACTTGGCTTGATTTTTTTCGTAGTAAGCATAGCCAAAGTAACCCAAAGCATTTGGATCTTTGCTGACCCCATCTACTAAAACATCATCGTCTTCACTGGCTGTGTAGTCACTACGGGAAGCTCCCGCTTTACCAACCACGGCTTCGGTAAAATAATCAAAAGTCCCTGATTCCCCACCAGCACCATACAAAGTGAGAGGACGATCTGGCCAAGATGGGCGTACTTGGTTCCATTTAGTGATTTTCCCCTGGGCTGCTGGTTCCCAAATCTTTTTTAGTTCTGCCACTGTGATGTCTTTTGCCCAGTTATTTTCTGGACTAACAGCCACTGTTAAAGCATCAAAAGCGATGGGTAACTCTATGTAACCCACCTGATTATTTTTACAAGCTTCCATCTCCTCCAGTAGAATTGGTCGAGAAGCGTTGTTAATCTCTGTTTCTCCAGCGCAAAATTTTTTAAATCCCCCTGTAGTACCGGAAATCTTTAGGTCAACTTGCAGTTGGTTGTTAGGGTCTTTCTTAAACTCCTGAACAATTGCTTGGGTAATGGGATGTACCGTACTCGAACCATCAATTCTAATTGATGGTTCAGTTTTGACCGCACTACTGGCACAACTACTCACTAGTGTTACGATTCCTAACACCAGAGGTATTTTATTAATTGTCATGTTCATCTAACTCTCCGTTGTCTATTACGAGTAAGTTTATATGTGTCTAATTTCAAAAAAACTTGATATGTAAATAGTTGTCAAGCATACAACACAAAAATTAATTAATTCTCACACTTACTGTATATAAGTAAAAACACTGAAATTTTAGAGGCATAAAAAATTTGAAATCTATCTTAAGAGGTATTTTTGGTTTTATACCAAGGGTGATAGTCTTTTCATATACAGTAATTGATGAACTTGTGTGATGGACATAACAATTAAAAAACTAGCCAAGGTGAATCTAGGAGAACACCACAATTTACCTGATTCACCGGGGATATACTTTATATGTGATCAGGCTTACAGAGTTTGGTATGTGGGTATTTCCACCAGCAGCTTAAGACAGAGACACCAACAACACGAACGCACTGAGGATTTTAAAACTCATGGCGGTCAGTGGATATGTTATTTAAGCTGGGATGAGGTTGATGATTTGCATGAGTGGGAAGTTGACCATATTCACAAGTTCCAACCGCCACTGAATAAAAACTTGACCCAGCCGGAGTTACCTTTGATTGATTTAGGGTATGATCAAAGCAATTATTTCAGCAGATATCGGGAAATTAAGCAAATACAGGCTATTTTGGAGCAGGAGTTAGAGCAACTAAAGCCCAATCTTGTCACCTTGATTGAGAACCATGGGGGAAAAATTAAGACTAGTGAGTTTAGCGCTTACTTGAATAAAAGGACTACATATAGCTATTCTTCAGAAGTTGAACAGCTAAATTTACAACTGAAGGACAAGAAAAAAGAAGAGGAAAAAACAGGTATAGCCCAGGTCACATCTGTTACTATTTTTCCTGTAGTACGATAGTTAAAAAGAATTGAGTATTACTGTAACCATCAACTTTTACAAGATGGTAACATCATCATTGATACACCAGGAATTGATGCACCAGTGGAGAGGGATGCTCAATTAACTTATGCTAAAATACAACATCCCGATACATCGGCGGTGGTGTGTGTGTTAAAGCCTGCTGCGGCTGGTGATATGACTACGGAAGAAACAGAACTTTTAGAAACAATGCGAAATAATAGCGGTATACGCGATCGCATCTTTTACACTTTCAACCGCATTGATGAAACATGGTACAATCACCAATTAAGGCAGCGTTTAGATAACTTGATTAATGACCAGTTTCGTGATGCTCGTAGGGTTTACAAAACCAGTGGATTGTTAGGATTCTACGGCAGTCAGATTAAACAAACAAGTAGCCTGGATAGGTTTGGGTTAGATTCTATTTTTGCGGAAAGTGTTAAAAATGCCCATGGTCAAGAAGAAACACCGCAATTTATTAATGAATTTAATCGCTACTGTGCTAGTTCTGGTAAATTGTCATCCAGTCAATTTCGCATTTCTGTAAACAGCTTTGAAACTCCCAATGAGAATTATGTCAGGATTTTAACTGAACAGGGAACGCCTTTAATTAATCAGCTGATTCAAGATAGCGGGATTGAGGAATTTCGCACGGCTATTACTAAATATTTGTTCGAGGAAAAACGTCCACAGCTTTTTCAAAATCTGGCTGATGACTTGGAAGATATTTGTATTAAATTAAAAAAACATTATCAAAGTGAATACATAAATTTAGATAGTCAGCCGCGAGAAATTGAAGGGATGAAGGCGCAAGAGTTACAACGCCTGAATCAACAATTACAGCAACTAGCTAAAGATTTCAGTCAGCACATCACAGAGGAAGTTAACCAAATAATAAATAATTCTTCCGCTACTTTTGAGACAGATTTTAGACAATTACAATCACGGATGATTCGGCGTTTAGATGAATTGCTAGACACATTTTCTGTGGCTGATGCTTATCAACGTTCTACTCGTAATCATCCCCGCAATTCAACTGCACCTTTTCTAGCTATTTTGGTAGAAGCATTGTATTATTTAGCCAATCAATTAGAAGATATCCTGATTACATCTTGCCAACAATTAGTGGATAATTTATTTCAGCAATTAATGGACAAGATTCGCAAATCAGAATATTACCGTCAATTGTATCGGCTAGTAGGTAACGACGGGGGAATTGAACAACAGGTCAAAGCAGCAGCTAAGAGGGTGTCTATGGTGTTGGAGAGCGCAGCTTGTGTAGAATGCGATCGCTTTGTGCGAGAAAGTCCGAGATTTTATGATGAAGGTACTTTTTCGATATATCAGTTTCGTCAAACTTTGCTGCAAACATCCCAAAGTTATGATGCTCAGAGTATGGTAGAGGCTGAACCTGCCATTAGACAACTGTTAAAATTAGATTTTGAACCAAAGGTTTCTCAGACAGTTTGCAAATCTTTCCGCCAAACCATTAATGCTATTCTCAAGAGACAACTGTTAACAATGGCGGAGGAACAACAAGAAAATGTTTTACAGCAATATTCCCAAGCCCGTGCTTATTTAGAACAAACTCTGCAACAAGAAGCCGAAAATAAAATTATCAATAATCAACGCTTACTGACAGGCGTTCAACAAAAAATAGACAGTTATAACACAGCAGTTCACCATGTCAATAACTGTTTACAATCTATGCAGTTGTATGATCATTTATTACCTGTAATTAATCAGGAAGATTTTCAAACTCTTGACAATCATTCAGCAGTTGTAAAAGATTTAGAAATTAGCGATATTCTGGTTGATGATCGTAATTTATGAATAAAAATCCTCGGATTCCCATCCCCCCTTCTGTGAGAAAATATGTATTTGAACGAGACAAATATCAGTGCCAAAGCTGTGGTAAAACAACCTTAGAAACTAACCTAACCATTGACCACATAATCCCCCT
>Ga0169931_10000354_pt1 | contig 75476 bp, 69 predicted proteins | sample Kivu_15m_20L_FD_129675 | JGI IMG/M metagenome (GOLD analysis project Ga0169931, IMG submission 129675) | Freshwater microbial communities from Lake Kivu, Western Province, Rwanda to study Microbial Dark Matter (Phase II) - Kivu_15m_20L... | ecosystem: Environmental > Aquatic > Freshwater > Lake... | reverse complement strand
TCCCTCAAGGTGGTCACCGAAGGACTCTCGCAGGTCGGTTTCAGTATAACCACAGATGGATGAGTAAGCTTCGCTAATAGTGATGTCCGTTAGTTGATTAATCCCACTAAATAGGCTGACCTTGGAAAACTTAGTGACTCCAGTCATAAACACAAACTGGAGGTTGGCATCTTGACCCTTTAGCACTGAGTAAAGGTTTTTCAGTCCCTCTCGCATTTCAGCGGCGATATTTGGATTGTCTATATTATCGAGGATTGGTTTGTCGTATTCATCTACCAGTACTACTGCTCTAGCACCCTATTTAGCCACTGCTTCCCCAATCAGGGTTCCAAATTTCCCTGGTATATCATTTGACTCGTAGGACACTCCCGGGCGCTCCGCATTCTTGCGTAAAAGGTCTAATATACGTCTATCCAACTCCTCCCGGTTTTTTAATACCCCATCCGCAAAATCAATCTTAATTACTGGGAATTTACGACTCCAGTCCCATTTGTCATGAATATAGAGCCCTTCAAACAATTTTTCATTCCCCTCAAATATCTCCTTTAGGGTATCCACAAATAGACTTTTGCCAAAGCGTCTTGGTCGTGACAGAAAAAACGCACCAGGTTGTTTAATCAGTTTTAATGCCAAATGCGTTTTGTCCACATAGACACAGTTACTACCACGCAGTTTGTCCAGCGTGTTTATCCCTAAAGGCAAGTTTTTTAGGTTTACTTCTTGGCTCATCTGTAATGATTAGTCCAATTTCTTAGAATTGTAATAGAGCATGTTCACCTTGTCCCCACCGCACCAGAATAGACTAATCCCCGCTGCATATCTAAGGTCAAAATTGTCCCATCTTTTATTACTTGAGTCGCTTGCTTGACACCCACTATTACTGGTACTCCTAATCTCAATCCAATTACAGCAGCATGACTATTCAAACTCTCCTCCTCCGTAATAATACCACTAGCTTTACGGATTGCTTCCACACAATCTGCTCCGGTGCTGGATGCTACTAAAATATCTCCTTGGCTGAAATTGGTCGCGTCTATACCATTGCGCACCACTCTTGCACGACCACTAACAGAACCCTGTCCTAAACCAATTCCTTGACCTAATATAGCTGTGACTACTTCCACTTTAATTAGGTCTGTAGACCCAGAAACTCCCTGCAATGTACCAGCAGTCATTACAACTAAATCCCCCTCACTCAAGAGCCTTTTTTCTTGAGCTACGTTAATGGCAGCTTGGAATGTTTGACCGGTGGAAGGTAAGTCCAATACGAGTAAAGGTCTAACACCCCAAACCATTTGTAATTGTCTGGCTACGTTTACATGAGGTGTTATAGCTAAAATGGGCGTTTTAGGACGGTATTTAGAAACATTGCGCGCAGTTGCTCCCGTTTGGGTCAAGGTCATAATTGCTGCTGCACCTAAGTTCTCAGCAATCTGTCCCACAGCTTGACTAATAGCATTAGGAATAGAACGTTTATCATCTGTTCCCAGACGGGAACTGGTATTTATCTGTTCCTGTTCAATACGCTCTGCTATTCTAGCCATAGTAGCTACTGCTTCTACTGGATAGTTACCTACCGCAGTCTCATTGGAAAGCATTACCGCATCTGTACCATCTAAAATCGCGTTGGCAACGTCGGACACTTCAGCACGAGTTGGACGAGGATTACTGACCATGCTATCTAACATTTGAGTAGCAGTGATAATAGGAATGCCTAAACGGTTAGCTGTGGCAATTAATCGCTTTTGTAGTACGGGAACATCTTCTGCAGGTAGTTCTACCCCTAAATCACCCCTAGCAACCATTACTCCATCACACAAGGAAAGAACTTCTTCCATTTGTTCAATGGCTTCGTGTTTCTCTATCTTGGCAACTACGGGCACATTCTTACCAGTGCTGGAAATTAACTCTTTGATTTCTATAATGTCTTGGGGGTTACGCACAAAGGACAAAGCCACCCAATCCACTCCCTGGTCTAAACCAAACATCAGATCCTCTCGATCTTTATCTGTCATGGCTTTAATAGACAAATAAACTCCGGGAAAGTTTACCCCTTTGTTGTTAGAAAGTTTACCCGCAACTGTGACTCGACAATGTAAATCTCCTTTGTCACGGTTAATTTCTTCCACCACCATTTCTACTCGACCATCATCAAGCAGAATTTTTGACCCAATTGGCACTTCCTCTGCTAAATAATCATAGGTGACACAGCTAATTTCTTCATTCCCCACTACTGGACGATTTGTTAGAGTAAAGCGATCGCCTTTAGATAGGATGATAAAACCATTATCAAACTTACCTAGGCGAATCTTAGGTCCTTGTAAATCTTGTAAAATTGCTACTGGTCTGTTTAACTCAAAAGCAGTTTGTCTAATCAAACGGATGCTACGCTGATGATCAGCGTGGGTCCCATGGGAAAAATTTAATCTTAGAGTGGTTGCTCCAGCTTCAATAATAGCTTTTAGCATTTCTGGACTGCTGGTAGCAGGTCCGATGGTAGCAACGATTTTGGTGCGACGCAGAGAATCTCTTAATTGCGACATGTGGATTTCAGGATTGTTGGGATCTATCTGGGAAATAATGGTAAGTTAAGCAGCTAACTCTTTTAGTGATTACTATATCAATGTCAATGAATCAATCTATTCCTCATCTAATCAGCATCACTGCGATTAAATCTTACTACAATTAATTCAGAATCGGAAATCTATACAAAACCTATAGGAAACTTAAACATAGTTAAATCCTGATCAACAATAGTAACAAAGCCATGACCAATCAACTAACATTCAAAACCTGGAATAGAATCAAACAAAAACTGACCCCCTACTTCTTTTTAATACCTGCTTTGTTTTTGCTAAGCTTAACCGTTTTTGTACCTGCACTGCAAGCTTTTTACCTGAGTTTTACCACCTATCAAGATATTGGGGAGTCCCCCAAATTTATAGGTATTGACAACTTTGTTCGGTTATGGTATGATCCGGTGTTCTGGCTAACCCTAGTTAATACTATTGTTTACCTGGTGGGAGTTGTACCAATTCTAGTTATTCTACCCTTAATTTTAGCAATTTTAGTGAATCAAAAATTACGGGGAATGAGTTGGTTTAGAACTGCTTATTACACACCCGTAGTAATTTCCATGGTAGTTGCTGGTATTGCTTGGAAATGGTTGTATGCAGAAAATGGTTTATTAAATCAATTAATCAAAACCTTGGGTATCTTTCCCGATGGGATTCCCTGGTTAACCAGTCCAGATAAAATCTTAGGAATTGTGCCCATTTCCCTGGCCAGCGTTATGGTTGTAACTATTTGGAAGGGTTTGGGATATTACATGGTTATTTATCTAGCTGGTTTACAATCTATTCCTGAAGACATTTATGAAGCTGCTGCTATTGACGGTTCTGAAGGTATTCGTCAACATATAGACATTACTATTCCCCTAATGCGTCCCTATTTAGCTCTAGTAGCAGTTATTTCCGCTATTTCCGCTACTAAAGTTTTTGAAGAAGTTTACATTATGACTGGTGGTGGACCTCTCAATAGCTCCAAAACAATTGTTTATTACTTATATGAGCAAGCATTTAGTAATCTACAGTTGACGTACGCTTGTACTATTGGCTTAGTCCTATTCCTGATCATTCTAGGGTTATCCTATTTACAGATAGGAATTACCCGAGAGCGTTAAAATCTTCTTTCAAACTCAATTACTCCACGAGTATCATCTGTGAAATTACTAGACCCACGAAGGCGTAAATTATCGTCTAGTCTATAGTTAAAACCCCATTGTAAAGGATCCTGAGTAGTAATAATTTTAATAGTTGAGAAAGAAAACTTGTCAAAGATATCCATACCAGCTTCCAAAGCCAATTCCACCGTTGAATTAGTTAAAGTTGAATTAATGAAACTGGAATTAGTTCTATTAGATTGTGGTTTCTGAGATAGAACCGTAGGAAAAACCCGTAACTCGCTTAATCCAATAGCATCCCGAATAAAATTAAACCCCATTTGTAAATAATTTGCCACAGCAGATCCAGCAATATTAATCAAACCAAATGTGGTGTCACCACGCGATTGGTTATCAGCAAATTCACTTCCTAATCCCCCGAGCAAAGTAATAATTTCCGTTTGGGAGCGGGAGGGAATACTTTTCATTTCCAGATTATCATTCAACTGATCTGCATAACCCTTAACCCGTGCTTCTATCCGGATAGTTTCTAACTTGGATAATCCTGTAGAAATCTCTCTGGTTAGATCTGTAGTCTTGATCCCATCCAATACCTTGGCAAAAAGTTTCACATCTAATTCAGGAATGCGGGGTTTGAACTCCCTAAAAGTGGCGGTGTGCTCATAGTTACGTATCAAATTAAATTGAGTGGTAAATAAATTTACTCCTCCTCTAAATAATCTAATACTTCCTGTGGGGATGAGATTATTTAATTCACCATTGATATTTAACTTTCCTCTGGAAAGGAAATTGAATACAGGTGGACTGGCTATTTGCATCCCCTGATCTAAGGTAATTTGCAGGTTTTGAAATCTGACAGGTCCACTATTGTTTTGATTGATAGGTTTTACCTGTTTAGTAGGAATAGGTAATAGGTTATTTTGATAGGATGGACTACCAATTCCATCCTCGGTTTGGGATGAATTAGCAGTTTGAGATTCTGTGAGTAAAACTTGCCCATTTGATAATGCTATATCACCACCTATCAGTGGTTGTAATGCAGATCCAGTAATTACTAAATTACCATTAGCAGTACCTTTGTATAACCCCTTGATATTTAATAATAATTGTTCCAGCTTGACACTCAAAGGGTTATTGATTTGGATATTTTTACTAGTAAAAATGGGAATTTCTCCTGCAACTTCTATTTTACCCTTACTAAATAGTCCTTGGACATTATTCACGGATACTTTATCAAAGTCGAAATCCGCTTGTCCGGAAACATCCGTAAGTTTGCCCACTAAGTTTGGCACTAGAAATGTGGCGTTTTTTAGAGCAGCAATACCTTTAACTATTGGTTTTCTTTGAGTTCCCCGAATGGCTAAATTTACTTCACCTTCACCATTTTCAAAAGATACTTGATCCGTAAACAAATTCAACAGTCCTAAACCCTCATTTTTCACCTTCATGTCTAGGATAATGTTGCTATTTGGTACTACGGATGCAAATGGTAGTTTATAGGGAATATCCCCATTAATCTCAACTGGTTCCCTACCAGATGCCAAAATTTTACTGTCGAACCTTAAACGGCCATCAGTATAACTAAAACTTGCATTTGCCGACTCTATAGGCTTTTGGTTAAGTTGTGCTTCTGTAATTGTTAATTCTCCTCTAGTTTGAGGATTAGCTAAACTACCAGCGATCGCAGCATCGACATTAATATTACCATCAATTCCCACTGGCAATTTAACAAATCTGTTTAATAGTTTTGTAGAAAGATTATTAACCGTTAATTTTCCTGACTGCGTTGCACCACCTATATTTCCAGTAAAGGATAGGAGCTGGTTTTTCTCTTGAATCCGCAGGGGTTGTAAACTTAAAATCCCTCGCTCCAAATTGCCCTGTGCCAGAATTTTTTCCACTTTATAAAAGCGATCGGGTTCGGTTGGTCTACCCCAAGTAAAGTTTTCTCCTGCTAGTTTAAATTTTAGTGCTATTCCAGTTCTTGCACTTAGGTTCACATCAATATCACCACCAAAAGTTCCTTTGATATCTTTCAAATCTGGAATAGGTTGAGAATCGGAGCGATTTTTATTTTCTGCTGCAATAATTTCATCAACCTTATCGAGTTTTTGTATTCTTTCTCCTAAAGATAGATGTACTTTACTGGGCGAGTTGGTTTTTAAATCAGCTGCTACGCCATATTTTGGCAATCTAAAACCTCTTCCCAAATCTTGAAGTTCAAAGATTTGTGCCAGGGTGAGTAAATTTTGGATTTTGCTTTGACTGATCCTGATTTTACTTTGTAATTCCGGTCCTTGACGAGTTTGTTGGAAACTACCATCAAATAAATAGCGACTTTCACCACTGACAAATTCTCCATTTGTAATAGTAGTTCTCTGATTATTATTGTTATAATCGAATTCTGTCTTAAACAGGTCTCCTTTAATTCTAGCTAGTTGGGGTTTAATGATCTCAATATTTCCCCTACTTGCTAAATTCCTGTAATTTATCTGTAGGTTTCCAGTCAATAAGCCAGCTATACTTCCCTTACCTATAAGTGGATTATCTGGTAAATTAAAGTTTAACTTTTCCAGGGGTAAGTTGTTAGCTTCAATAGCTAATTTCTCCCCCTCCAATTTTCCCTCAACTGACATTTGTTGCAACTTGAATAAAAACCTACCCGATGGATTATTCCTATTGTCATTGGTCTTTAAGTTGGCAGCTAATCTATCTGTTTTACCAGATAAATCCAAAGTTAAATCTTGACCTTGAACTAAGTTAATGTTGCCATCTAATAATGGTTCAAAGGAAAATTTCTCTACCTCTAAATTTTTTAAACCTAGCCTACCTACCACATTGGGAGTGGTAATTTTACCGGTAATTTCACCTTGAAAATCTGCCTTTCCTCTTAGTTTTAAGGGAACGGGAAATGGCAATTGTTGAAAATCATAATCTTGGGCTTGCAAACTAATTTTCACCTCGCCAAGTTCTGGCATTCCCGGTTGTTGGGCATTGGCTAAAATATAACCTTTAGCATGGAAGTTATTACCCTTGAGTTGGGCAATATTTAATTGCTGACCACTCCAATATATGCCAGCTACTATGGGTGAGTTAATCCCTCCCCTAATTTGATTAAATTCTATCTCACCTGCTGCACGTATATCTGCCAATTTAGCTGACCCTAGAATACCAGCTAGTTGGAATTTTCCACCAATTTCACCGGACAGTTGTTTATTGATCCGATTTAATTTTACACCATAACCGCTGACTATGGCTTGGTAAGCACCTTTACTAATTTTAATTCCAGAAGCGGTAATTTTTCCCCCAGCAATATTTATTCCTGCTACTCCATTTATTTGAATATTTTCTGGTTGCAAATTTTCTAGAGATCCAGCAATATTTAACTGACCACCTAATCCTCCCTTTAATTCGGGTGGCATGGATGCTAATTTTTGTATAGGCACGTTAGCAATTGCTATTTTAGCTTGATAATTGCCATTACTAACTCTGATTTCCTGGAGGTTAATTCTACCATTGTCGATTTGTAGTTTCGCTTTTCCACTAGCATTTAAGGTTTTGAGACTTATATTTTCTGTATCACCAACAATAGTTAATTTACCCCCTAACGGATAATTAAGAATGGGTGGGGATTGCTTGAATATTTTGGCAACCCGCAGATTCTCGCTGACCAGGTGGGCAGTAAATTTGTTATTATTTAGTTCCACACCAGAAAGCCCTATTCTACCACCTGCAATATTGACATTTAACTGCTCTGGTCGAATGTTAGTAATTTTTAAGTCGTCAGAAGTTCCCGACACAATTAACTTACCATTAAGCTCTGCGTCGGTTAAATTAATATTGTCTAGGTTATTTTCTGGTTTGTTTTTAAATAGGCTTTCAAGATTTGCTAATCTGATATTATTTGCTTGAGCGATCGCCTGCCACTTTTGACGATTATAATTTCCATAAGCTCGGACTATATTGCCATTGATATTAAGGGTGACATTAGGAAAATCAATGCTATTATCGGGGTTAATAACTGTTTCTCCAGTTAGGGGGTATGTAGCTTGTGGAGCTTGCCATTTTACCAAGGTCTGAAGATTGCTAGTTTTTCCTGATATATTGGCGGTGGCTGATAGTTTACCGATTTGAAAATCAGCATTATTCCTCTGACTATAAACTCGAGATAAGGCATCACCGTCTAGATTTTTGGCACTTAAATTCATGCTTACTTCCGGTATTTGACCCAGATTAATTTTTCCCGATCCAGTCAGTTCACCACCTAAACTAGATACCACTTGAATCTCTTTGAAAGCTATCTGAGTTGTGCGGGTAGTTAGTTCAAATTTGCCGCTGACTTTCTCAAAATCCAGGCGATCAATTTGGGCATTTTTAATATTGCTTACTTGACCCAAAAGCACGGGTTGAGAAATATCACCTAAAAATTGTAAATCCGCTTTTAATACACCACCCACGGGAACAGGTAACTTAATTTTCAATGTTTCTAGAGCTTGGGAAGCGCTCACAGCATTGACAACTCCTCTTAAATTAAACCCCCGTTTTTGGTCAATTGAACCTTTAGCCACCACAGGAATTTTGCCATAATTGCCCACCAAATTATCTATCTCAATTGCCGATCCCTGAAACTTGATATTCCCCTGGGTATTATTAAAAGGTTGTGGTATTTTTCCTAATTGCCAATTTACCCCTTCTAAATTTGCATTGCCATATAACAAAACTGGATCTTCTGGTGTCAATTGGATTTTTATGTCACTATTAATCTTGCCCGATCTTACTTTTATATCTGCTGGAATTAAACGACTAATATCGGCTATATATAAATCTTTAGTTTTTACATTTACATTACCCATAAGCATTGGTTTAGTTTCCATATCTCCCGCTATAGAAATATCACCACCACTTTGATTATTTCCAGTTAGGTCAAATTTAAATTTTTGATTGTTATCTAACAGCTGAACCCTACCATACAGTTTGGCAAAAGTAATGGGAACTGATAAACTAGTGTCGCTCCCCGGTGTCTCCAATCTTTGATTTGGTACCAATACTAATCTGCCGTTGCGAATACTTATCTTGCTTAAATCAGTTTTAATAATTCCTGGTTCTTCAGGAGGAGCAATAGTGGTGGTAATCCAGCGTTGTTGATTATCCTGCTCAATATAAATATCTGGGTCAATTAAAGTAACATCTAATTTTAGGTGACGGTTAACTACCAAATCCCACGGATTAAAACTTACATCCACTGCTTGGATAGCTATTCTATCGGAATCTGTGGGAGTTGGGGGAATACCAGAAGCAGCAAACCGTACTCCAGTCAGAGAAAATTCTTTCACTGCTCCTAGTTGCACAGGACGGTTTAAAGTTGAGGTTAGTCCCTTTTGTGCTAAGGGTACTAGATCCTTGTGGATAAAACCCCGCACCCACCACATTCCACCCATTAATAAAATTAGCACAGACCCACCCAAGGCTATGCTACCACGAGTCAAAAACAGCCACCATAGGGTTTGACTTGGGCTTTGTGGGAAAGATGGGGGAGAAGATTTGGACATGATAGAATATGACTCTATAAATATTGAGCAAGAAATTCCTAATCTATAGTTAGCACAATCTTTAGGAATCTAGGGACTATTTTGATTTATAATTTCCAGCCATCCATGCCATATCTATGGGAAAATGTCTCCTGCTTCCTAATTACCTTCCCGCAATTTATCCAACACGCTGCGATCCTCCAAAGTAGATGTGTCACCGGATACCTCTTGACCTGCTGCTAAACTCCTGAGCAAACGACGCATGATTTTACCCGATCTGGTTTTTGGTAAAGCATCGGTAAATCTAATTTCACCAGGACGGGCGATCGCTCCTATTTCTTTAACCACGTGTTGTTTTAATTCTTTGCTTAATTCTTCACTCCCTTTGTAAGTTCCTTCTAGGGTGACAAAAGCCACAACTTCTTCACCTTTTAATTGATCAGGTTTACCAACCACAGCAGCTTCAGCAACAGCAGGATGGGAAACCAGAGCAGACTCAACTTCCATAGTCCCTAAACGGTGTCCAGAGACATTAAGTACGTCGTCCACCCGTCCCATGACCCAGAAATAGCCATCTTCATCTTTTCTAGCACCATCACCGGCAAAATAAGTGTAGTTGCCCTCTTTTGGGGGTATGTGTTCCCAATAGGTACGACGGAATCGATCTGGATCACCATAAACGGTTCGCATCATTCCTGGCCAGGGATAACGCACTGCCAAATAACCACCTTGGTTATCGGGGAGGGAATTACCTTCCAGATCTACAATGTCGGCTATAATACCTGGGAAAGGACGGGTTGCAGATCCGGGTTTGGTTGGTATGGCTCCGGGTAGGGGTGTAATCATAATACCACCAGTTTCCGTTTGCCACCAGGTGTCCACAATGGGACAACGTTCACCACCAATCACCCTGTAATACCACATCCAGGCTTCGGGATTGATGGGTTCTCCCACAGTACCCAATAATCTCAGGGATGAAAGATTTCTGGCTTTTGGATGATGTTCTCCCATTTTAATAAATGCTCGGATGGCTGTGGGAGCAGTATAGAAAATAGTCACTCCATATTTTTCAATCACATCCCAAAAACAACCAGGATTAGAAGATCTAGGTGCACCTTCATACATAACTGTAGTTGCACCATTGGATAATGGTCCATATACTATATAACTATGACCGGTAATCCAACCCACATCAGCTGTACACCAATAGACATCCGTGTCCTGGAGGTCAAAAATCCACTTGGTGGTAATATGACTATATAGGTTATAGCCACCTGTAGTATGAACTACTCCTTTAGGTTTCCCCGTACTACCAGATGTGTAGAGAACAAATAACATATCCTCACTATCCATGGGTTCAGCTGGACAGTCAGCGGAGGCATTTTTTTGTAAATCATGCCACCAGTGGTCCCGTCCCGGTTCCATTTGGGTTTCCTGTTCTGTACGCTTGACCACTAACACATCTGTCACACTAGGAACATAATTATTGCTCAAAGCTAGATCTACTTGTTCCTTGAGAGCTACAATTGTGTCCTTCCGCCAACCTCCATCAGCTGTGACTACCACCTTAGCTTGTGCATCATTCAGGCGATCGCGCAATGCCTCAGCACTAAAACCACCAAACACAACACTATGAGGTGCACCAATTCTGGCACAAGCTAACATAGCAATAGCTGCCTCTGGTATCATAGGCATATAAATACCTACCCGATCACCCTTTTGAACTCCCAATTGTTTGAGGACATTAGCAAACTGACAAACTTCTCGATGAAGTTGGGCGTATGTGAGGGTACGACTATCTCCTGGTTCACCTTCCCAAATAAGAGCTGCTTTGTTTTTGCGCCAAGTTGTTAGGTGACGGTCAAGACAGTTGTAAGATATATTAATCTTGCCATTAACAAACCATTTGGCAAAGGGGGGTTGCCAATCTAAGACAGCATCCCATTTAGTGAACCAATGTAACTCTTTTTGTGCCAAATCTGCCCAAAACTCTTCAGGATTTGCCTTAGCCGTATCATAGAGACGTTGATACTCTTCTAGGCTTTTAATATTAGCCTGTTGAGAAAAATTACTGGTGGGATGGAAGAGACGTTTTTCTTGTAAGATTGATTCTATAGTTGTTTGAGACATAATTGCTTCTCAAGGTATTACCAAGACCTATATACAACAAAGTCTCGCCAAATAGTATTGATTGTTAAAAAACTTAGTATTGCATTGGTAGGCCAAGTCATTCAGTAGAGTGTAAATAATTATTAAGAGACGGCGGAATGGCTAAAGTGTAGTATACTTGGGTCAAGATGGAAATTTTTTAAACCAAACTTTAACAAAAAGGAAACGGAAATACAAAAGAACAATATGAACCATATATCCAGATATTATGAGGTGGATTGAGAACAGTTTAGTAGAGTTAATTACTCAAAAGTAGGGCCTAGTTTGCAAGCAAAAGATATTAAGGAGCAACTAAAGTCATTGAGTCAGATAGCCATGACGATAGATCCCCAATTAGCCAAAAGACTAGATGAGGTCAATCGTTGGGTAAAATGTATTCGTCCCGGTTCCCTAACAGCCAAACCCTATGTGCTGGCATTTCTCCTGGAAGTAATTACAGACTCAAGAATTTGGCTAGTAATTCAATCAACATCAGACCCAGGGGCCAAAAAGGCAAAATTTGAGCAGATGACCGCCAATGAAAGGTATTGGTATGGTTATTTGTTCCCTAGGTGGATTAACTCAAGCGATACCAAATTTTACATTTGGAAGAAAAAAATTATGGGGGGGGAATTTAATCAGTTGGATAATGATATTATTAGACTAATGGCCCAAGAGATAGAACGTCGGGAGGGTCAGGTTTGGCAACGCTATATTGCTGATCTTTCCATGGCTACAGACCTAATAGTGAGTAATCATCAACATAAACCACTTTGTATCCAAATTACCAGCGTCAGTAAAGAGTTACATGCGAAAAAATATGACAAGTGGCAACACGCCTTGCAAATTTGGGAAATAGAAAGAGGATTGTTTCTAAGCTATGATCCTGCTAACAATGACTTTATTCGTCAGTCAGTAAATGTGGTGCTGTATAACAGTGATCATCTTTCCGAGGGTAAATACTTAAAGTTTTCCTGATGGTAGATTTTTGATGTGCGTTACCCAAATTGTCTAAAATGTTACCAGCTCACAACAGCATTTATGCTTAATCAAAAAGAAATGAACAGCATTACTCAAGTGGATGAATTGGCTGAGATTTTAACAGCGGCCCGCAGAATGCAGCAAGAGTGGTTAGAGTATGGAGTAAATTATGTACATCTTTACGTAGAAGATGTGGAGGGGGACTGGTTAGAGAAGTGGGGTGAAAATGAAGAGGTAGCACAAGAAAATGTGTTGTTGGATCAGATCAAGGAATTTTTGGTAAGTAACGATGAAATCGCGGTGAAAATTAGGCATAGTTTGCGGGATAGGCCACTTTTTGAATTAGCAGTAGATTTAACAGCATATTTGGGGGTTGATTCAGGGGAGGAAAAAGTGTCGGTACTGAAGGATATTTTAAGTAATTACCTAGATTTGTGTAATCTGGATTTAATTGATTTAGCCAGTAGATTAATTGTTGACGTTCTCCCCATTTATCAATCAACTTACTAAGTAAGCTTTCAAGCGTTAGTTCCCAAATTAGTTAAAATCATGGTACACTGGTTGATAACTTTGGAAAAAACGGCTAAACACCGAGAATTTTTTTATATTCCACAGTTGCTGCTATTTTAGATCCCTCCTGACTGAAAAATTGCAATGCTAGACCAAATATCACAGTACCTACAGTTTAATATTAGTATAGAAGCACCCATAGTGCTAACAGTTCTGGTTTTCCTGGAAGCTGTGTTGTCTGCAGACAATGCTATTGCTTTAGCTGTAATTGCCCAGGGACTGGAAGATAAAACCCTAGAACGTCGGGCTCTCAATCTGGGCCTGATTATAGCTTACATCCTGAGAATCACTCTACTACTGACAGCTACCTGGGTGCAACAATTCTGGCAATTTGAATTGTTGGGCGCTCTCTATCTGTTATGGTTGGTATTCCAACATTTTACATCTCAGGAAAAAGCAGATCATCACCACCATGGGCCAAGATTTAAATCTTTATGGCAAGCTATACCTGTAATTGCTTTTACTGACCTGGCTTTTTCTTTAGATAGTGTGACTACAGCCATAGCGGTTTCCCAAGAAACATGGTTAGTTTTAATAGGTACAACTATTGGAGTAATTACACTAAGATTTATGGCGGAGCTATTTATTCGCTGGTTAGACGAATATGAAAACCTAGCAGATGCAGGTTATATCACTGTAGCATTAGTAGGTTTACGTCTATTGTTAAAAGTCCTAAACGAAGCCTTTGTTCCTCCCCAATGGTTAATGGTCTGTGCGATCGCTATAATTTTGGTTTGGGGTTTCTCTAAGCGGAATATTGTTGGTGAGGTTGAAATAGAACAAACAGAACAAATAGAGGAAACGGAAAAAACCCAGGTTTAATGGAACAGGAAGAATAGGAAATCTATTTTCCCATTCCTCCCTAATCTATTCTGCTAACCAAGGAGCTAGATGAGGTGTCCAGTTGACCAACTCCTCTTCCTTAAACCATAGTGAAATTTCTCGTTGCGCAGTTTCAATCGCATCAGATCCGTGGATCAGGTTGCGACCAATGTTAATCCCAAAATCACCGCGAATTGTGCCTGGTTCTGAGGTTAGGGGGTTAGTAGCACCGATAATTTTTCTAGCAGATGCGACCACACCTTGACCTTGCCAAACCATAGCCACTACAGGACCAGAAGTGATAAACTCAACCAAGCTGGCAAAAAAAGGTCTTTCCTTATGAACATCATAATGCTGTTCAGCCAGTTCCTTACTGACCTTCATAAACTTTAAACCCACTAGGGTAAAACCCTTGGTTTCAAAGCGACGGATAATTTCTCCCGCAAGTCCCCGTTGGACTCCATCAGGCTTAATGGCAATAAAAGTGCGTTCCAAAGCTGTCTCCAAAGGCATAAAAAAGTCATCTGTGATTATTGTTAATGGTATGTACCACTTTTGTCTAGTAGTTCCAGGAAGAAATATGAACCAAGATTTAACACAAAAATGGTTATCAGAAATTCAAAACCTTCAACAGCAAATGTTGCAACTGCAAAAAGAACATGATCAAGCCTGGGAAACTTGTGAAAAATGGCGACAGCTCTATAATACTGAGTCCCAACAACGCCGCGCTGATGCAATTATGTATCAACAACAAATTACTGCTTTAAAAGCTGAATTTGAATTGTTTCAACATGTAAGCACTTACCCCCAGGAAGGAGAAACCACCCAAATAGATCCGCAAATCAATGCGTTTATGTCCATGGAGGAGTTAAAAAATCAACTCGTTAACATTACACAAGAACGCGATCGCTTGGTACGAGCATTAAAGTTAGAAGAAGAGAACCATCAAAAAACCCGAATTAATCTAACTACAGCATTGGGGGATGCCATTGATAGTTTAACCGAGTGGAAAGCCAAGGTGGAAAGTGCCCAACATTTAGTTAGTGGTGATTAACAAAGATGTTAGATTAAAAACCCATAGCTTGGGCCACAGCATTTAAATTAGCTGGTATACCTTGTTTAAACTGGGCATGACTATGTTTAATAGCTGTATCTGGGTCTTTGAGACCATTCCCTGTGAGGACACAAACCACTGTGGCACCGGTGGGCACTTGATCCTTGACCTTGAGTAACCCAGCTACTGAAGCTGCACTAGCAGGTTCACAGAAAATCCCCTCCGATGAAGCTAACAAACGATAAGCATCCAAAATTTCCCCATCTGTGACAGCATTAAAACTACCCTGACTAGCAGTTTGAGCTACCACCGCTTTTTCCCAACTCGCTGGATTGCCAATCCTAATCGCCGTCGCTATGGTGTCCGGATTTGCCACCGGATGACCCTGAACCAAAGGTGCTGCTCCCTCTGCTTGAAAACCCATCATTTGGGGGAGGCGATCGCATTTTCCTGCTTGGTGATATTGACAAAAACCCATCCAATATGCTGTGATGTTGCCAGCATTTCCCACGGGAATACATAGCCAATCAGGAGCATTACCCAAAGCATCAACTACCTCAAAAGCTCCCGTTTTCTGACCTTCCAGGCGGTAGGGATTGACGGAATTTACCAAGGTGATGGGGTAATGATCTGCCATTTCCCGCACAATTTCCAGAGCTTTATCAAAATTGCCCTGAATAGCTAACACCTGGGCACCATACAGTAGGGCCTGTGCTAACTTGCCCAAAGCCACATAACCATCGGGAATCAGTACAAAGGGACGCATTCCCCCCCTTTGGGCATAGGCAGCCGCAGCAGCAGAGGTGTTTCCTGTACTAGCACAAATTACTGCCTTAGCACCTGCTTCCTTGGCTTTGGTGATAGCCATAGTCATTCCCCGATCTTTAAAACTACCAGTGGGGTTGAGACCATCATATTTAACAAATACCTTAACCTGTTTACCAATGCGCTGTGCGATCGCTGGTGTAGGAATTAAGGGTGTATTACCCTCCAGCAGGGTTACCACTGGAGTGTTTGCACTTACAGGTAAGTAGTCGCGGTAGGCTTCTATTAGACCTGGCCAAGGTTGGCGATGAGATTTAGCAACAGACAAGCTCAAAGTCACAGTATTCTAAACTTCTTAACTAGAAATTGGGAATGGGAGGATTAATTAATAGTCTTAATCACTTTACCATGTGAGGGACCACATAGCCCAGAAGGTACGATCGGTCGATTGCAAAAGACCTGACTGATAAGAATATCTAATCAGAAGTATATAATGTTTTAATAAAGATTAAGATTACTTTATTATAATATCTTTAGTGGTGTGAGTTTAGTTCAAAAAAAAGATAACAACTATGTCAATGTCAACCTTATCTTCCAGTGTTGCGACCTGCGAGTCTCACAGTGAGCTAGTAAAAAAGCTAACTAAGGCTTACTACCAGGACGAACAGCAAGAAAAATTTATTGGTCTGCAGACGGAAATTGACTCTCTGCTGCAACATTTACAAAACCTCAAGATAGAAAACCTCAAGACTAACCATTAGAAAGGTCGGCCAGAACGTCTACCTAGCCTAACTTTTACTGATCAAAAATCTCCTAAGCGTTCTGGCTAACTATGTTGCAAAACAAGGTTTGGTTTACTGAAGTTAAGGAAATACGTGAAACAGTACGGTTATATCCATATTAGTGGAAATATAAGGCTATAAAATAGAAAGGGTTTGGCCGTTAACCAAACCCGAATATAAATCCAGTGCATAACAACATCCCAAATAAATTTAACCTACTTGGTTTTTAGTTACATCCTCCCCAAGGATGTTTACAAATCCCAAAATAGCTGATATTAACCTTCTTGGGTATGATCTTGATGGTGATCTGGTCTAGAGTGGCCGTGCCCTAATATTTTAGATATCCAAGGGATGGCAATAAAAACACTTGATAATATCAATAAGAATATGGAGATAGCAAAAATTTGATCTTTAGGAATTTCCAACACTCCACGCAAAATGATTTCTCTTAAAGCTGAAACAATAGTAATTTCTACCGCTGCACCTACAGATATATTATGTTCTTGCAGATAGTCAACTAAAAGTCGAAATAACTCTACAAGTATTAAAATAAACAGAATATCAGATGTTACTTCCCGTAAATCAAGGGGACGAATAAAGGAAATAAACATATCCCCTAACCTTAGTAACATGACACAAAATAACCCAAGACAAAGAGAAATAACAATAATATCCTGAAAAATTTCCAAATTGCGAACAATTCTGTCACGATGGAACCAACTACGTACCTTTATAATTATTCCACTAGGCATAAACTTACAAGTAATTCTATTATTGCTGGTGTTAGCTAATAATCTTAAATGAAAATTATTATTTATAATGTTTAATCAGATCCAATCAGTAACTTTATTAAGTTTTGTATAGCAGTTTATAAAGAAAATATGTGAAAAAACAGACATCATGAAATATTTGCTCTATAAACATTCATAAGGGGAATTTGAGGTAATTGGTAATCAGGACATAAGATGAACGTAGGTTGAGTTGAGGAACGAAACCCAACGCCCCCACGGGTTACCCTACCACTAACCCATCCTACAAATAATTGTGACCCCTACTTATCTTAACTTGTGATCATTGGCAAAAAAGTAACTATTGTTCTTTTTAAAAAGGACGCAATTATTATGACTAAACCCTACCTATCTCCGGATGATTTGCCTACATATAAAACCATGCAAATCAGTGAATTATTAATGACTCAACTGGAAGAGGTCACAAAAAAACGATTTTTTCTAGCGTGTGAAAATAAAGTACGCCTTTTACTATCCAGTTGTCATTGGTACTTCAAAGTTAATGGTGGTATTTTAATGTTAATGATTATCTGTCACGATATTGAAAGTTACCAAAACATCATGACTAGAGTTCCCTATTTAGGAGACAAATTAAGGCGCTTTGCTAACAAAGCCAGAATTAGTATTAGTTCACCAGTAAATAACGGTATTCCTTGGGTAACGAGTATAGAGCAAGATGAAGGGGACATAAATTATTAAGCCTATTAAAATACCTACCTAAACATCCATTTCCGCCAACTCTAGCCATCGCTCAGTGGCAACATCTATAGCTTGTTTAAGCGCTTCCATTTGTTCATAGAGGTTTTGTACTTGGGTATAATTTTCTGATGTAACAGCAAGTAATGATGTTTCCACTAGAGTTCTTTGTGCTTCCAAATCGGCGATTTTAGCTTCCAATTGCTCAAATTCCCGTTTTTCCCAATTGGATAATCGGCGACGTTTTTTATTCTGTACTTCTTGATCACCAGGTTTTGGTTGAGTGAGGTTTTTGGATTTGCGATTATCCTTGCCATTAATTGTTTCTTGTTGGGTTAACTCCTCAGATTTTTTGTAATCTAAGTAGACTGAATAATTGCCTGGGTATTGACGTAAGTTACCACCCTCTTCTAGAGCAAAGATAGTATCCACTGTTCGATCTAAAAAATATCGATCATGGGAAACTACGATGACAGATCCCACAAAGTCTTCCAGATATTCTTCTAAAACCGATAAGGTTTGCACATCTAAATCATTAGTTGGCTCATCTAAAATTAGCACATTGGGAGCACTAATTAATAATCTTAATAAAAATAAACGCCGTTTTTCTCCTCCAGAAAGTTTATGAATAGGCGCATATTGTTGGCTCCCAGAAAATAAAAATCTCTCTAACATTTGAGAAGCTGTAATTTTTGTCCCATCAGCAATCTTGATAAATTCTCCCTCTTCTTTGATATAATCAATTACCCGCTGATTATCATTAACTGCTGATATTAACTCTTCCGAATGTTGGTCAAAGTAAGCAATATGAACGGTACTTCCAACTTCCACCGTACCAGCATCTGGTGAAGTTCTTCCAGTTATCATGTTCATCAAGGTAGATTTACCAGTACCATTGCCACCAATAATGCCAATTCTATCTTCGGGACTAAATTCATAACTAAAGTTATTAATTAGGATTTTTCCGTCATAGGATTTGTAAATATTACTCAATTCAATCACTTTTTTGCCAATCCGCCGACCAATGGTAGAAATGTCAACTTTACCTTGAGCTTGTTTGAATTGAGTTTCTCTCATAGACTCCACGCGTTGAATTCGGGCTTTTTGCTTAGTACTTCTAGCTTTAGGTCCCCTTTTCAACCATTCCAGTTCCCTTCGTAATATCCCTTGATGTTTACGTTGACTGCTTACAGCAGATTCTTCTGCTAATGCTTTCTTTTCTAAATAATAGGAATAATTACCGGAGTATGTATAAATATCACCCCTATCAATTTCTATAATTCTATTAGTTACTTTATCCAAAAAATACCGATCATGAGTAATCAGCAGCAAAGCTCCTCGAAACCGGTTTAAATAACTTTGTAGCCATTCTACAGATAAAGCATCCAGATGGTTTGTTGGTTCATCCATGAGTAAAACATCTGGTTGAGCTAATAGTGCTGTGGCTAAAGCTATACGTTTTCTATAACCCCCTGATAAGGTCCCAACTTTCACCTCAAAGTCGCCAATCCCCAATTTTGTGAGAATAATTTTAGCGTTGGTTTCTAATTCCCAGGCCCCAGTAGCATCCATGCGCTGCATTACTTCTGACAACCTGGACATTAATAATGTATCCTCCGGATAATGGGCTAATTTATCTGAAAGTTCTTCATACTCCTTTACCAATTTCGTATGTTCACCACTATCCATAAATATCTGTTCTAAAACTGTCAAATTTTCATCCATATCTGGCTGTTGTGGTAGATAGATAATCTTTGCACCAGAATTAGTCAGAATTTGCCCCCCATCTACTGGCTCTATTCCCGCTATCATCTTTAATAATGTGGATTTACCAGAACCATTAGTACCAATCAAACCTACTTTGTCAGTCCCATCTATACTAAAGGTCGCTTCTTTTAATATCTCTTTAATACCAAAGTCTTTTTTAACTAATTGTAGTGTAATCAAACTCATATAGTTTGGCAGTTTTTAATTCGATTAAGTATAAGTATTTATAACTGTTCCCATTTCCCATTCCCCATTTCCTAAACCAAAAATAAATCAAGGGGTAAATGTCCATACATTTCATTCACACCACCTGGATAGTTGGACTGACAGGAAACTAAGACTCCACGATGATGTCCCACATAACTATCTAAGTAGCACAGTCCATTTTTACCATTTAATTTGATATACACTGGACCTTCTGGATGAGGTAAATCATCCGGTGCTTGATAACCAAAAGCGTGAGAATAGGTTTTCATAGCTAATATTCCCTGTTCAACATTATCAGCACAAATCCCTAAAATTTGATAGTCAGACCGTTTTGTCATCAGGATGATTGCTTCCCGCGTTAGGGCTTTCTCCAGGGGTTTGAGAACCGGTGCTATATCTAAGCAGTTAAACTTGTTCAGGATCTTTTTCGCTTCTGCTACGGTCAGGTTTGTAGGATTAGATATTGACATACGGCAATCTGGTTATAATTTGACTGTTTGAATTCAAAGCGTGAACAGGGAATAGCCATATAAAACTGAAATGTTGTCTCGCGTTACAACCTTTACGCTTAACTTAATGTTATCATACCATAAGTAAAATAGGTGTTAACATCGGCGGGATATTCCATGATTTCATGGCTATAAACTCGTAACCGGTAAAGGTTCCCAAACTTCACCATATTGTTCCCTTAATTGTAACCAGTTTTCTACCTGTCCCGGTTCATATTCCCCGGGTTTACCCCACTGTAAAAATAAACTCAGCGCCACTTCTTTCTTCTCATCTAAAAATCTGATGGCATAAGTGCTAAAATTACCCCTTTTTGCTTCCCCTGTCTCAAATTTTACCTCCACAATTTTATCCATATTCAAATGAAATTCAAACCCATCATTGTGCATATTGGCATATTTCCCCTTAGCTAGTTCCGCATAGAATAACTTTTCTATTTTACCCCTTGCTTCTAAAACAGCAGCACTGCTAGTAACAATTAGTCGTAAAGTTCCTAAATTTTCACAAGCTGGCAAAAAGTCCTTTAATGTTGTGTTCATATTCCGTACTATTTGTATTTACCATTTACCATTCAATAACCATTAAAACTGGCGTAAGAACCTCAAATCACTGTTATATAAACGGCGGATATCATCAATTTGATGTAAAACCATGGCAAAACGCTCCACACCAAAACCCGCAGCAAAACCACTATAAATTTCTGGATCATAACCTACAGATTTCAATACATTAGGATCAACCATACCACACCCCATCACTTCTAACCATCTACCATTCCATTCCAAATCCACTTCCGCCGAAGGCTCTGTAAAAGGGAAATAACTAGCTCTAAATCTTATGGGTAGATCTCCAAACATTGATTGTAAAAATACTTTTACGGTTCCTTTTAAATCTGTAAAGGTTAAACCTTCATCTACTGCTAAAAGTTCAATCTGATGAAATACCGCTGAATGGGTAGCATCCACATCATCTCTACGATAAACCCTCCCCGGAGCAACAATTCTCACCGGTGGTTCCTCCTTCTCCAGATGGCGAATCTGTACTGAGGAGGTATGAGTTCTCAATAAATTTCCATCCGGTAAATAAAAGGTATCCTGCATATCACGAGCTGGGTGGTCTGGAGGAGTATTCAGAGCTTCAAAGTTATAGTAGTCCGTCTCCATTTCAGTCCCCTGAGCTACGGTGTAACCCATACCCATGAATATATCTATAGCTTGGTCAATTATACCATTTAAAGGATGTATCTTTCCTTGAGGTCGATACGTGCCAGGCATAGTCACATCTAAAGTCTCTAACTCTAGTTGTCTCTCAATCTCTTGAGCTTCTAACTCCCTCCTTCTCAACTCCAGTCTTTCTTGGATGCTATCTTTAACCGTGTTGGCGATCGCACCGATTTTAGGACGTTCTTCGGCGCTCATATTTCCCATACTGCGTAAAAGCACTCCTAATTGTCCCTTTTTGCCCAAGTAATTAACTCGTAGCTCTTCCAGGCGTTCCCGAGTTTCAGTTTGGGCGATCGCCGTTTGTGCTTCCTCACGTAAAGCTAAAAGTTGATTTTCTAAAGTACTAGTCATTTACTTTTCTTAAAATGTTTGCTGCATCATTACAGAAGTTAGTCTGTTTTGATTAGATTAGACTAAACGCCCATTAGTTTTTTGACTTTTGACAAGCAACCTCACTTTTTGTAAAACTGCTCCCTTATTTGAGTATAACTTGGTCTACAGCAAATGTCAAGCGCTTTGCGTAGGAAAAAACGCTTTATGGAGTCCTAGATATTTTGTTAGTTCGGTGAGAAGGAAACGGTACCGCTTTTAGACTCAAAATTTTGATAAAGTTGTGATAGTGAGTTTAATGCCTAAAATGAGATTACTAGTTAGTAACGATGATGGCGTTTCTGCTTTGGGCATTCGTACTTTGGCTAACACTTTAGCCAGGGCGGGTCACGATGTAACTGTAGTATGTCCAGACCGAGAGCGCTCAGCAACGGGACATGGACTGACCCTACATCATCCCATTCGAGCAGAAATTGTGGAAGGGGTATTTGATGCCAATATACGAGCTTGGGCTTGTGATGGCACTCCCTCGGACTGTGTCAAGTTAGCACTCTGGGCATTATTGGATTCTCCTCCCGATTTAGTACTCTCTGGAATTAATCAGGGTGCCAATTTAGGAACGGAAATCCTTTACTCAGGAACCGTTTCTGCGGCCATGGAAGGTATGATTGAAGGTATTCCCAGTATAGCGTTTAGCCTCACCAGTCACACTCACAAGGATTTCCAACCAGCTGCTCAATTTGCTCAACTACTAGTTGACCATCTAACACCCCTACCGGATTTAATGCTACTCAACGTGAACATTCCTCCCCTTCCCTGGGAAGAAATTGCCGGTGTCACCTTAACCCGTCAAGGAGTGCGTCGCTATGTTGATGTTTTTGATAAACGGGTAGACCCCCGTGGCAAAACCTATTACTGGTTAACAGGGGAAGTGTTAGAAGAAGTAGATCCACCTGCGGGTTTAAACCTACCTAAAAACTTTCCCACGGATGTAGAGGTCATCCGTCAAAACCTTATTAGTATTACTCCTTTACAGTATAATCTTACTTATGCTCAAGGTCTAGATAAGTTATCCATTCTGGATTTAAAGTTAACCAAAGGGAATTAATTACTTATGTCTACAAAAGATACAAAATTTATCATTGACAAACCGGACGAGGAATGGAAATCCATTTTGACACCGGAGCAGTTTCAGGTGCTGCGAAAACATGGCACAGAACGTTCCCATACTAGTCCCCTAGACAAGAATTATGAACCAGGTACTTATGTCTGTGCTGGTTGTGGACAACCCCTATTTACTTCTGACACCAAGTATAATAGTGGCACTGGTTGGCCCAGCTTTTTTCAACCCATAGAAGGAGCTATTTCCACAACCGTAGACCGATCCCTATTCATGACCAGAACGGAAGTTCATTGTAGCAAATGTGGTGGACATTTGGGACACGTCTTCAATGATGGACCCCAACCCACAGGTCTAAGATACTGTATGAATGGTGTTTCTCTAAACTTTCAACCTGTTTAGAAAGTGGTGGAAGACCAGGTCTGAAAATCCATTCCTGTCTTCCATTATGGTGGATCTATGCCGATACTAGGTGTAGATCCAACCATAGTCGCGGTTGTGAGTGTTTTAGGTTAGATAATGGATCTCGTAGTAATCGTTTAGCATTCATGCAAACAACTTGAATTAGACCCATATTTTCTGCCACCTCTCTCAAAATTGCCCTTTGTGATTGTACCAAAGGCATAACATTCCCAGGACAATAGATAGCCACATATTGAAAACGTTTAGGAGGTCTTCCCCAAAAAGAAGTAACCACCTTCACATGACAGATTGCCAATATTTCCCCCAAATCGGGATAATAATGGTCAACAATTCTGGCAAATTCTTGAGCTAAGATATCTTCAGTAATCATTGGAGTGATATTTCTGATGGATATTTTTGCAGTGTTAATCAGCGTTAATCACCACTATTTATGAAAATAATCATAACATAGTTTTGTTATTTAAACCTGACAATTTATATATTATTTATATCTGACCTTACCCCAGATCCCCAAGTCCCTTAACGAGAATTCCTTTCAGCTACCAAAACATCAGCAATAATCGGTGGTAAAGATTTCAAATCAACATAGCCATCAGTGCCAGAAATAGGGGATTTAAAACTATAATTGGGGTTACAGGATCCAGAATCATAAACATGAATAAACCATCGATCTGGGAACCCCTCAACACCCAATTCTACGGTGTACCAATACTCACCCATTAAGCGGGAGTGAACAATAGTAAACCAATCTCGATATTCCTCTGCTAGGTTCCAGTCAGCTAATAGGAACTCCAGGGCTATCTTTCCAGCTTCCGTTGCAGTCAATAGCATAATAAATCCTGACTTACAATCCTATGAAAGATCGGGATATAAACCCAACTGTTTAGCCAATTCTCGTGCTATAAAAAACAAAAATTGCGCTCCATCTTGATTTCCCTCATGGGCAAACATGGTTGCAACTTGTAGCATTGTATGTATCAAACCAGAATCAATTAGTTCTGGTTGAGCTTCCAGCACTTCTGGTTCTTGACCATTAGGACATTTCAATAACTCATCAATCAAATTAAAATACTGATTTTGGCGTTCTTCTGACATAGTAATTTAGTTCATGGTGAATAAGTGACCGGAAGATATTATTGTTCTATACTTTGTTGCCAAAGTCTTTCTAACATTTCCACCTGCGCCCTGAAAACAGCACTACGATAAACCAGATATCTATCGTAAACAAGTATTGCCAAACCAATACCAATAGGTACAGCGACGAGTAACCACTGTAAAATAGTCATAATTTGGTATTTTTGGACTATTTGATATAATGAACCTAAAAAATTATGGACTGGCAATAATCTTTTATCGGTTATTCTATCACCTAGAGATGGGGGATAATTAATACTCTGGGTCTGAAGAAATGAAGGATCAGAACATTGATTAATTTGCTCCTGATTAATTTTGGTAAATTCTTCAGACAAATTCTGTGTTCTAACTAACTCTATATGCTTTCCCCAAATTAAATTAAAGATGATAATTCCTGGAGAAAGTACTACAAAAGTAACTAAACCAACTACCAGCAGATTCAGAATTTTTAATTTCATTTTCCGCTTCGCTAGGTAAAAGTTATTATTTAGCAAATCCATCAAATTACATCAAGGTTTGTAAAGGCAAAATTATAGAACCAAGATTTAAGAAGTCCCCCCTAGTTCACCAGACTTACGTCTAGTAAATTCGGGGGGTAGAGGGGAATCTCTGCGTAAATCCTATAAATGTTTATATCAGTCCTCATTTCAGCACTAAATTTAGCCCCAGTCATTGAAAATATTAAAATCATTAACATAGTACTCAAAGCTTGTAACCCTTACCCAGTCAAGAAAATAAAATTTTTTTGGTATGGGGGTACGAGAATTTATTTTGCAGGGTACGAGAATTTATTTGTAGAGGGTTCGGGTTATCTGTACTCAACTTAAACACCAATCAGCCAATAGTCTGGAGGAATTAACAGTCAGATTTTCATAATTGACTTTGTACTCAAATCCCATTATATCATAACAAATCACCTCTTCCTCCGTAAAATGAGTGTGATATAATACTATATAGTTCTAAGATAATTACAGGAAAACAATAAGCACTTTTTTATGAAAATAACATCAGAAGAAATACGTAAAAAACTGAAACAGATTTGGGGGTATGAAAATTTTCGTCCTCCGCAAGAGGAAATAGTCAATAGTTTGCTTTCACAGAAAGATGCTTTAATTATTATGCCTACGGGGGCGGGAAAATCTATTTGTTTCCAACTTCCAGCCCTCTTAAACAATGGTTTAACTCTGGTAGTTTCACCATTAATCGCATTAATAGAAAATCAGGTTGAAGAGCTAAAACAAAGGAATCAAAAGGCAGATCTGCTGCACAGTGAATTACCTGCTAGTCAACGTTATAAGGTTTTAAAATCTATTACTAAACAAGAGTTGAGATTATTATACTTATCACCAGAAACTCTCCTCAGTTCTGCTGTGTGGGAAAAAATATCCCATCCCCACATACGAATTACATCCTTAATATTAGATGAAGCACATTGTTTGGTGCAATGGGGAGAAACATTTAGACCTGTTTATCGTCGTTTAGCCGCCGTGCGTCCAGCTTTATTAAACACCAAACCACCGGGAACAAAAATTAGTGTGGCAGCTTTTACAGCTACCGCTGACCCAAGTACACAAAACATTATTAGGGATGTTTTGCAATTACAACAACCTGATATTTATCGACTTAATCCCTATCGTCAAAATTTACAACCTACTGTCAAAACTGTCTGGACACCAAAAGCAAGAAAACAGCAATTATTAAAGTTCCTTCAACTCCATCCCCATCAAACAGGATTGATTTATGTTAGAACTCGCAAAGACAGTGAAGAATTGGCTCAATGGTTAATCAATCTTGGCTATGATACAGCTAGTTACCATGGGGGTTTAAGTGGGGAAGAAAGACGAGCCATAGAAAAAAGTTGGTTGCATGGAAAAAAATCATTTGTTGTGTGTACTTGTGCTTTTGGCATGGGGATAAATAAAGCTGATGTTAGGTGGATAATACATTTTCATGCTCCATATTTATTATCAGAATATGTTCAAGAAATTGGACGTGCAGGAAGAGATGGAATGGTCGCAGAAGTTTTAACTTTTATCAGTGAACCAACCGGTTTTTTTGATGGAGAAGATCAAAGAAGACAACAGTTTTTTCAGCAGCAAATATTACAACAATACAAAAAAGCTCAAGAATTAATTAAAAAATTACCACTACAGGGAGAAGTTAAGTCTGTAGTTAGAGAATTTCAACATGGCGCGACAGCACTCTCCCTACTCCATAGCAGTGGAAAACTACTCTGGAATGACCCTTTTCATTATCAAATTTTGGATAAGGATATTCATCAGAACAGAACACAGTTGAACGCTGCTCAACAAATGGTTGAATTTTTAAAAACTAAAAACTGTCGTTGGCAGTTTTTATTACAGTCCTTTGGCTTTAACAAAGGTAGAGAAAATTGGCGTTGTGGACACTGTGATAACTGTCGATAATTGTGGAGTACAATGTTTCACTATACTAACTTTAATTAACTTTGAATTTAATGAGTTTAGACAAAATATATAAAACTGATGTTTTAGTAGTGGGTGGAGGAGCTGGGGGAACCACTGCTGCTATTCAAGCAGCTCGCAGGGGATGTGAAACCATTCTGGTGAGTGAGTTTTCTTGGTTGGGAGGGATGTTAACTAGTGCTGGTGTATGTGCACCCGATGGTAATGAATTAAATTCCTTCCAAACAGGAATGTGGGGAGATTTTATCCGGGAGTTACAAAAACGACAGTCAGGAGGACTAAATAATAGCTGGGTGAGCTTTTTTAGTTATCAACCCCAGGTGGGAGCGGAAATTTTCGCTGATTGGGTAAAAGAACTACCTAATCTACAATGGATTACTTACAGAACTCCCCTAGAAGTATTACGCCAGGGAGATCGGATTGTAGGTGTAAATTTTGCAGATTGTACTATTTATGCCCAAATAATTCTGGATGGTACGGAATTAGGTGACGTTTTGGCTTTGGGAGAAGTGCCTTATCGTTGGGGTTGGGAATTGCAATCTGAATGGGGAGAACCCAGCGCCCCCAGCAGTTTTAACTCCCTCACAGAAACATACCCCATACAAGCACCAACTTGGGTGGTAATAATGGAGGATTTTGGGGAGGTTCTCGCTCCAGAAATTCCTCCCGCACCCAATTATGACCCAGCTTTGTTTGTAGGAGCTTGGGAAAACTATGGAAAAGAAAAATTTTTAAACTATGGACGTTTGCCACAAAATTGGTTTATGATTAACTGGCCGATTTGTGGTAATGACTACGGTCAAGGAACCAGTCGGTTGTTAGAGTCAAAAGCAAGGAATGAGTTCTATCAAGAGTGTTTCTGGCACAGTCAAAACTTCGCCCGTTACATTCAAACCAGTTTCGGTAGGCGTTATGGTCTGGCCCAAGGAGCTTTTCCTAGTGTATCTCCAGCTTTTGCTCTTCACCCCTATTTTCGTGAAGGTCGTCGCTTACAAGGGCTTACTACCATCTGTGAACAGGATCTATTGCCCCTCTCCAACGGTTTTGTAGCATCTCTTATGAAGGACACGGTTGCTATTGGTAACTATGCCAATGATCATCACTATCCGGGCATAAAGTTTCCCCTGCAACCTAAGTCTCTTCTCTGGGGAGGACGTTGGACCGGTACTCCTTTCACCATTCCATATTCCTCCTTAATCCCTAAATCCATAGATGGTTTACTCGTATGTGAGAAAAATATTTCCGTGTCTCACATTGCTAACGGTGCAACTAGACTTCAACCTGTAGTTATGGGTATAGGACAAGCTGCTGGTATGGCAGCAGCACTCTGTTGTGAGCTGAATTGTCAACCAAGAGATTTACCAGTGAAGACGCTACAAATGGCTTTATTAACTGATAAGCACTCACCTACAGCAGTTATTCCCCTATTCAATTTACCCATAAATCATCCGGACTGGTTGAAGTGGCAAATTGACATTTTAAATCATCCGGAAACCTATCCCCCAAGTGGTAACATTTTAACCTCTGGGGGGGGATATCCATTGGTTGAATTTCCATCATTTTCAGGTTTATCAATTGATGAACATAATCAGTTAAACCATGATTGTTGGATAGGAATTTTTAATCGCATCGGTAAACAAGATTACGAGTTTACTATCACAAATTGCCCGGAATTGTCTTTTCTAACTTGGAAAATTGTTACTTTGGAGTCATCTGTTAACCAACAGTTGCAAGTTCTCAATCGCAATTGCAAGATTTGCATCAGAGGATGTTTAAATTCTTCTGGTAGCTGGATTCTTGCAAAACATATTGAGATAATATGATTGAGTGTGGTTCAATTTAGATTAAGTCAATCGATTTCTTCAAAATTGTCCGGATTCATGGGTGATAGGTAAGTATAAGTTAACCAGAGAGTTCTAAAATAGACATCTACTATGCGTGCTGCCATTTCAATTTTAGTATCAAGTATGATACTCGGTTCCTTAGCTTTTCATCACGAAACTGTGTCCACCAATCCTTCGCGGTTGTCAACCTCTAATTCCGGAAGGGGTTTACTGCTTGCAGACAGTTCTAAACCCAGTCCTAATCAACCCGAGGAACCAGCACCCCACCGTGGTAGTGGACGCAAAGAGTCAATAGAGTTTTTGGGAAGTAGTTTTTTGGCTTAAACGTATATAGTCTAAAAACCTTCTCCTTAAATCAAATGCCCTTCCTCAAGGGTTAGCGCTTAGTCTAATAGCCAAAAAATTAATGGGTGTTTAATTTTTTGTACTCTTTTCAGAACAGAAACATTCACAGTTAATGCACTACATTTTCTGTTCTTAGGTCTTAGGTTCACAATTGATTTGTATTGACAGAAACATAAATGGTTAATGCATTGACGTTTACCCAATAACCTCTAAAACTACCAAGAGCATCAAGGTTGTTGAGATTCACGTAGGTTGATAACAGAACTACAGCAACAAACCAAATATTTTGTGACCATATTTCCGGGTTTGACTTCTCCCTGTAAACATCAGGGGATTCTAAACGGATGCTAGGGGAAGACGGGTTTACCTGTCTTTCCTTAGCGTGTTTTTGGTTGTCACACTCTATTTATCGGACAGGTTTACAAGCAATTATATACTTACTCAAGAAATGTACTTGGGTTTCTACGTGTTCAAAACCTGCTTTCTCTAATCTTGCTACTAAATCATCAAGACTATAATTGATATAATAAGGTTCATGAAATGTGCGAGGGAAGTTGTTAATTATATCAACTAGGTCAGGAGAATCACTTGTTTGAATGGAATCACAAATAATGAAAACTCCTCCTGGTTTAATAACTCGGAAACATTGTTCAATTACTGTTTGTCGCACTGCTGCTGGTAATTCATGAAACAGAAAAACACTAGTTACCCCATGGAAATAATTATCCAAATAGGGTAGTTCTTCCGCATTGGCTTGGATGAGCTGGGGTAATTCAGTATAATTTTCAGCTAGAAGTTGATTGGCTTTGCGCAGGTAATTGGGGGATAGATCAACACCAAATAGAGATGCTTCCGGGATGGCTCCTCTCAGCAATTTTAAGGTTCTGCCAGTGCCGCATCCTACATCTAAAATACGTACATGCTTGAGGGGCGAGAATTTTTTTAGTTGGTGCTTGAGAGGTGATAGAATGCGACGTCTCATCCCATCTCCAGTCCCATTAAATAGGATTTCTACCTGCAGATCATACAAGTTGGCAGAAAGGTCGCTTAGATAACCATCTGTTTGATTATGAAAGTTTTGTAAATAGTATCTGGGATAGATCTTTTCCTCCTGCGGTTGGGAAAAATCTTGATATTGCTGACGGTTTGCTCTCTCCCATACTTGGATCATGTCTACACACATCGCAGGATAGTATAAACAGAAGTCTAACCAGGAATTGTCAAATAGTAAATCATAAGGATATACACCTTGTTGGGCATCTTGCCAATCTGATTCTAATAGTCTATTCAGTCTTTCTTGTAGGTTTGCGATCGCCTGTTGAGAAATTGGTTGGGACTTGTTCAAATTAGGGTAAATATAGTTTTTAACTTGCGTACCCAAGAATTTATGAGCCAGACTAAAGTAAGTTTTTCCCTGTTGGTAACCGTGGTAGGTGAGTTTTGTCAATTCGGTAAACATAACAATATCTTAAGCAAAATTTAATATCTTTTTATAATTTTTTCCCATCCTAACACATATTGCCATTCCTGGTTTTCCCATGCCTTAATTGTAAATTTTTGTAACAAATTAAAATTTGGTAGTTTAAGTTACGGAATTCCCTGCTAATATAAAAAAGTGGGAACAAAAAACCCATCCACATCAAAAAAAAGAGGAAAAGAATATGTCTATCCAAGAAAAGTCCCGCGTGTTAATGGCCCGTCAACACCAACAAGTTAAAAACCGTCAACAATCAATATTAATGCGTGCAGCCCAAGAGTTGGGACTACCCGAAGAAACTTGCCACTATTGGAATCCTATTCAAGGGAAAGTGGATCCTACCACTCAGGCTCTTTATAGCCGTAGTGGCGCGACCATGAGCTGAAGATTTCTAATTACCTGGGCGTGCGTTAAGAATTGTCTTAATGGAGAGCGCAGGATAGGTTTTTGGTGTGTCGTTTCTAGATGGTATAAAGGACATTTCCGCATGCCTGAAAATATTAAGGAGTACACCGTAAACGGTTGTACTCCTATTGTTGTGTGTAACAGGTATATTGGTAGAGTTGGGAGAAAGATTCCTAGGAGAAGATTGGCATTAACAATCGTAATAAAGGAAAAATTCGTAGGGGTGAGGACGTAACTGCAACTGCTTGACCTCATTCACCAGCTTATAGTCAATCCAATTTTGGATGAAATCTTCCGAGAACACACCTGTTTCGGTTAAGAAAGCATGATCATTTTCCAGTGCTTCCAAAGCTAGTTCCAGAGAACCTGGAGTAGAAGGAATCTTAGCCAGTTCTTCTGGAGAAAGTTCATAGATATTCTTATCCAAAGGTTCGCCAGGATGAATTTTATTCTTAATTCCATCAATACCAGCACAAAGCATAGCAGCAAAAGCTAAGTAGGGATTAGAAGTAGCATCAGGGCAGCGGAATTCTAAACGTTTAGCTTTAGGATTAGCTCCACTTAAAGGAATACGTACAGAAGCAGAACGGTTACCTTGGGAGTAAGCCAAGTTCACAGGTGCTTCGTAACCAGGAACAAGACGTTTGTAAGAGTTAGTAGTTGGGTTTGTAATCGCTAGTAGAGCGGGAGCATGTTTAAGAATGCCACCGATATAGTAAAGACCCATATCACTCATACCGGCATATTTATCACCAGCAAATAAGGGCTTGCCGTCCTTCCAAATAGACTGGTGACAGTGCATACCGGAACCATTATCACCGAAAATGGGTTTAGGCATGAAAGTAACAGTCTTACCGTACTTCCTAGCCACATTTTTGATTACATATTTATAGGTCATTAACCAGTCAGCAGCTTTTATTAACTTGCCGAAGCGGAATCCAAGTTCGCACTGACCACCTGTAGCCACCTCGTGGTGTTGTTTTTCAATCGGGACACCACATTTAGCCATAGTCAACAACATTTCCGTGCGCATGTCGTGGAAGGTATCAGTGGGGGGCACGGGGAAGTAACCTTCCTTAAAGCGGGTTTTATAACCTAGGTTAGGACCATCAGCTTCCCCATTTTTACCCTTTCTACCAGTATTCCAACGACCTTCCACAGAGTCTACATGATAGTAACCTTCATTAGCGGTTTGGTCATAACGCACATCATCAAAGATAAAGAATTCTGCTTCTGGACCAAAAAAGGCCGTATCACCTATTCCCGTAGTTCCCAAATAATCTATAGCCTTTTGAGCAATCACCCGGGGACAGCGGTTATACCACTCATCTGTGCGGGGTTCTTTAATACTACAAATAATGCTGAGAGTTGGTTCCTGCATGAAAGGGTCAATCCAAGCTGTGCTAGCATCCAGCACCATGGTCATATCTGACTCTTCAATCCCTTTCCACCCTCTAATACTAGAACCATCGAAAGGTACACCACTGGTGAAAGAACTTTCGTCAATTTGATTGTGGTAAACCGTTAGATGTTGCCAGGTTCCGGGTGTGTCTATGAACTTGAGATCAATCATTTGAATGTTTTGATCCCGGATCATCTTTAACACTTCTTGTGGGGTTGTCATTGTTACTCCTTCTGTAGCCAGTCTTTTAATTTACACTAATCCTTACCTAAGCACTTTAACTGCTGGGGGTTAATTTAGCTCATAATACACCATCTGAAATATCCTAAAGACTAGAGTCTACCAAGGTTGTATTGTTTGTTACGATTGTTCAAGTTTCTGGGTTATGTTAAGTTTTTTAACACCATTTTTACAAGATAAGAAACTTTATATGACCAGGGTCAACTTTAACATAGAATTCTTATGTAATGGATTATTTGATATTCCCCAGTCCTAAAGGAATGACAAATATCAGATGAGTGGAACCAACTTTAATATCTAATCATAGATAGTAACTATTAACTATTGGGAGAAACACAGAATGCGCGATGCAGTTACAACTTTAATCAACAGTTATGACCTAGCTGGTAAGTATCTTGACCGAAATGCACTGGATAGTCTCAAGTCCTACTTTGACAGTGGCACATCCAGAGTGCAAGCTGCTACTGCTATTAATGCTAATGCTGCTGCTATTGTCAAACAAGCTGGGTCTAAACTATTTGAGGAACTACCAGAGTTAATTCGTCCGGGTGGCAATGCTTACACAACTCGTCGCTATGCTGCTTGCTTACGCGATATGGACTATTATCTCCGTTATGCTACTTATGCCCTGATTGCAGCCAATATGAACGTGTTAGATGAACGGGTGTTACAAGGTCTTAAAGAAACCTACAACTCCTTAGATGTACCCATAGGTTCTACTGTGCGTGGCATTCAAATTATGAAAGACTTAGCAAGAGAACAAGCTATAGCTGCTGGTGTGTCCAACGCTGCTTTTGTAGATGAACCTTTTGACTACATCACCCGTGAGTTGAGCGAGCAAAACATCTAATCAAGTTTAATTAGGATCTGGGAAGAGCTGGAGCTAGGTTAGGTCTTACTCCGCTAATTCCCTTTTGATTTTCCACCCCGGTTTCACCACCTGACGACTTCTAGCTATCACCAAAGCATCATTTTCCACATCTTCTGTAACCGTTGACCCTGCGGCAATATATACATCATTACCTATGCTAATTGGTGCTACTAAAACACTATTGGATCCGGTTTTAGTGCGATCGCCTATTCTAGTTCTGTGTTTTTTCACCCCATCATAATTAGCAGTAATTGTCCCCGCGCCAATATTCACCTGTGTGCCCGTACTTGTATCACCCAAATAAGAAAGATGGGCCACATTCGAGCGATCGCCTAATTGGGTATTTTTCAACTCCACAAAATTACCGATACGACAATTTTCGCCAGCTTCCACATGACCACGTAAATGAGCGAAGGGTCCTATTTTTGTTCCTTGTTCGACAAAACTATCCGTAATTACGGAATATAGAGCCGTAACATTTTCTCCTATTTGACTATTCTCAATTAAACTTCCAGGTCCAATGCGACTACCAGAGCGAATTAAAGTTTTTCCTCGCAGATGGGTTTGAGGTTCAATAATCACATCTGGTTCCATTTCCACAGTTTCATCAATAGTAACACTACTTGGGTCTGTGATGCTCACCCCTGCTAGGAGCCATTTTTCCTTGATGTGTTGTTGCAAAAGCTGATAAGCATCAGCCAATTGTCGTCGGTCATTAATTCCCCAAATTTCCCGTTCATCACTCACATCCACGGCCATCACCTTACCGACTTGAACCACCGCATCAGTGAGATAATATTCCTTTTGCACATTATTATTATCCAAATGGGGTAGTATGGTTGCCAGATTTTGCCAATTAAAGCAATAAATACCGGCATTAACACGATTATTTTTTCTTTGTATATGGGTACAATCTTTATGTTCAACCATTTGGTGAACTATTTGATTATCATCGCAAAAAACCCTGCCATAACCATCCGGTTGAGCCAGATTAGCAGTGAGGATAGTACAAGCATTGTCATTTTCCTGATGGGTTTGTAATAACTGCTGTAAGGTTTCCGTTTTGAGTAGAGGAACATCACCATTTAAGATAAGCAGATTACCATCATAATCAGATAAATAGGGAAGCAGTTGTTGAATAGCATGACCAGTACCCAGTTGTACAGACTGCTCCACAAACTCCAAATTAGAATGTTTACCCGAATTTTTACTTAAAGCATCCCTAACCATCTGGGATTCATATCCAACAATCACAAACTTTCTAGTAGGTGCTAGAGGTTGAACACTGTCAATAACCCTTTCCACCAAAGACTTGCCACCAAGAGGATGTAAAACCTTAGGGAGGCGGGATTTCATTCTTGTACCTTTACCAGCTGCGAGAATTGCTACTGCTACCATAACTAATTTCAGTAAATTTATTTAATATACTAAAGCCCCGGGGGCCACTCACCAACTTCCGACGATTATATAGCAAAGTTGGCAAGAAGGTAGATTATTAACTGCGCAGAGGAGGAAAATGAGATCGCCAGTAATTAACTATAACCTGCCAAATATCCATCACTTCCGAATCTGTCAAAGATGATTCCCGGGGAACCGATAATTCAATCCACAAACAACGTCGGTCTTGTAATACTCGTTTACCGATTACCCAATCTAGTAATTTGGTGGGTTCCACATAACCACGACGGAAATAAGACACAAACTGGGAGCTAGTAACTGTAGTTTTACCTTCCACATTTAGACAAGCCATCCAGTATTTCCTTCCCTCACCCTGGGATTGTATGTGATAATTATCATCATTCTTAATAATTACCTGAGTAGAATTATCTAATTTAGGCAGGTTTTGAAAAGAGCTATAATACCCCGATATTTCACCAAAAGTATTGACAATATACCGTAAATCAACCATCAATTGATGATCGCCATTTGTGTATAAATAAGAACGTTGAGAAAGAGGAAGATCGGAATTATTTTCACCAGGGGGTGGGTCGTCATCTTTGACCACAGGAATTAAAGGTTGAGGGAAATTGATATGGGGGGAAAGTATTAGCTCCAGCAATGGGAGACTTGGTGTGAATAAAACTGAAGAAAATCAATATCAAAGCCACACTGCTAGAAAGCAATAACCACAAAGGGGTTCGAGGTTGACACTTAGGTAAATCGTCCTGAATATTATCCTGAATATTATTTTGAGCTGGAGCTGTTAGCAAGATAATGCCAAAGAAAGTGATCATGCTAAAAGTCACAAATAAATTGCCACCCTGAACACCATGCCAAAATTTTAAAGCGCTAACATCCTTAACCACCAAAGCCATAATTACCAAGCGGACAGTAGAGACTGGAATACTGATAATCAATGGAAGCAGAAAGGGTAGCCACAAATTACGACATAGAGAACGGAAAACAAGTGTAGTCAAAAAGGAAAATCTCAGCAGCTCCATAAACAGGGGAACACCTGTACAACCCATATAAATATCAATTCCCCCACCATTGACGTAAACCATTTGTCCCTGGGTGCTGGAATTAAAACCCATATACCAGAGTAAAAAGGAACTTAGTTTGGCTGAAATTACTGTAACTGGTAAGTCCTGGAGTTTGTAAGTAATAAACTGTAGTAGGACGGGGGTTAGGGTAATAGCAAAATAGATGATAATTTCCCTATCAAACTTTTTTACTCCCTTAGTTCCACCAATGAGCAGGATGTAACCAATCAGGGTAAACCAAGCAAAAGCATACCAAAATACAGAAGCTTCGACAAAAAAGATATATCTGGCTCTTACAAGTAACAGCAATATCAGAATAATACCTAGTAAGTTACCAGGTAAATCCTTAACAAAAATAAAGTTGCCTTGTTTTTGGTAAACTTGTCGCAGCAAAGCGATTACAAATATAGACTGGATTAGAACTTGAGTAAGTTCATGGGTATAACGCCAGTAAAGAAGTAATTGCAGACCACCCAGAAAAGCTAAAATCACTAAGCAAACAGCGTGCCTATCTAACTTACTCAGCTTGGTATCCACACTCTTAGCCACATTGATAAGTAGTTTGGTAGGATCAGTTAGCATTTTATACTAATTAAAACTCCCTATTAAATCTACCAAGTTTAAAAGATACAAAAATAAATGTAAAACTAACAATTAAACTATAAATAAAAGTGCGAGCGCTGGTTTTGAATAACCCTTGCAACTGTTCTTTTCGAGCAGCTTGAACTTGTGTCTGGTTATTAGTTCTAATAGCATTTAATCTTTGTTTAACAGCAGTTTTCAGCTGATCCGCAGGGGAATTTTCCAGAGTTTTAGGGTTTAATCCAACCGACTGAGCAATCCCGATTAGTCTTTTTTGGTCAGAGATTTGATTAAGTTGAGTCTCCGCTTGCCGAACTTGAGCTACTGTAGCAGCATCTCTCTCTTGCACCTGTTGGTTAATAATTGGATAAAGTCGTAGAGTATTAAATACAACTAAAGGAGTACTTAAAAGAAATATAATTCCGATTAGCAGAACAATCCAGCGAATGAATCTCAGGACCAGAATATCAATAAGGCGCACATCACTTTCATTGTCAATTAAATAACGGCTAAAAATCAGAGCCAACCCGACCAAAAACCCCCAGGTTTGTTCCAGCAAACTCCCCAAAGTTTGTAGCTCCCACGTAGGATTTTGTAACCTCAAAGGGAACAATAGATAAATAAAGTCACCCAGGGAAGCAATAAACATAGTATAACCAATAACTGGTAATAGACCAGTAACTTGCCGTTTACCCATAATTGAACCGAGTTCAACACGAGAAGAAGGGTAAGGTATGTTTTTAAACAGTCTTCCCAACCCCCTGGTTATAAACAAGAAAAATCTCCAAGGTAAAGACAATACGGACAAGACAAATTCAGACAAGTCATCTACAAAGTTGGAGCTTCCCAACCCCCTGGTTATAAACAAGAAAAATCTCCAAGGTAAAGACAATACGGACAAGACAAATTCAGACAAGTCATCTACAAAGTTGGAGAAACGCTTTCTGAGTAAATAGAGAAATCTTCTGATTGACATTGATATTACTTGGGTAGTTGCCTAGTTGAGCTAATTGGTGACACTATTAACTCATAACGAGCGTAGTTGTCAATAGTTTTACTTTTATTTTCTTGCCTAAGTATGGGATAGTAGGTAGATAAGTGGAATTAAATATTAAGCTCAACGTAGGTTGGGTTGAAGTATGAAACCCAACACCCGCATGGGTTTCGTTCCCTAAACCATCCTACAAATGATTTCTTAGTAGGTTTCATAGAAAATCTCTATGGTAACCATCAGTTTTTCCAATGCTAAATACTGTTACATTTATGTTGACATAAGAGTCAGTTACTTTGATGTGGACAAACGCACATTAAGAATAGTTGATTCTGGTCTTGCCTATGACACAATTATTAACCGTAAAGGTGAAGTTGTTGATGCTGCTAGTGATTTAGATTTTAGTGGTTTAGCGCTATTTAGTTCTTCTGCCTTATTTGAAGCTAATCAGTTTGGTACAAGCATTGGTTTAGCTAATCGCATTTATTTTACCGGGGAAGTAAGAAGTAGTGGCACACAATTCGCCTTGGATACAGAAACAAATACTCTCTATGCACTACCTGCATTTGGGCGAGCAGAATGGTACAGCATCACAGAAATAAATACAGGTCGCACTGATAAAGTAGCCTTTATCATAGGTGATGGTAGATCCAATGCTCCTCTATACCTCTATGTTGGCAATAAGCAATCTGGTAATTTCCTAGATCAGAATGGTTTAGCACAGGGTAAACTATTTGTATGGGTAGCAGATGACCCTAACAATGCTACTGATCCCATTGAACTGAACCCCAGTCAATTTAAGGGCACTGGTAGTGGTACAAATGGTAAATTTGTAGAAATTTCTTACTACGATCCCAGCAAGGCTAATACTACAGGTTACGACGCTCAAGGATATGTTACACAAAACATGCAAAATAGCTTGGCAACCAGTGTCAGTGCTTTTCAATTTTCTCGTCCTCAAAAAGTGGTTACCAATCCCACTGATGGGACTCAAGTTGTTTTAGCATCTACTGGTACTTCAGGAGGACCAGATGTTTGGGGTACAACCTACAAAATAGATGTAGATTTTAACGACATCAATACAGGTAATATCACTGCGAGAATTGACATCCTTTACGATGGTAACGACACTGGTAAACAAGACTTGGGTTTACGTAGTCCTGATAACCTTGATTGGGCTGATAATGGCAAAATCTACATCCAAGAAGATAGGGCAATTGCTGCTTTTGGTCAAACCTCTGGGCAAGAACCCTCTATTTATGTTCTTGATCCTGCTGCTGCTAATCCAGCAGACAGTTTAACTAGAATCGGACAAGTTGATCGCTTAGCCTTACCTGCAACTCAAACTGACACTAATTCACTAGATTTAGGTAACTGGGAAACTACCGGTATCCTTGACGTTTCTACTCTGTTTGGTAACACTCCTGGTACACAGTTTATCTTTAATGTCCAAGCACATAGTCTTCAGAATGGAAAATTATTACCGCTACTGATATAGATGGTAATGGCGACGGAAATAAAACCCGTGCTGAAAACCTGGTGGAAGGTGGTCAATTAGCATTCTTAATTGCACCTAATTTTTCGGCGATTGGTTTGTTAGCGATCGCATCTACCAATGCTGTCCAAACAGAGGGTAAGTCTGGTACAAAAGCTTTCACTTTCACTGTTACTCGCAGTGGAGATACCAGTGGTGCTAGTAGTGCCAATTGGGTAGTAACCGGGTCTGGCAATAACCAAGCAAATGCCACAGATTTTGTTGGTGGCATCCTACCAACTGATACGGTGAGTTTTGCAGCGGGTCAAACCATTGAAACCATCACAGTTAATGTATCAGGAGACACTACAGTTGAACCAGATGAAGGGTTTACAGTTACCCTCTATAACCCTAGCGACGCCACTATTACTACGGCAACTGCCACGGGAACCATTACTAATGATGATCCTCTTAGTCTAAGTATTTCCAATCCTAGCATTGCAGAAGGTAACAGCGGCACTAGGAACTTGGTATTCAATATCTCATTATCTGCTACCAGTAGTCAACCTGTTACGCTAAACTATGCTACTGCTGATGGAACCGCTACTGCCAATAATGATTATACTCCCACCAATGGCAGCCTTAGTTTTTACGGTGGGAACACTCTCCTAACAGTCAACGTCCCGATTATTGGCGACAGTACTGTTGAACCGGATGAGACCCTGTTCTTAAACCTCAGTAATGCATCTGGAGCAACTATTGCTACCAATAAAGGAGTAGGAACAATCGTCAACGATGATGGTGGGGCTATATCCTGGACAGGTACTGGGGGCAATGATATTTTCACCGCAGGAGATGGTGATGATAGTCTGTCAGGTTTGGCAGGAAACGATACATTGGATGGTAAAGCGGGGAATGACAGTCTTACCGGTGGACCAGGCGCAGATATTCTCACTGGTGGAAGTGGGGCTGATAGGTTTATTTACTCTAATTGGAGCGATTCTCTGTTTGGGACCCAAGACCGAATTCGGGACTTCAATCCAGAACAAGGCGATCGCAGCTGATGGTAAAACTATAGCATAGAACAAGCGATCACCCTCAGCCCCTAACTAATTAGTAACATATTCTTTTACATTACTTCTACGACGGCGTAAATGTGTTAAAGCTTGATGTTCAAGTTGACGAACGCGCTCACGACTAATATTCAACCGATCCCCAACCTTCGCTAAAGACATTTCGTTCCCATCTTCTAACCCAAACCTCAAAATCACAACTTCTCTCTGCTGAGGAGTCAGTTCTGCTAATAGGTTATTGAGGTCATGACGCAAAAACTCCTGGGTGGTGTAATGCTCAGGTGACAGGCCATGATCTTCCAACATTTCTTGCAGTTCTGTATCCTGATTGTCACCCACTCGCACGTCCAGGGAAATCGGTTGACGAGCTATATTCAAATACTCTCGAATTTGAGCAGGTTCCAACTCCAATTCCTTGGCAATCTCCGTCGGTGAAGGAGACCTCCCTAACTTTTGCGCCAACTCCCTTTGCACTTTTTTGATTTTGTTCAACTTTTCGGTAATATGGATGGGGAGACGAATAGTTCTTCCCTGTTGAGCAATTGCTCTGGTAATTGCTTGACGGATCCACCAGTAAGCATAGGTAGAAAACTTATAACCCATGGTAGGGTCAAACTTCTCTACTCCCCGTTCTAATCCCAGAGTTCCTTCTTGAATCAAATCCAGAAATTCCATATTCCGCTTTTGGTACTTCTTGGCAATTGCTACGACTAATCTTAGGTTAGCTTCAATCATCTTTTGCTTAGCTCGCTTACCCGTAGATATTTTATGTTTCAGGTCGTTCTCCGACTGGTTAACATAAATTGCCCATTCTGATAAACTTGGTTCATACCCCAGTTCTTTAGTTAGTGCTTCCTTAGCTTCCAGTAAGAGCATCATTTGCTGCACTTGCTTACCGTAGATTATTTCCTGTTCCCGGTTCAACAGGGGTACGCGACCAATTTCTCGCAGATAGGTTCGCACCATATCCGCTGTCAATTTGGTTTTTCCGTTATCACTTTCTTTTTTAACAGTAGACATTAGTACTTTACCCCTTACTCTATATACACCTATACAAAATCACTCTTTCTTTAGACTACTTCCCCGCTTATCTCCTGATTGCTATGATAAGGAGGTATATTTTCAGTCGAGCTACATTTCCAAAGCTAGATTTCAAAGCTGATTAAAACTATCACAGTCGTTTATATCAATATCATTTACTACAGTCGTTAATTTAGTGTACTTGTAATCACGACGCTGTCACCACGATCCTTGTTCCTAAAAACCCAGTAATATGTTACGACAATCCCATCACTGCTATATTATTAACTCTGGGGACTTGCTAATCCACCAGCTATACATTCATCCATTATGACTTGAGGAGTGGTTTTTGGTGTTACCACAGCTTACCTGATAACCGAACCAATCCTAGTTTTTCCGTGGTAGATATTACGAAATTGGCAAAGCAAAAGTCTCGTTCTGGTTCACCACTAAAAACCCAAATCTGCTTTAGCCAGCTTGGCAGCAGCAAAAACCTCTACATCCGACATCTCTTGCCAATCTACATCGCCAATCTCTTTATAAAACACTCCATCGTATGCCCGAGTACGTATTACTACAGGCATCGGCACAGCATGACCTAGGATTAGGGCTTGCTGCTTAGAGTCCAGCTTCGCTAATACTGAACGTAGGACACTACCACCCGACACCCCGGTAAAAATCGCCTCAATATCCTTTTCGTCGTTTAGCAAAGCTGTAATCCGGGTGCCAATCTGGGACATGATTTCATTATCTATTCCCGATGGGCGCTGATCAACCACCAAAAGGGTGACAAAATACTTCCTCAACTCCCTAGCGATGGTGCCAAATATGGTACTTTGAACTACTGCGGAATCAAGAAACCTATGGGCTTCTTCTATTGTAATCATTAGTGGTGTTGGCTTATCCAGCGGATTCTTGCTGTGCAAAAATTTGTCCGCTTTGGTAACATAGTGATCATGTATACGTCTGGTAATCATGTTGGTTACCAACATATATGATAGCATGTTTGACTGTGTTCCAAATTCTATCACCACATTTTTCCCAGCTTCCAAAGATTGCACTATTTTCTTAATATAGTTATCTTTACGTGCGTTTCGTATATATTTCAGGTTCTCAAGTCGCATTAGTTTGCGCTGCAAAGCTGCAATTGACCCCACATGACCAGGATTTTCATCGCAAAACAATTTGATGTCATCCCCTGTCATTCCCAGCAATTGGGGAATCCAACGGTCACCTAACTGTTTATATAGAATGCTAGCACTATCCATTGAAGCATCACTAACTCCTAACTCATTGGCACAAAGTTTCAGATCTTCTACTTCTATTTGCTCGTAATTGAGATATAGCTCCTGTGCATCCCTAACACCTCTTCGCTTAGTCGCTTCCGGATCTAAGGTGTAAACTTCTACCTTGTCAGGAAATAGTTGTTTGAGACCTTTGACCGTGCTTACTTCTTTACCCTCTGCTACCGCTTCCCAACCATATTCGGAGTGCATATCAAAAATTAGGTTAACAGCAGCATTTTTACGGATAACACCAGCTAAAAGTAACCGGGTGAGAAAGGATTTACCAGTTCCAGATTTACCAAAAACCCCATTACTCCTTTCTACAAACCGATTTAAGTCAATACAAACTGGCACATCCATATCCAAGGGTTTACCAATAGAGAAGTTTTTGCGCTGCTGATCGTCTTCCCATCCAAAAACTTTGCGAAAATCATATTCCTCAGCTTCGTAAACCTGACTAAAGTGAGTAGGTATGGTTTTTACCGGTAGCAGTTCCATTGTGGTTGCGGTTTGAGGCTGAAAAGATGCCAAACCATTCCCAGAAAATGCTGAACTCTGGGCAGATTTACCGTTAAAAGTATGCTCCGTATCTTCTGGTGTAAACATGAGCATTGGTGCCAAGGTGACGATACCATAGGTACTGCTACCAGCCAAAACCTCCCTTAAAAAAGTATCTTCCCAATTGGGAGGACTGGCTATAATCCGTTCATTTGCCGTTCCTAGGGAAACATCGGTCACCATGCAAAAGAAACGAGAACGGACACCTTGGATCACCAGAAATTTACCAACACGCATATCTTCTACGGAGACATCAGAGTGTAATCTGATCTCTAACCCCTTGGTTAAAGAACCTCTAATAACCGAACCTAATGGATTTCCAGAACTCATTTTAAACTCATTTCAGTTGATCTAAAAAAATAGTTGGTTAGTGCCAGAACGCCTATCCGGTACTCACGCCACCAAATCTAGCGTTCTGGCTTAGGTCACAGTCCTATTTAATCAATTTCTATGGAACTTGGACCGCTGGTGGTAGCAGGAGTTTGACCCGTTAAAGGTTTCCTGAATTGTGAATAAATGCGATCGCGCCAAGAGAAGAATCGCTCATAATCAAGATTATCTGCTAAAATAGGTAGACCCTTGCCTCTAAGAGATTCTGGTAAGTCTAAATAGGGACCCGTGGGGAACTTCAATAATATTGATAATCCCGCTACAGCTAGATCTGCTATACAGGGTTCATCCCCCAGTAGGTAGGGACTATCCGATAATAGTTCCATGAGGATTTCTAGATCTTGCTTCAAATTGGCGATCGCCGATTTAATTGCATCCGGAGTGAAGCCAACTCCCACACCTAAGACACTCAAAATATCACCAGGAACACCCACCACTACAGATTTGAGAAAATCTGGAGTTGATAGAGGTAAAAGTGATTTACGAAAAGACTGGTCTTGACTAACAGCAGCAAAAAAGGCTTTACGTCCCAGAATACCAAGGGTTTCATCAGCCCAATCTTCTAATAATAGTGCCTGGGCGCGTTTTTTTTGCTCCTTGGGTATTAAAGGGCGATCGGGATATTCCAGATCCAGGTACTTAGCGATTTCACTAGAATCCACAATATAGTTATTACCATCTTTCAACACAGGAACCTGTTTTTGTCCAGTTAAGCGGAAAAGCTCCCACTGACCTATGCCCGGTGTAACTTCAATTTTGCGGTATTGCAAGCCTTTATAATCAAGGCATAGACGTACTTTCTCTGAATAGTGAGATAATTCCCATTGATATAATTCCAGCATATTTTCTTAACTGATAAACTTCTTGATTTGTATATATCCTCCATTATATACTCCTACTGTTAACACCTGGGATAGAAATAAATATTTTTCTTCCCATAGTCTCATAAAATATGACACGGTCAACTAATTAACGGCAAAAAATACTAACAAACAAAATCTATGAAATTTAAACTGAGAGCTAATTTGAGAAACAGTTGGAGATTTGGTCAGGTCAAGGTATTCACCGGGTTCCTGGGGATTGTGGGATTAACCAGTATCAGTTTGGGCATGGATTTACCATCTCTGGGGAGTAAAGTGGAGATAGTTCAATCCAATCCTGCAATAACTACCCCACCAACCCCCAACCAACCCACTACCAGTCCGGATTCAAAACCGCCGGAACTACCAATATTTATACCGGAAGATACTGAGGCAAAAAATCTCATTGAGGTAGCCAAGTCCACAGGTAATTTTAAAACCCTGATTAGGGCCTTAGAATCGGGAGGACTAATAAAAACCCTAGAAGAGGGTGAACAATTCACCATCTTCGCTCCCACAGATGAAGCGTTTGCTAAAGTTCCCAGAAGGGAGCTACGGAATTTGTTTAGACCCAAAAATAAACAAGTTTTAGTGGACATATTAAAATACCATCTGGTGGTGGGAAGAATCAGATCTGAGGAATTAAAATCGGGCCCAATTAAAAGCTTACAAGGAGAACCAATTCAAGTCAAGATTAAAAATGAAAGTGTATACGTAAGTGATGGTCAATCTAAAGGTACTACTGCCAAAATCACCAAACCAGATATTAGTGCCAGCAATGGTGTGATTCATCAAATTGACAGCTTGCTCTTACCACCCAGTTTAAAATAAAGCATGTCCGCTCAAATCAGACTAGAATAGATATTAATGGAAAAGTGATGTAATGATGAATATTCCCAGCTTAGAGGAAATCTCCACCCAGTTAGCAAGTCCGAACTTGCGCGATCGCATGATAGCTCTAACACAATTACGGAATGTTCCTGCGGAGGATGCAGTTCCCCTAATCAAAAAAGTTCTTAATGACGAATCCATACAGCTACGCTCTATGGCAGTGTTTGCATTGGGAATTAAATCAACTTCAGAATGTTATTCTATTCTAGTGAGAATTCTAGAAGCTGATCCCGACTATGGGATTCGTGCGGATGCAGCTGGGGCTCTAGGATATTTAGGAGATAATAGAGCAGTAGAACCTTTATCAAGAGCTTTCTACGAAGATACAGAATGGTTAGTTAGGTTTAGTGCAGCAGTAGCCTTAGGTAATATCAAGGATAAGCGTGCATATAATATTTTAATTCAAGCTTTGGATAGTGAGGAGATAGTAATTCAGCAAGCAGCGATTTCAGCTTTAGGAGAAATTAAATCAATTGAGTCAGTAGATCATATTTTGCGATTTGTACAGTCAGAAGATTGGTTAGTCAGACAGCGATTAGCAGAAGCCCTAGGCAACCTACCCACGGACAAAAGTATTTCAGCTCTAAAATACTTGGAAAAGGATAGTCATCCCCATGTTTCTCAAGCTGCGACCATATCTCTGAAGAAAGTCCAAAGTGAGTGAAAGCAATAGTGGAGCTGAGCAAAATGGAAATATTGGAAATATTTGAGTATATTTTCTTTAGTAGCTATTTTCCTTTAGGATAATTAGATTGATGAATGTGGAAGAGTTTTTCGAATTAAGTGCTGGAAAGTGGTTTTCCCACCGTACTAGCCACCATTTAGCCTTTAAACAGTCAGAAGATGGTAAATCAGACATCGTGATTGACATGCTTACAGTAGACCATCCAGAAGTAATTAAACTGTGTGAACAGTATTCCATTCTTCCCGATGCAGCTTCCTGTGGAGCAAGAGTCACCTGGAAAGGAACCATGGAATGGGACCAAGAGTGCGATTCGTTGTGGGTCAACATCGGTAACTAATCCGTAATAACCTCACCAACCTCAACTAGTAATAAACAAGTAGATGAAGGTTGAACTCTCAGTTGGATATGGGTGAAAGTCCCATCCGCCAGACTCAGGTGTGACTCCCGATCTGCCCACACTGACCAGACTCGGTAACTGGAGGGTGAAGCTGGGAACAGGGTGCAATCAGACATCCGTTGTGGGATGACACTGGTGCTAATGGGGTGTTTCTACGGTGAAATAGAGTCTAAAAAAGCAACTTACCCATAAGCGGGACACAACATTAAAACCCGACTGGACTGGATATATTTCCCGCCGCATTTTCTTGGATTAGCGGTAAGAGTCTTGGGAAACCAGTAGTTGAATTGACTACACCTAAGGAAACTAACAATCTAACCGGGGGAACGAATAAAAACGAATTGAGGGTCTAGGGAAGGTCGAAACCCAAGTAGGCTTGACGAGAAGCAAAATTCCCTCACTTCGGGTAGGACTGACCGTAATTGGTCGGAGGTGTTCAGAATACATAAGTTGGAGTTAAAGTATGATTAGACACAACAGAAATGTTAGTGAATCTTGGCAGAGGTTACCCTGGCGACAATTTCGCCGCAATCTCTTCCGCTTGCAAAAACGAGTGTACAAAGCCGTTCGAGTTGGAGACCTGCGCAAGGCCAAGTCTCTTCAAAAGCTAATCTTAAAATCTACGTCAGCACAATTACTGGCTATTCGTCAAGTATTACAAGCAAATTCTCTTACAGAGGTTTTATCTTCCACCATTAGACAGCGGGTATGGCAGTGGGTAATTAAATACACCTTAGATCCAGCCCATGAAGGTAATTTCCACCTCCACGGTTATGGATGGAAACGGGGATTTTCCCCCCAGGATGCACAAAGAATGTTACAAGTATATTTATCGGAAATTCCTGGTCATCAAACAAGAGTAATCAAAATTGATTTGGGGAAATCTCTAGAAAAAATCAACCCAAGAGCGATTTGTAAAAGACTAATAGCTCCTGTAGAAATCAAACGGGGGATTAGGTCACAATGTGTTTCTGTGGAGAAATCGGAACTGATAACCTCCTTACTGGCTAATATTTTCCTCAAGGAAATAGAAAATATAGGAAAACTAGTTTGGTATGGGAGGGAAATAGTGATTATCCTCCAACCCCAGGATCACCCAGAAACAATACTTGACACTATTCGTCACTCTCTGGCAAAAAATGGCATAGAACTAGCTACGGAAGAAACTGAACTAATTGCAGCGACAGATGGGTTTGATTTTCTCACTTGGCATTTTCAAGTGCAAAAAAACGGAAAGTTAAGATGTGTCCCCGGACTAAAAGACTTCCAAGCTTTTCGCCAGAAAGTGAAACACATAGTCAACAACTCGAATTATGGAGCTACTATCAAGGCACAGAAATTGAGCTTGATCGTAGGGGAGTGGAGAAATTACCATCGCCATTGCAACATGGATGGGGCGAGATTTTCCCTCTACCATATAAAATACAGAGCTTTCAAGGTGTTTAATCGGGAAACAAAACAAAACCGACAAATCAGTCAGCAACTGATAAATAAGGCGTTTCCACGAGTAAACTCTGGTCAAAACTCTACCCTTTCTAACACTCCAGGCAAAAGCTATAGCTAAGAACATCGGAAGCTGGGTGCGGTGAAAATCGCACGCCCAGATTTAAACGAGAGGTGCGAAGGATAATACCCTCCATCGACTCAACCAAAACATGAAGGTTCTACAGTTTTAGTCACTGTACCCGACTTACTTAAACCAGGTGAAGGTAAACTATTGAGGGAAATGGGTTATGCAGAAAAAATGCCAGTAGCTGGAACCTATAAGATGGGTAACGATGGTGCATTAACTCTGATCACAGAGTATGAAACCATGTCCTCAGAAGAACGACTATGGTTTGCTAGTCCTAATTTACGGATGCGTGTGGGAGTACTTAAACGTTTTGGGGGTTTTAGTATGGCTTCCTTTACTTCCGAAATTCGTATGGGTAGCACTGCTGCATCTCAAGCAGCTATGGAGCAAGCTAGTAAAGCTAAGTAAAGATTAGCTCATAGTTAGTGATATAAAAACATCAAGCCAAACTTAGGCTTAATCACTAAGGTGCTTTTATAGCACCTCCCTTTTAAATATAATGGGGACTATGACCTTTTTTTGATAGAATCAATAGTAGTTTTTGCAAAGGTAGTAGTCTAAATGTCAGGTACCACTGGAGAACGTCCATTTTCGGACATTGTAACCAGTATTCGTTACTGGGTAATTCATAGCATCACCATACCCGCTTTATTTGTCGCTGGGTGGTTGTTTGTCAGCACAGGTCTAGCTTATGATATATTTGGTACGCCTCGTCCTAATGAGTATTTTACTCAACTGCGTCAAGAAGTACCAATTGTTAGCAACCGTTATGAAGCTAAGAAACAAGTAGAAACATTTATCGCAAAGTAATTTAAGAACATGGCTACCAGCAATAACGTCAATCAACCTGTTACTTATCCAATTTTTACGGTGAGATGGTTAGCAGTTCACACCCTCGGTGTGCCAACTGTCTTCTTCTTGGGTGCGATCGCAGCAATGCAGTTTATTCAACGCTAGGAGTAAATCATGGAAAGAACGCCTAATCCTAATCAACAACCTGTTGAACTAAACCGTACTTCTTTATACCTAGGACTGTTATTAATTTTCGTTCTAGGGATTCTATTTTCCAGTTACTTCTTTAACTAACTGTTAACGAGCTGGAAAGATGACTGCTAATTTTTTGTTGATTTGTTAAGGGAGGAGAAAACCATGTCTGGAGGCGGGAGAATTCCCCTGTGGGTTGTTGCCACAATCGCGGGTTTAGGTGTAATTACTGTTGTAGGTATTTTCTTTTACGGAGCCTACGCCGGACTTGGTTCTTCATTGTAATCAAAACCTGATCCGCATTTTTGTCTGATGAGCTGAATAAGCAACATTAAACCGTCCATCTGTTGTGGATGGACGGTTAATTTGTTAGTTTTTTTATGCCTTATAGCCAGGTAGACGGAACGCCTAGGAGCCCATCAACCCTATTTTAAACGTTTTGTCTAAGGCTATAATAAGCACCTGTATTTCTTTTCTCAAGTTGACTCTTAACCGAATCAAATCTTGCAGCTAACTGTTCAGTTTCTTTACTACTCATATTATTGTCAATAGCCACAAGCATTGTATTTTCTTCTTGGCGAATATGATTGGTAACATGGTCCCAAATTTCTCTAAGTCTATTTTTAAATTCTGGTGTGCTAGGACTAATCAATCTCAGTTCTTCCCACCAGGGAATCCAAAGAGCGTGTTGGTCGTATAGTTGTTGAGTATTTTCTTCCCCATAAAACCCACGGACTCGTGGATAAACCACTTCCTCTTCAGCGGCTATATGAACAGTGAGAAGCTGATTAATTTTTGCAAAACATTCCTGAATTTTTTGGGAGTCATTGCTTTGCATTAAGTCTGTAAACAACATATTCAACTGATTGTGATCTTGGCGGATAGCATCTTGGATAGTAGCTTTTTCCCTTTCATGACCGGGGGCACCACCAACCGCACCAGTAATTGCAGCGATTGCATCTTGAACCCGAGACCAGATACCCTGGTCTGCGTCTTGTCCTGTTAGTTCTCGGACACCGAGGATTTCTAAAATTCCCTTCAACTGTTCTTGGTGCGTACGATTTTCAGAATTAATGGCACTTAAAGGTCTAATTGCTACCATGATATCAGCACCGACCTTCTGAGCGGCTTTATGAATTGTCATTCCGTTCATCACCTGTTGATGCTTTAACAGTTCATGTTGAAAGACCTTATCAAAGAAACTGAGTTCTTCACTTGCCATTAGTTGACGAACCTTTTCAACCATTTGCAGCACCGTGGGTTCAGCATTTTTTTCCAGACCAAATTGGTCAACCACAGTATTAAGAAGGGCTAGGTTTTTCCGGTCATCATCTAGCATTCTGCGAATAATTCCTGCTATTTCGCCGTCGGTACATTCCAGCAAAAATCTTTCCTCGTTATCCAGTAATAACTGTTGGAGTAATTTCATATCACCCAGTTTTACCGCCATGGAATTCTTTTTAGTGTCATCTAAAACCGCCACCATTGGAATTTGCCCTCGTTAGGTTTATTGAATCTAACCTAAGTTTTGCTCAGCACTTAATATTTTCCATCTTTCTGATGAAATAATACCTATTATCCCAAGGGGGAAAAAAATCAATCTGCCATAATTTCAGTATCTAACTTTGGGGAGATTGTGTTGTGCGATCGGATTTATTTCTATGAGAATTGTCCACTTCAGTGAGAAAGGAGAAGATATCAACAAAGCATAAGACGCAGAATGTAAAGTTTATTGAGATAGGAATGCTTCTATTCCAGCTTTAAAGCAGTTAAAACTTGGAGAGTAATTTTGATCTGGGTTCATATAGAGAGAAATGCGGCGGGCCGCTTCTATTTTGGGGTAGCCGTTTTTATAAATGCCATATTTTTTTAAGAAACGATGTAGAGCTTCCCAACTACCACCATTATCAGGACTGCGAAAGATTCCTGATTTAGGTGATATACTCGGCAAGCTGGAGAAAGCTTTACGCAAAGCCTCTGTATCTCCAATAAACCAAGATTCTAGTTCTTTGATTACAATCCGATTGAGAACCACAAATCTTCCTTCACAATCGGGTTTAGATTTAGTGGATAATGCTGTTTGTTGAGCAATTGCCTCTAATTGATTTTTTAATTTATTACAATCATCATTGTCTTGATCCACTAATACAATAATCCGTAAGTTTTCTCCTTTTCTGATGCGATCGCCATAGGCAGATAAACGTTTGCTCAGTAACTTAAGCAGTTTTGATTTACTCCCAAAATTAATGATTTTATGGCGAGATCGCCCCTTGAGTAATTTTGGCAAAAGGGTTTTGAGGGCTTCTTCAGCAGAAGGTTCTTCTACTAAAACCTCGATGCAAAAACTATTTGTTTTGGGCATTAAATACCCTCCTGATTTAAAGGATCGCCAACTTCAAAATGTCCCTCCATCCACAAATCTCCTAAGTTTGCTCCATGTTGGATAAATTCCTTGATCCCTGGAATATCCTCAATAAGTTGTGTTCGAGTATAGCCATCAGTTCCTCTATAGATAATTCGCACTTGCTTAGGCTTAAGCTGATTGATGAAGAAGGGAGAGTGGGTGGTGACAAGCATTTGAGTTCTAGCAGTTGCCTGCTGGCACTCCTCAGCGAGTTCGGGGAGCAATCTGGGGTGGAGATAGTTTTCAGGTTCTTCAATGCCAATAAAGGAAGGGGGAGCGGGATCTTGCAGCAGCACTAAATAGGCCAGCATTTTTAAGCTACCATCGGAAGCAAAGCGTGCGATTATAGGGTGGGTAAAAGGAGTATCTTTGATTTGTAGCAGTAGGCGACCGTCAGGCATAGACTCGGTTAAAACCCTTTCAATACGGGGGATTCGCCGCCGTAAAGTTGTGAAGATTGCTTCCAGGCGATCGCGATGTTGTTCATTCAGGTATTGGATCACGTTGGCAAGGTTATCTCCGCTGCGGTTTAGATGTTCTTGGGGGCCTGCTTCAGGTTGAGTGCGGATACTGTCAGCGGAGAGATAGGAGACGTGCCAACCGGTGATGAAGTCTCGTAGGGCGGCGACGCGGGGATGTTCAGCAAATTGACCCAGGGCGTTAACAGCTAGCAGGTCAGGGGATTTGAGAGGAATTTCAATGCGTTTGTCTTTTTCATCAGGTAGCTCACCACTGATTGCCTTTCCGTTTCCCTCCTTATAGTCCAGGAAATTAAACGGTTGACCATGTTTGCCTCGTCGCCATTTCAGCCATTCTTCCTTGACAAAAGGTGCGCCATTGCGTTCGTCGACTGCTAGGTGGTAGGTAATGGTGGGATAGTCGGCTTCTTTGTATTGAATCTCAATGACGATCGCCTCATCACTGCCTCTAGTTTTTAGTTCTTTAGCTCTACCACGTTTATCCCAGGCGCGACGCAGTCCTATCTCAAAGCACTCAGAAAGAAAAGCAAAGACATCAAAGAGGGTAGATTTACCGCTACCATTGGGACCTAGGAGGACTGTGAGGGGCGTAAGGTTTTTGAGCTCGACTTTCCGTAATGCCCGAAAGTTTTCGATTTTAAGGTATTGGATCCGAGGAGGAGTTTTATTTTGATTCATCATATCTAAGGTACTTCTTGAACTCAACATAGCAGTTCGGGGAGGCTTCTACAGGCGATCGCTTCCCATAGGTTCCCATTCTAACCTTTATCTTAACACAGTAGTTCGGATAGGTTTTTGCCAATAGACTATACCACAGGTAGACGAATGCCACAAGCGATCGCTTGCTAATTGGTTCATCTTTAATAGTATCAAAACGTACTTTTAAAAAATACGTACGTAATTTTTCTGAAACCTATTGACAAAACATTTTAAGTTGGTATACTGAAAACATAAATAAAACGCCTCGTCATTACTTAAAGCATCTTTAGTTGACGTTCCCACTAGTAGATATGTCCCACTATTTGCAATCTTATCGCCTAATATACTTTGACTTGGTATAAGTCTTTATGCGATCGCATTTATGATCATATCTAAACATGGTAGCTTATGCTGAAAAGTCCATTACGTTATCCTGGTGGTAAACAAAAGGCAATTTCTCAAATTGCTCACTACCTACCTAATAAATTTAAAGAGTTCCGCGAACCTTTTATTGGAGGAGGTTCCGTATTCTTGTATGTTTTAAAAAATCACTATCATATACCCTGTTGGATAAATGATCTCAACCCTGAACTATATTACTTCTGGGCCATGGTCAAAACTAATCTACCACAGTTAGTTGAGTCCGTGTGGAAAGTCAAAAAAGAGACAACAGATGGGCATGCCTTGTTTAAATCTCTCTCCCTAGCTCCCACAAGTAAAATGAGTCCACTGGAGCGAGCTGTCCGATTTTTCGTTCTTAACCGAATTACCTTTTCGGGGACAATTGAAAGCGGAGGTTATAGCAATGCTTCTTTCAACAGTCGCTTTACAGACTCTTCTATTGAGCGGTTAGCAGCACTAGATAGTTGTTTTACTAATACCCACGTGACCAATTATGACTACAGTATCCTACTGACTGAACCAGGAGACGATGTATTTATATTTCTAGATCCACCTTATTTCACCAATACTAAATCTAGGCTTTATGGTAAAAAAGGGGATTTGCATACGTGTTTTGACCATTCTCGCTTTGCTAACCTGATGAAAGAATGCCCACATAAATGGTTAATTACCTACGATAATTGCGAACAAGTGCGACACAATTTTTCTTTTGCTCATATTTATGAGTGGGAGTTGCAATACGGAATGAATAACTACAAACAGAATAAAGCAGACAAGGGCAAGGAATTATTCATCACTAACTATCCATATATATCCGGTTTATAGACCTATGATACTAGAGGAGGAAGAATGCACTTTGTAGTTGGGGAAACTTCTTCAACAAGCTCGCAAGCAGCGGGGAATGACTCAAGAATTTGGTAGTTTTAGACTAAATCAAGTAATGCTATTATGTATATTATGTAATTAATTATTCTACCCTAGCTAAATGCTAAATCTTCCTGTCCCTTCCACCTTGCTCTATTCCATCCCATTCGCTGCGGTCACGATTTATCTTCCGTATCTACTAGTAGCTTATGCTAGGGTGAAAGTGGGTTATGACTTGTCCGCTCCCCGTTCTATGTTTGATAAGTTACCACAATATGCACGGAGAGCTACCTGGGCCCATCAGAATTGTTTTGAATCCTTCATGATTTATGCTCCTGCAGCTCTGATGGCCTATGTGACGGGAGTAGATTCTCAATTAGCACTATACGCTGCGATCGCCTATGTGACAGCACGGGTTCTCTTTTCAGTTTTCTACATACTGAATATACCCATTCTTCGCTCCCTGATGTTCGGAGTTGGTTCTGCTTGTATTATTAATCTTTTTGTCCTCAGTATTTTGAAAGCAACTACTTAGGCTATTTTTGACAAACAGAAACCCCCTAGTTTTTGGCTAGGGTGGATTAACTAATTATTTGTTGAGTTTGTGATTGTTACCAACCAGCTTCAGCTTGCTCCATAACATAAGCTGCTACATCGGCAATTTGTTCAGCGCTTAATTTACCTTTGAACTTAGGCATACTGTTTTTACCGTTTGTAACTTGAGCAATAATAGCATCTTGGGAATACAAATTGTACTCTTCTAGATCTGCTTTGCTCAAGGTTTTAGCAGCATTAGCTAGGTTTTTACCACCAGCATGACACTGGGCACAATTAGCTTGAAATACCGCTGCTCCAGCTGCTGTATCTGCTGCTATAGCAGGACTACCGAAAGCAAGGGTCAAGATGGCAATGGATAACATCAATACGGCAATAATCTTTTTCATTTTGTAGTCTCTCTACCATAGTTCATCTTTTAATATTCTGTTTGATGAGTTGAATATAAACTGTAAATGTTGAACTGAATATTTGACAAAATATATTTTTTGTTTTTCTTTAAGGAATCTATATTAAATATTAAATATTAAATATTAAATCCCCGGTGATAAAAACCGGGGGAGGAAGAATTTAAAATCAAATTAGCCAACCTTTTAAACGTTTAGCAATGTGAGGACGACGCAATTTTCGCATGGCTTTACTTTGAATTTGACGCACCCGCTCGCGAGAAAGATTAAACATATTTCCTACTTCTTCTAGGGTGCAAGGTTCACTGGTTGTTAATCCATAACGCAGAGAAATTACGTCCTTTTCCCTAGGGGTAAGTACATCACCTAAAACTTCCCATATCTCCTGACGCATCATGTTTTCATTCATTTTAGCTTCTGGAGATTGGTTGTCCTCATCTTCTAATAAGTCCATTAATTCCGTATCTTCCTCCTTACCCACGCGATGGTTTAAAGAAAGTGCTTGACGACGCAATTGTTGTAACTGACGAAGTTGTTGAACAGTCATTTCCAAAAATTCCGCCATTTCTACTTCTGTTGGGTTACGCGCAAATTTCTGTTTCAGTTCTCTTTGAGCTTTTTTCAGCTTGTTGAGTTTTTCTACAATGTGAATTGGTAGTCTAATAGTTCTTGCATCATTAGCTATTGCCCGTGTAATGGCTTGCCTAATCCACCAATAAGCATAAGTGGAAAATTTATATCCTTTATCGGGATCAAACTTCTCTGTGGCACGATTTAGCCCCATTGCTCCTTCTTGAATTAAGTCTAGAAAGGGCACTCCCCGATTTAAATATCGTTTAGCAATAGATACTACCAATCTCAGATTAGAGCGAATCATTTTCCGCTTTGCCACTCTTCCCTGATATAGTCGGCTTTCTAATTGTTTTTCATTCAGATCAAACTTGCTTGCTACTTCACTTTTACTAACACTGTGACCTAGTTGCTCTTCTAAAGCAGCTTGTAAATCCTTAACTTCTTCTAAGAATCTTACTCGACGTGCTAACTCCACTTCCTCATCGGGTTTGAGTAGGGGGTAACGGGCCATTTCCTTAAAAAAGGCTCCCACAGCATCATCATGTTCTGTCTTATTATATCCCGAGGGACGAGCTGCACCCATTTCATCCCCATCTCGTTCATCTGATTCCAAACTCTCCAAAATTGAGGAGTCTTCAAATACTACCGCTTCTAAATTATCCAGATTATCCAGTGATGGTTCTTCCTGTTCCACAGCGTTATCCAGTATTTCCATTCTTCCCAATTCAGAAAGATTCATGGGTTCCTTTCGGGATAGTTGCTTTGTTTGGTACATAATTAGTTGACGGTTGCTCATTTGATAATAGTTAGTTTTCTGTCAGTATTCAGCTGACCGTGGTCAGCTACTTTCCCTGCTTGCAGCTAATAATTCTGATCCGATCATTCATTTAGGCATTTAATAATAATTCTCACTCCTAATTGCTCATTTTTACTCCTGAACTCTTATTTGTTTCCTATTTATATCCATAGCAACTCTCAATGATTGACGAAACTTTTATGTTCTTGCTCCCTATTCCCCTTATTTTTATTCGGTAACAAGGGATAAGCTAATATGAGATTGCTATAGTTTCGACTTGTATTGTTTAGACACTTGGGCAACCATGGTTACGCTAAAGAATTACTCATAAATTACTCATATCCCTAATCTTCTTTATTCTGCGCAAAATGTCCCGGGACATAATCAATGTTAACAGAAATAGCAATGCCATCTGCAATACTTATAGGTTGAATTTTCATGTAGTTTCATCTGTTTTCATCAGTTTAGTGTGGTTTTTTAGGATTTACATGCAGTCAATTTAAGTCTACTAAATAATCCAAATTACAGAAATCATGACTTCCAATCCGGACAATATTCATTGACCAAAGCATGTCACATAAAAAAAACCTGCATATCTATCAAGAGGTGGAAAAACCATATTACTTATTGGGTAAATAAAAGATAAACTAAAAGTAAATAAAAAGTAAATAAAAAGTAGATCAAAAACAACAAAATTGAAGATTTAATATTTAATATACTCATTTTTATGTAGTGAGGATTCAATTTTTATTGAACATGATATGGAGTCTAAGGTAGAAATTAATTCGGTGATTCAACCGTATATCATCGAGATTATCAAGTATTATGAGTGAAAAAAGTATTGCCAAATACTGTTTACCCGTAGTAAACTAGAAGGTGGCATGTAGGTAGTCCCAGGGGTTTTACCCTAAGATGATCCAACTCCATATCCATTGAAAAAGCCGAAAATTATGTATATTCAGGAATCTCGGGCATTAACTTTATTTTCTCTTGTGGCGGCCGAACCGAAGGAAACATACAAAACCACAACAAACCCTTACCCATGGATTGAGGTGTTGGTAGATCTGCCAAAAATTTCACAACCTGCTAGAAACAAAAATCCGCAAAATAAATTATCCCCTCATACACTAGAGGAAAACCAGATAGTGACAGATACAATCTTAGAACAAGATATATTAAATGAAGGAGGGGAACCAGAAGAATTAATTAAGGAAGAAACAGATTATCAAGATTTATTGATCTATCAAATACCAGAAAACTTAAACATTAACCCAGGAGATATTTTAACTGTCCCCTGGGGAACACAACAATTGGGAGCAATAGCAATTCGCTTACTATCTCAACTACCACCAGGAATACCACTAGAAAAAGTTAGGGAGGTAAAAGATGTAGTTAGCAAAGAATTTTTCCCTCGGACTTATTGGGAATTACTCGGTCGTATTGCTACGTATTACTATACACCCTTGATTAAAGTAATTCGGGTGGCATTACCACCAGGAATATTAGAGCGATCGCAAAGTCGTCTGCGGCTAAAATCGGAAAATATCCCCCCAGGAGGGGAAGAATTTTTACGTTCCCAAGCTGCTCGGGAAATTCTGAAAATATTGCAGTCCCAACCTGATGGGGACTACAGTTTTCAGTATCTCAAGCGTCAGGTACGGGGTTTTGACAGGGGTAAAAAACAATTACTAGATAGAAATTGGGTGGAAAGTTACTTTAAACTCACACAATCAAAGCCACATACCCAATTAGCAGTTACTTTGGTGGATCCTGGAAGAGAATTGAATTTGACCAAACGACAACGGGAAATTTTAAACCTCTTGGCAGATCACGGGGGGGAGTTATGGTTAACAGCGTGTGTGGAAGTTTGTAAGACCACGCCGCCCACATTAAGATTGTTGGAAAGACTAGGTTGTGTGGTAATTGAAGAGCGGGAAAGATTACGTAGGGAACAAGGGCCAAAAATGGGTAAGGACCAAGCTAAAACCCTAACCCCGGATCAATCTCAAGCTCTACAAGCTATTATAGCAGCAAAGGGGTTTAATAAAATTTTATTACATGGAGTCACGGGTTCAGGAAAAACAGAAGTATATCTACAAGCGATCGCCCCTTTGCTGCGGGAGGGAAAATCCGCTCTGGTGTTAGTACCGGAAATTGGATTGACACCCCAACTAACGGATAGATTTCGGGCTCGGTTTGGGGATAAGGTTCAGGTCTACCATAGCAACCTTTCCCGAGGGGAGCGCTATGACACTTGGCGACAAATGTTTACTGGTAGCTCTCAAGTTGTGATTGGAACTAGAAGCGCCATTTTCTCTCCCTTACCTAAATTGGGAATAATTATTTTAGATGAAGAACATGATAGTAGTTTTAAACAAGACTCTCGAATTCCTACCTATCATGCGCGCACGGTAGCCCAGTGGCGTGCAGAACTGGAAAATTGCCCCCTGATTTTGGGATCAGCTACTCCCTCCCTAGAAACCTGGGTGGATGTTACATCACCCCCTTCTCCAACTCATCATCAATATCTATCTCTTCCTCAACGCATCAATTCTAGACCTCTACCACCAATAGAAATTGTGGATATGCGTCAAGAATTGAAACAGGGAAATCGCTCTATGTTTAGTAGAACCTTAGAACAAGCATTACAAGAATTAAAAGGTAAAGGACAACAGGGAATATTATTTATCCACCGCCGGGGACATAGTACATTTGTTTCTTGTCGCAGTTGTGGATATGTTTTAGAGTGTCCTAACTGTGATGTTTCCTTAGCTTATCATCATCTGGAAGCAGGGGGACCAGAACTATTAAAATGTCATTATTGCAATTACGGGCGATCGCACCCTAAGCTGTGTCCAGAATGTGGGTCTCCCTACCTGAAATTTTTTGGTAGTGGGACTCAGAAAATAGTGCAGGAACTAAATCGACAATTTCCGGATTTGCAAGTAATTCGCTTTGATAGCGACACTACTCGCAATAAGGGATCCCACCGCAAACTATTAGATCAGTTTGCTAAAGGTGAAGCGGACCTACTAGTAGGTACGCAGATGCTCACAAAAGGGTTAGATTTACCCCAGGTGACCTTAGTAGGGGTAGTAGCAGCGGATGGACTACTACATTTATCAGATTACAGAGCAAGTGAACGAGCTTTTCAAACTTTAACCCAGGTTGCGGGGAGAGCGGGAAGGGGGGAAGAATCAGGGAGGGTGATTATTCAGACTTACACACCAGAACATGCAGTGATTGCTGCGGTGCAAAACCATGACTACCAGTCCTTTTGCCGTGCTGAATTGACTCAAAGAGAGGCTTTAAGTTATCCCCCCTGTGGGAGGCTAATCTTATTGAGACTAACCAGTTTAGATCCTATACAAGTACAGAATACGGCCCAACTCATTGCCACAACTTTCATTGAGCAACCAGGACTGGATATACTAGGACCAGCTCCAGCTAGTATTTTAAGGGTGGCTAATCGTTATCGTTGGCAGATATTATTAAAATTTACCCCCCATATTTTACCACAAATACCAGACTGGGGACAAATTTTTCAACTGTGTCCACCGGGTGTTAGTCTTACAATTGATGTAGACCCTCTTAATATAATCTAAAATTGCCTCCCTGGTGGAGTTGATTGAGAAAGATACCAGCTTAAAAAATCCATAAATATCCAGAAAGTAGTAAAACAGTAATGATTGATTAATGGAAACACATTTAGAAATACGGTCAAAAATACGGTCAAAGATAAGTTCAAAAATACGTAGTTATGCAAAGTATCTTACAAATCGTTATCATTCTGGGAATTGTCGTACTAATTACTCCTATCTTGGGTAAGTACATAGCCAGTGTTTTTCTAGAGCAGTCAACAATCTTAGATAGTCTGCTCAATCCCATAGAAAAGATTATATATGTGATCTGTGGAGTCAATAAAAAACAGCAGATGACTGTGGGAAAGTATATTAAATCTGTTCTTGTCAGTAACCTCATCATGGGAATAAGCGCATATATTCTTATCTCATTTCAGCAACTGCTGCCTTGGAACCCCAACAATCTAAATGCACCAAGATGGGACACAATATTACACACCGCCATATCCTTCCTAACCAATACTAATCAGCAACACTACACACCAGAAACAACACTGAGCCATTTTAGTCAAACAGCAGCACTAGGGTTTTTAATGTTCACCTCAGCAGCTACTGGATTAACAGTGGGAATAGCATTTATTAGGGGATTAACCGGAAGAAGCCTGGGTAATTTTTACATTGATCTTATCCGTGCCATCACCAGAATCTTATTACCCATAAGCATAATTGGCGCGATCGCCCTGGTAGCATTAGGAGTGCCAGAAACGCTAGAGGGAACATTGGTAGTCAAGACATTGGAAGGGAGAAGCCAATATATACCGAGGGGTCCAGTTGCTTCCTTTGAGATGATCAAAATGATAGGACAAAATGGAGGGGGCTTTTTTGCTGCCAACTCAGCCCATCCCTTTGAAAACCCGAATAGTGTTTCCAACCTAATAGAAACCATAGCCATGATTATCATACCAGCATCGCTCATACATAGCTACGGGGTATTTGCCAACAATTTGAAACAAAGTTGGTTACTATTTTGGATGGTATTCCTAATATTTGTGATTTTTATCTGGGTGACAGTGACAGGTGAAATGCAGGGAAATTACTTAGCCAACCAAATTGTGGGTATAGAAATACCCAATTTGGAGGGTAAAGAAATGAGATTTGGAGTAGGAGAAACCGCATTATGGGCGGTGATCACATCTACTACCATGACTGGAGCAGTGAACGGGATGCTGGATTCATTTATGCCCCAGGGGATATTTTGTAACCTATCAAGCCTATTTCTCCAAATGGTTTGGGGTGGACAGGGAACAGGTACGGCTAACCTATTCATTTATTTAATCCTGACTGTATTTATCACAGGCCTAATGGTGGGAAAGACACCGGAATTTTTGGGGCGTAAAATTGAACAGCGGGAAATATTTTTGGCCAGCGCGATCCTATTGATTCACCCCATTATCATTTTAGTTCCCAGTGCCATTGCTTTGGCCTACCCTAACTCCCTGTCAGGAATTAGTAACCCAGGATTTCATGGTATTTCCCAAGTAGTTTATGAATATGCTTCAGCTGCAGCTAATAATGGTTCAGGACTGGAGGGACTACAAGATAATACATTATGGTGGAATCTAAGCAGTAGTTTAACCATTTTACTGGGGCGTTACGTTCCCATCATAGCCATGTTGCTATTAGCCAGCAGTATGTCTAGCAAATCAACAGTTCCCCAAACCCGTGGTACATTGAGAACTGATTCGGTAATGTTTACCAGCATTACAGCCTGCTTAACCATGATTTTAACCCTACTTACCTTTTTCCCGGTTCTAGTCTTGGGTCCGGTGGCGGAGGGCTTAAATCTGGTCTCTGGAAACTGATTAATCCCTTAAGCCCAACTCCCTACCTATGAACTCCGTTGCAACTAGGCGCAAGCAAAGATCCTCCCATTCCCGAACTAAGAGTGGAGGTTTGAATCGCCAAAAATCGCGATTCAGCGATTTAGCGATTTACACTCAAGCAATTAGGGATACCATAATCAAGTTATCCCCGCAATATGCCATCGAAAATCCTATCATGTTTTTAGTGTGGTTAGGAACAATCATCACCCTAATAGCCACAATTTATCCGCCTGCATTGGGAACGGTTAATCAAACCAATCCTCGATTATTCAATGGTTTAGTGACCACAATTTTATTTGCCACGGTTATTTTTGCCAATTTTGCCGAATCTTTGTCACAGGGAAGAGGTAAAGCTCAGGCTAATGCTTTACGAAGAAGCAGAAAAGAAACCACGGCCAAGAAAATTGACCCTGATGGCACTATTACCGAAACCCCTTCAACCCAGCTGAAAAAAGGTGATACGGTTTATGTGTCAGCTGGTGATATGATCCCCGCTGATGGTGAGGTAATTATGGGTGTAGCCTCGGTAGATGAATCAGCTATCACTGGTGAATCCGCCCCAGTCCTCAAGGAATGCGGTTCAGATGTGGCCAGTTCCGTCACTGGGGGTACACGGATTATTTCCGATGAGTTGATTATCCGCATTACAGCTGATCCTGGTAAAGGATTCATTGACAGGATGATTGATTTAGTGGAGGGGGCCCAACGGCGCAAAACGCCCAATGAAATTGCTTTGACCATTCTGCTGTCAGTGCTGACATTAGTGTTTCTAATTGTCACAGTCACTTTACCATCATTTGCGTACTATGTCAAGTCTCCCGTTAATATCACCATACTTGTTTCTCTATTGGTAGCACTCATACCTACAACTATTGGCAGTTTACTCAGTGCCATTGGCATTGCGGGTATGGACAGGGTCGCCCAGTTTAATATTATTGCCACCTCTGGACAAGCAGTAGAAGCTTGTGGTGATATTAATACGTTGATTTTAGATAAAACCGGTACAATCACTTTAGGAAACCGCCTAGCAGAGTCTTTTTTGCCTATCTGTGGACATTCAATCACGGAAATTGCCAATGTGGCATTAGCCGCCAGTATATTTGATGATACTCCTGAAGGTAAATCTATCATTAGACTGGCGGAAAAACTGGGTGCTAAATTTGATATTGATCGCCGGTTAGCTCAGGGGGTGGAGTTTTCAGCCAAAACCCGCATGAGTGGAACTAATTTACCGGGTGGTCATGAAGCGAGAAAAGGTGCTGTGGAGGCGATAAAGGCTTTTGTTCGTTCCCGTAATGGTCAACATACCCCAGAATTGGAGACTGCATATCAACAAGTATCCCGCCAGGGAGGCACACCTTTAGCGGTTTGTCTGGACGATAAGGTATATGGTGTTATTTATCTGAAAGATATAGTCAAACCTGCTATTCGTGAGCGATTTGACCAACTGCGACGGATGGGGGTGCGCACGGTGATGTTAACCGGAGATAACCATATTACGGCTGAGGTAATTGCTAAAGAAGCAGGAGTGGATGAGTTTATAGCTGAAGCAAGTCCAGAAGATAAAATTCATGTCATTCGCTCAGAACAAGCTCAGGGTAAACTGGTAGCTATGACTGGAGATGGTACTAATGATGCTCCCGCTTTGGCACAAGCGGATGTGGGTGTAGCTATGAATACTGGAACCCAGGCAGCTAAGGAGGCTGCCAATATGGTAGATCTGGATTCTGACCCCACAAAACTTATTGATATTATCGCCATTGGTAAGCACTTATTAATTACCCGTGGTGCTTTAACTACCTTTTCTATTGCCAATGACATTGCCAAGTATTTCACTATTATTCCGGTAATTTTTGCTACTGCTAATCTGCAAAGCTTAAATGTTATGAGATTAACTAGTGTCAACTCAGCAGTTTTATCAGCCCTGACCTATAATGCTCTGATTATTCCTGCTTTAATTCCTTTAGCATTAAAGGGGGTGAAGTTTAGACCTTTGACAGCTAATCAGCTCTTGCAACGGAATATTTTAATTTATGGTGTGGGAGGAGTAATTGCTCCTTTTATTGCTATTAAACTTCTAGATCTGATTTTTACCTTTATGGGTTTAGCTTAATTATGATGGCATTTATCAAAGAGATTTTTCGCGGGATACGAGTACTTGTATTAATATGGATATTAACTGCAATTATCTATCCTTTGGGAATATTGAACTTAGGTCAGTGGGTTTTTCCTTTTACGGCTAATGGTAGTATTTTGTTCAATATTAAAGCTGAACCAATGGGTTCCTTTTTAATTGGTCAAAGTTTTACATCAGAACAATATTTTCAAAGCCGTCCTAGCGCCATTAGGTACAGTCAAGGCAAGAAATCTGCTCCCTATGGTATATCTGGAGGGAGTAATCTTTCTCCTACTAATCCACAGTTGATTGATAGAATTAGTCAGGAGGTTACCCAATTAAAAGAGGAAGACCTTAAACCCATTGCAGACCTAATTTACACTTCTGGTTCTGGTTTAGATCCCCATATTTCTTGGAAAGCAGCAAGACAGCAGTTACCAAGAGTAGCAAAAGCACGTGGTATGAAAGAAGATGAAATAGAAAGCTTAATGTATAAGTACACAGATGGCAAATTTTTAGGTATTTTTGGCGAAGCAGTGGTGAATGTTTTACGACTAAATTATGCCCTTGACCTTCAGTCTCTCAATCAGGGGGAACAATGAAGGAAATAATCCCCCCAACTCGTGTTATTGGTTTAATGAGTGGTACTTCTGTAGATGGTATAGACACCGCTTTAGTGGAAATATCTGGTGGAGACTTAGACCTGAAGGTGGAATTGTTGGCGGGGGAAACTTACCCCTATCCACCCCAACTACGGACTAAAATCCTCTCCATCTGTGGGGGAGAACAAATTTCCATGCTGGAGCTGGCTACTATTGATGATCAAATAGCCACGGTTTTTGCCCAGGCGGCCCAACATATTCAGGTTGGTTACCCCCCCGCTACTCTCATTGGTTCTCATGGTCAGACGGTTTACCACAGACCCACAGGAGAGGAAAATCACGTCCCCCTAGGTTATAGTTTACAGCTAGGTCGGGGTGCTGTTATTGCTCGCCTCACTGGTATTACTACTGTTAGTAATTTTCGTGTGGCTGATATTGCAGTCGGTGGTCATGGAGCACCCTTAGTCCCTAGGGTTGATGCTTTTCTCTTGAGTCATCTTCAGGAGGTTCGCTGTATTCAAAATATTGGTGGTATTGGTAATGTTACTTATCTACCCCCACGCTCTGATGGTTGGCTAGACAAAATCATGGGTTGGGATACAGGTCCAGGAAATAGTTTGTTAGATTTAGCTGTGTCTCATTTTACTAATGGTCAAAAAACTTATGATCAAAATGGGGTCTGGGCAGCTAGTGGTTCTCCTTGTTATCCATTGGTTAAACAGTGGTTGAGTCAAGACTATTTCTATTTACGCCCTCCTAAGTCCACTGGTAGAGAGCTGTTCGGCGTTGACTACTTTTATCAGTGTTTGCGAGATTGTAATCACTATGATTTATCTATCCCAGACGTGTTAGCAACAGTTACTGAACTAACAGCAGCTTCTATTGTTCAAAGTTACCGTGAGTTTTTACCGCAAATGCCACAACAAGTCCTATTGTGTGGTGGCGGAGGTCGCAATCTCTATCTGAAAAAACGACTGGAGGTATTGCTGGATTCAATACCAGTTACCACCACAGATGTCATGGGATTAAGCTCAGCTTTTAAGGAGGCGATCGCCTTTGCTGTGTTAGCTTACTGGAAACATTTAGGGATTCCTGGAAATTTGCCGGTTGCTACAGGAGCACAGCGGGAGGTTGTTCTAGGAGAAACTCATGGTCTGTAAAGTTTTATGAACAAAATGTGTTAACGAATGGGAATTATAGTTTTATAGAGTGGGGGACGGGTTAGGAAACAGTCCCAGGGCGAAAGTCAAAAGCCGAGACCGGTTTGAGTGCAAGTTAAAGTTAGGTCTTGGTCTCGACAAATTCTCCTACGCCATGGAGCCTAAATCCAATCCCCACTGGTGCTTGAGTAGTTCCTTATAGGTGGCTTCTCTGACTACCATCTGCTCGTAGAGTTTCACGAGAAACTCTTGGGCCTGTTCGTGACTCATTTCTTTGACCTGGCTGGCAAAGGAGTAAATGTTGAATTGCTGTTCTAAGGAAAGCTGTATTGGTTGATTCATGGCTAAAACCTAAAGAGCAATTAGTAATGGTGGTATGGGCGGTGAACCAGCTTTTCGGTTGATTCGGTTTTGGTATGTCACTTGTTAAGAAAGATAACAGTTATTTGACAAATTGCCCAGTGTTATATATTTCGGGTTTCCGATCTACCATCGGGATAGTTGGTTGGGGGATTGGGTGTATAAGTTATATTAAAGGACTAATGGTTAGGTCAAACAAACCCGTCGGGTGATGGGTTTGAACATATTTCTAGCAGGTTACCTGGGGAAAAAATGCTCGAACTGAACATTTCCCGGATTATTCTTGTTTTTCAGCAGCAACCAAGATAACAGTGATGTTGTCCTTACCGCCATTGGCTTTAGCTGCTTCCACCAGGGATGAAGCTGTTTGCTCTAAATCTGGGTTCTGGTACAGCTGAAAAATTTGTTCGTCCAGTAGTTCCTCGGTTAATCCATCGCTACATAAAAGCAGGCGATCGCCTGGGTTAACATCAAAGGGGTGAATTTCTGGGTCGCTGAGATCTGGTCTTCCTAAACAGCGTGAAAGGACGTGGCGATAGGGATGGGAGCGAGCTTCTTCGGGACTAATCTCGCCTGTTTCTATGGCTTTAGCGACCCAGGTATGGTCTTGAGTGATTTGGCAAAGTTGAGAGTTTGTCAAGCGATATAAGCGAGAATCCCCCAGGTGAGCACAGATGGGGGGTTCAGGGGAACGGAAAACTACAACCACGACTGTGGTTCCCATGTCGGAACGTTCCGGGTGGGAAATTTGGTCTTGTAAGATGGAATTATTGGCTTGGGATATAGCCAATCTTAATAAAGACTGGGTATTTTCGGGGGAGTCCCATTGGTTTGTTAAATAGGCTTGAATTTCTTGAATGGCAATTCGACTAGCTTCCTCCCCTCCAGCATGACCTCCCATACCATCAGCAACGATAAAAAAACGTCCATCAGGGTCTATATAGTAAGCATCTTGATTATGAGAACGAATAAGTCCAGTATCGGTTGCACCGGTAAAGTTAAGTTTCATAGTTTTTTCAAGTATTTGAGATATTTGAAATGTGTGTTATCAAAATATGTGTAATCACTAGTACTTCTGATCATAACGATCAAGACGGGAGACTAGACGCAAGAAAATGAAAGAGATACCAGTAACTATTAAACCTGCTATTGCAGCTAACCAGTAAAATCTATTGACTAATAGGATAGTAGCTGAAATAGTAAAAGCACTGATGATTAGCGCATAACTAATTCCCATTTGAATATTACTTTGTCGTCTTAATAGACGCTCAGTTTCTAGGGCACGCACTCGCAACCGGATATCCCCTCGTTCCAGCTTCTCTAGGGTATCTTCTAAACGGCGGGGCAACCCTAATGCGGTACTACTAACCTGTACTGCTTGACGACTCAACTCATTTAAAAAAGTGTTTGCTTGACTAGCACCATTATTGTTATTCATAAGCTCCATTGCATAAGGCTGGGCAACTTCCATAAAATTAAATTCCGGGTCTAGACCCTTTCCTACCCCTTCTAAAGTAGAAAAAGCTCGCATGACAAAGGTAAAAGTGGCTGGGAAGCGAAATGGCTGATTGTAGGCAATTTCATACAAGTCCTCACTGATGGTAGCCACGGATTGGTTTTCAAAGGGTTTGTCCATAAAATTGTCCAACATATACTGGACAGAACGTCGCACAGGACCTATATCCTCCACCGGAGCGATCGCACCCAAATTAATTAATGATTGTACTACGCGGTCACCATCTTTTTGAGCAATGCCAAATAAGGTTTCCATTAGTCCTTCCCGAACATTGGACTTAATAGTGCCCATCATGCCAAAGTCGTAGAAAATTAAGGCTCCATCCGGACTTACCGCCAAATTACCAGGGTGGGGATCAGCGTGGAAAAAGCCATTATTCAATAACTGGTGTAAATATGCCTGAGCTCCATAACGAGCGATCGCCTTTCTATCCACACCTGCGGCTTCTAATGCTTCATACTGACTCACTTTAATGCCAGGAACATACTCCAAAGTAATGATTTTAGAAGTAGTATAGCGCCAATATACCCTAGGGACCTTTACCCAGTTATAGGAGCGAAAGTTGCGCCTAAAAGTATCCGCATTGCGTCCCTCATTCAGATAATCAATTTCCTCCCAAAGAATGCGACAACACTCCTCATAAATACCTATCCAATCTCTTCCTCTTCCCCACTCAGGATGATTTTGGAAATAGTGGGCGATACCTTTAAGTATTTGTAAATCGATTTCAAAGAGTTTTTTCAGTCCTGGTCGTTGCACCTTGACTACTACGGTTTCTCCCGAGTGAAGTTCAGCCTTGTGAACCTGGCCTAAACTAGCAGCAGCAAGAGGTATGGGTTCAAAACTGGCAAAGAGTTCAGCAATTGTTTTACCCAATTCCTGTTCAATGATTGTGGCCACCTGTTCGTAATCAAAAGCTGGTACGCGGTCTTGTAACTTAGACAGCTCATCCACATACTCGCTAGAAAATATATCCGCACGGGTGGAAAACAACTGGCCAACCTTAATAAAAGTTGGTCCTAGATCCAAAAATGTATTTCTTACCCAGACCGCCTGGGCGTAGCGTCTAGCTGTTTGTTTTGCCTCCGTTATACCCCCAGGGTAACTCCATGCTTTATTATACCGCCAAAGTTTAAACATAAAGGTCAAAACAAAAGACCAGATATCCACAAAGCGGCGTTTACTGGAGTATTTTTCCCGATTCCAACGGTAAGCCTTACCCGAATAACCTTGTTCCATATTTATTTTGTAGTTTGTTTTGTACCGTTGGGCATTAGCCATTTTACACTCCGCTTTCTCAAGAATAGCAGAATTTAATGGTTTGGTAGGGGGCAAGTTTAACAATAAAACTCCTATGTTTTGTTAAAACATGACCCACCACTAATAGTATATCAACAGACCGGACTATATCTATTTTGCCCCACTGCGATACTTTTGTAACTCAGTCCGCAACAAAGCAACTTCTGCTCGTAAATCATCAATTTCAGCTTGTAAGTCTGTTACAGTACTAGTATTGGTACTACTGGGGGTAACACCTGTTTGTGATTCCTCCGCTGCTCGACTAGCACGGGCCATCACTTCTTCTGTAAACTGGTGGAGCTGTTCTTTCATCTCAGCATCAAATTTACCCAGTTCACTTAAAGCGTCAGTCAGGGTGACCTCTAAACGCTCATTAATTACTTCTGCTATTGCTCTACCTACAAAGAAGGCTTGCACGAGATTATTACGCATAAATTTTTGTAAAGTTGTTCCGTAAAAAAATTATAACCTGTATTCAGGGGGTATTGGTGAAAAAGTCAGCAGTGAAGATTAATTGCACCAATCTGCTTTAGTTAAACGTGTATGGTTCTGAGAAAGACTGCAAAGAGCAGTCCTTAACCGCATTAAGATAGCGACGCAGCAGGAGAATTTGGGGAATATCAAATCTATAAGTAAGATTACCCTGCTTTTGAAACAAGGGTGTGGAGGAAATTGCCCGATAATCAGGATTTTCCTGAGAATTTTTGGTCAACCACAGATAGTTAAAACTCCCTGGAACTCCATCCCTGGGGGGAGAGTTTTTCTTAGTAATAGGTACTAACCCACCAGGTAGTTCACCTTCTAAAAAGGCTAACAAGCGCTGTTGACATACCTTGGTATTAATCCCACGACCTTCCAAAAGTTCCAGAATTTGATTTAGGGATAGGGAGAGGTTAGTTTCTGTAGTCGGGCTATCTGGCATAATGTTTAATAGCTCTGAGAACAAGAAATAATCCGTATATTGTTGTCTAGATATTTCTAGAAACTGCGGATACAAGAGTGCGGTAGCTAAACCGTAAGCTACTCGACTGCACTTGCTAATAGACCCATTTCCTCCGGGGTGTAAATCTTCTATAATTTTGGAGTTGGGCAGTTTTTGTCCTAGCCAACGCTTAATGGTGGGTATGCTACTCACTCCACCGGAAATGACCACTTGAGCTATGGACTCTGCTGGCACACCCCGGGCCACTAATAGTCTATTTAATTCTCGATTAAGACGGCGTACATAGGGTATAAGTATTTTACTCTCTAGGTCTTGGCGATATAGCTTCCAATGCTGATCTGCCAACTTGAGAGTAAATGAGACTTGGTGCTGTAAAATCAGTTTTATGGCCATAGCTGCGTCTAACATTCCCCGCCCCAACACAGAACTTTCTAACTTTTGCTGTAGTAAAGTCCTAGCTAATGTATCCGTTTGAGCTAATTGTGGTAATTCCAAACCCGTTAAATTTAAGCTGGACCACTCTACCCGATCTAAACCGGGAGTTGTAGGTTGCCAATGCCATGAATTATTTTGACTATCCCCATTGCCCTCTTTTATGTTATCATGGGTTTGGGGTGGTAGGAGCAACTGACAAATGATATCCTGTTCCATTGCTTTTCCACCATAGATAAAACTGTGCAAGGTCAAGTTTTTGTAGGTTAACTTGCTCAGATCCTCCACAAGATCAACTAGTACCATTTCCGTAGCACTTGCACCAATGTTCAAAGCTAGGGTGGATCCCTCACTTAGACCAGAGGTAGTCTTTAGGGGGTGGATACCTTGATTATCCCACACCTGGACTGGCGTTGACCTACTGGGATCTAGCTCAGGTAGCAGGGTGGCTATGGCCTCTTCCACAAAAAATATTTGGTTGCCATGGGAAACTAGCTTACTGGTTAATATGGACTCTCTTACATTAAATCGGTATTGTTCTGACCAGTTACCTGGACAACTGCAAATAACACCCGTTAAATCGTTAATAACTTCTAAGAAAACTTCTTTATCCATACCTGTAGCATGAGCGCTTAAAACTGGCGTTGTGCTGGTATGATCTGATTTTAGGGTCAACAACAACTTTGACAAGGAGCGCACAACCCAAATTAAGGGACTGGCGGAAAATTCGTTCAGCTGCAATACAGGTTCCCACTTCTTTTGGTTGTTTTTATAAGAAACACCTACATGTAAGAAAGGCTTTAAATGAGTAGAATAAAGTTCTGGTTTGGTGTCCACTGGTATGGAGAAACCATTATCCATTTCCGTAGTAGAATTAATATCTTGGGGATTTTCCCGGGTTTCTGAGTGGGGGATAGAGCCAGTTGGTAGATATACTTCTGCTGGCAATCGAAAAGACTGGGTAAAAGTTGTTTTACCTGATTTATGTTCTGCGGACCAATAGATGGGGTGGACAATTAATTTGGCATGATTTAACAAAGCGGCAGAAATTCCTGTTGTTCCCAAGTCAATACCCAAATACCAAGATGAATTTTCATCCTTTTGAGGTGTTGGTTGAGATACTTGAACCTGATTTGTTTCCTCTGGTTTTAGGAACTCTTCGGGTGTGGGTATAGCACTAATATCCGTAGGAGATTCTAAGAACATCATTCCCTGATCCACAATCTCCTCTAATCCATCCTCACTTGAGTTAGTAAGAGAAAGGGAATTTTCCACCTGTTTGATCTTTTCCCATCTGGAATCTAGCTCCCAATCAAAACTGGTGATATCACAATTATCACTTTCTAGATGTTGTGCATCTGCAAGTTCAGATGTATCTGGTATTTCATCCTGTGTACTAACCCTATCATCTAAATCTAGAAGATTTTCTTGAGGAGAAGTTGCAATATAACCAGCAAATAAATCTACTTCCAATTCCCCCTCAATTTTTTCCTCCTGATCGAAAAAATCCTGATCCTGATCAAAATTCTCCCAGGTTGGTGTGATTTCCTCATCCTTGGAGAATGGAGCATCATCAGCATCCACCAATAAATCAGTCAAAACAGCGATCGTATCCTTACTATCTGGTTCGGTGTCCAATGGCATAATTACACTAGCAAATTCTGCTTTTGTCCCTGAATCCTCGGGCAATAAAGATTTCCATAATTTCACTGGTTCATTGCTATAATCGGTAAAAAGACTTGCATAAAGTTCATCAACTTCATCCTCCAGATTAGGACTTTCATAATTAATTGGGGGTGAACCTAAATCGGCAATTTGCTCTGTAGTATGGGAACTAGGGGAACTAGTAGGTTGCACGGAGAAAGTTAGTGGATCGTTTTGTAGATTATTTTGTAGATTTTTGATAAAATCTGCCATTAATTGTTCACCCTCTATCCCCTGATTGTGCATTCTGGTAAGGGACTGAGATAGGGACTGATAATAAGAATTTATGTTACGTTCTAATGCTTGAAAAATAACGTTAACAGTTCCATCCAAAGATAACAACTGTTGGTCTAAATCCTTAGTCAAATTAACTAGTCTTTCAATCCCGCTAGTTGATCCTAGAACCGCTTCCATAGAAGAGTTGTTTATTCCTGGGTTATTCTCACCAGAGCTTAAGCCCACATCTTTGTTGCCAGTTGCACTTAAGTAGGGAATTAGACTCTTTACTAGAGGATCAATTAGTGCTGGTACAGTTTGACTAATTATTTGTTTTATTTGTTCCTGGTTTGTTAATTGCTGCGATGGGGAAAATTCTGCACGCTTTTGCTCTAACTCTCTAATTTCCTGGCTCAGATTGGCCCTTTGTTGCAACATGGTAGATAATTCAGTCTGTAGGGATTTGAATAAACCCATCATTTCCCCTTGTATTTCTCCTGAAGGCAAATTTGTATTTTCCTGTTTCTGCTCATGCAAGCCTGGGTGTGACTTTTCTTGTTCTCTATTGACATATCTTGTTAATAAAGAGGATAATGGTGTAGATTGGGGTTCATCGATAAAAACCTCTTCTATAGACTCGCTTTCACGCAGATCTACCAGAAAACTGCGTATTCTTTGTAAAATGGTTCTTTCATCCTGTCCTTGACCAGATAGCAATTTGGCTAAAGGGTTACCGCCATTAGAGAGTAAGTTATCAATATCCAGAATCAGTCTTTCAATTTCATCTGTGCGGGAGGTCACTTTAAACTACCTTAAATTAAAATTACGTTAACTAAATAATATACTTTGGATATTGATTATGTTGGCTATTAATTATATAACGTGTAAGTAGGGAGGCACAATTATTTGTAGGATGGGTTAGTGGTAGGGTAACCCGTGGGGGCGTTGGGTTTCGCACTCCTCAACTCAACCTACGTTTATCTTATATTTAATTCCACTCACCCACTTATACTATTCCTCACTCTATGAATATTGCTAATTCTCCACCAGATCAGCCAGATCGAGAATCTAAAACCTCTCAACTTCCAGATCAACCCTTGAGGTTAGTGGAAACCGCATTTTTTGCCAGCACTTCTGCTCTGGTTTGGTTTATAAACTTTTACTTCCCCTTAGGTCCAGTTTTACGTGTATTCTTTTCAATTCCTATCGCTCTAGTTTATCTACGCTGGGGTAATCGTGCTTCTTGGATGGCAGCTATCACCTCTGGATTGCTACTTTCGGTTTTGACTGGACCTGTTCGGAGTCTTCTATTTATTATGCCCTTTGCTTTTTTGGGTGTGTTATTGGGAGTAAGTTGGCATCGTCGTGTCCCTTGGGTTGTTTCCATCAGTTTGGGCACCATACTATGTACGTTGGGAGTGTTTTTCCGTCTTTGGTTACTTTCTATCTTATCCGGTGAGGATTTATGGGTTTATCTAACTAACCAGGTTACAGAAATTATCGAGTGGTTATTCCTTAATTTACAAATATTAACTACTCCCAGTGCTTTAGGGGTTAAACTAGCAGCACTGCTAATAATTATGATTAATAACTTAATCTATATGTTTATAGTCCACTTGGCAGCATGGTTACTATTAGATCGTCTGGGAAATCTCATACCTAATCCGCCACATTGGATACAAGTATTAATGAATTATGAAGACTAACTATGATTAATATTTACACTCAAGTTGGTCAAGGTGAAAGATGGATACGAGATTATAAATCCGGTGCACCGGTTTTCGCTTGTGTTTTAGGTTTTACAGAAACCTGTTTAATTCCAGGTATTTCCGCTGCTGGCTTGACCCCAGAGGATAGAAAATATACTGCTTGTGCAGATGCTGAATTTTTGTACTATGGTGCCAATCATCCATCTCAATATTCCCTACCTCCCTTAATTGCTGGTGCTTCCCCGGTTTTGATTTCCCGCGCTGTCACAGAAGGGTTACAAATACCAGTTTATTTATTTAATGCGGGTCTACCCCTTATCCCCTCCCCCCCCTGTATTGATTTAGGTGGCACCTTGGCTCGGTGTTTAAGTACGGCTAGATCAATAGAATATAGTACTGTTGAACACTTACTCAAACAAGGACTACTCTGGGGTGAAAAACTTAGCACTAATATTACATCCGGATATTTAATTTTGAGTGAGTGCGTTGTTGGTGGTACTACTACTGCTCTATCTGTTCTAACTGGTTTGGGAATTGATGCAGTTGGCAAGGTTAACAGTAGTCATCCCATTTGTAATCATGACCAAAAATGGTCTGTAGTCCAATCTGGTTTAAATAAGATAGGTAGTTTTGGTGATCCTTTGGAAATTGTGGCCGCAGTGGGAGACCCTATGCAAATAGTAGTAGCTGGAATGGCGATCGCTGCTAGTCGCAAGTGTGGGGTTATACTGGGGGGCGGTACTCAGATGTTAGCAGTTTATGCATTGATGCAGGCAATTGGACAAGTTCATTCTTTATCCTGGCAACCGGAAGCAATTGTAGTGGGGACAACGCGCTGGGTTGTGGAGGATAGCACTGGAGCTACGATTGATTTGGCTTTGAGTTTGAGTAAAAATAGGTTTGCTCAAGGTCAAATTCCTCCCCCCCTACTAGCTACACAGTTGAGTTTTGCCAATTCTATTTACCCCCAATTGCAAGTTTATGAGCAAGGATTTGTCAAGGAAGGTGTGGGTGCTGGTGCAGCTTGTATAGCCGCTTCCATGAGTTATGGTTGGCGACAGGAGGAAATTTTAATGGCCGTTGAATCGCAGGTGGAAAATATATATAAAAATACTTATTGAGTATTAATGAATTCTCATTCGTAACAACTGTTCTTCCAATGCTGCAATTCGGTTATAAGCTGCCGTTAATTGTGCGGTAAGTCGTTGAATCTGAACCTCTGGTGTGATGGTACTATCTCCCCCGTGCAGACGGTTATTTTCGGAAAAAACACCATCAGTAATTACATCCTTATGTTCTAAATCCCTAGTTGAACTAGTTGGGATTCTAACTGAGAAGGGTTCATTTTGGTCAGTTTCTGGATGACTATACCCGTTTGGATCTAAATAGCAATTTGCCAACCCTTGGGACAGTTTTCTGTCAAGGCTTTCAATTACCTGGTATAGAGCATCTACTTTCTGGCTTAAAGTCAGTATTTGCTTTTTTAATGATTCCATTGAATACCTTTGATTCCCAAATATTATTTCCATGTTATTCAACTTACGGAGATTTTTAAAAATACTTAGGATTTATTTAATCTTTCTTCAAAGTTAAGAGCGGGAATCTGGGGAATATAATTTAGGAGTTAAGAATTGCTATATGGAATGGAGGAAAATATGGCATCGGACTTGCTAATTCGCCAAGGTGAAACAGCAGGCAAAAACCCAAACAAGTGGACTGAAAGTTTCTGGGTTTAGACTTTATGTGGAAAAAGAGAATGTAATTGCCAAGAGGACTTATCAGTCCCTGGGAATGGAAAAAAGCCACTATGAGATTTTTGAAGAATTGTTAGAACGTAAGGATTAGGGATCTAAACATTTAAGACGATAGCCAACACCATGAATAGTTTCGATCAAATTCGTACCTTTCCATGGTTAGAGCTTCTGTCAGGGATTCTGTTAGGTAATAATCATCCTCTACAACAAGAATCCACAT
>Ga0169931_10000353_pt1 | contig 75576 bp, 79 predicted proteins | sample Kivu_15m_20L_FD_129675 | JGI IMG/M metagenome (GOLD analysis project Ga0169931, IMG submission 129675) | Freshwater microbial communities from Lake Kivu, Western Province, Rwanda to study Microbial Dark Matter (Phase II) - Kivu_15m_20L... | ecosystem: Environmental > Aquatic > Freshwater > Lake... | reverse complement strand
TTGCCGCTGGCAAAGATTCCAGTTACGTGGGTCGAATCAGGCAAGACGAGGGTGTCGAAGGTGGGCGTGGGTTGGCGCTGTTCGTGTCGAATGACAATTTGCGCAAAGGTGCTGCATTGAACGCCGTGCAAATCGCCGAACTTCTTGTGCGCTGACGCCGAGTAGTCAAAGAGTCGGGGTGACAGGATTTGAACCTGCGGCCTCGTCGTCCCGAACGACGCGCGCTACCAAGCTGCGCCACACCCCGAGTGTGGTCAGTTGGCGAGGCTATCTGCCGATTCAGGTGACGACTCGTCGATGGAGTCGACCTGCGCGACAGGAAAGTCAACGGGCGGCAGTGGTTCGGTGTAACTACCCCCAGAGACGACTGTTGAAACGGCACGACGCAGTCGCAAGGCGTCGAGTGGTTTGATGATCCAACCATTCGCTCCACTTCGACGCGCCATATGCACATCGGCAGTTCGGTCGAGAAGCATGAGGACCGGAACATATGGCGCCAATCCACCACTGTGATCGAGGCGAAGGTCCATGGTGACTGCCATTGCTCCCATGGATCCGATTTGAAGATCGAGAACTGCAATATCGGGTGACGACTCATTGACCGTTCCAACGACGTCACGGCCATTTGAGACGATGGTGAAACGAGTGTCGCCTCCGCCGAGGGCAGCGATTACTTCGTCGAGCACCCACTGGGCATCTGTCGCAACGAGAATGTGCACGCCAGAACTCTACACAGGAGCGTGGTCAGCCCAATGAGTCAGCAAGCAGAGCAATGCCGTCAAGGTCGTGAATATCCGTAGGTTGCTCACCAATTTCCATCAGTTCAACTGCGCGGGGCCGTTCAACTGCGTCGGGCCGAATGGTCCACATGTGGTCGATGAATGTCTGAATGAGTTCGCGTTCGGTCTTGGCGCGCTGTCGAAGTGTGGCGACGTTGTCTTCGAGCCATTCTTGTACTTCATTCGAACTATGCACCGAAGTATTCGACGGTTCTCCAGCACCATCAAAGATGGGAGTCAGCCTGTTCGCAAACACGAAAGAAGGCGAGATGCTGGTATCTGCAAGTCGTTCAACCAGTGCTTGTGTGTCGCTCAGCGGCTCTGGTGATGGTGCAACGACCACGGCAAAGTCTGTGCTCTCACCGCGAAGGAGACGAGACACCGAAATTGCCCGTTGCGCAAAGCCTGTCTCCATGCCCTCGAACGCTCGCAGAAAATCAATCACGTCACTCATCACATTCGAACCAACGACTTTGCCGATCATTTTGAGTATCGGTTGAACGGTTGCTCCGATGACTTTCAATCCACCTCTTGACGGTGCCGTGAGGATTCTGAAAAGTGGGTGTCTCAAGAAACGCACAAGTCGTTCGGGTGATTCAATGAAGTCAAGAGCATTTCGTGATGGTGCAGTGTCGAGTATCACAAGGTCGAATCGCGGGTCTTCGTGTAACCGCAAAAGCATCTCTGCTGCCATGTAGTCCCTAGTGCCCGACAATGATCCTGAAAGTGATTTGTAGAAGACGTTTGAGCGAATGATCTCTGCCTGTTCAGCACTCGATGCGAATCGTTCGATGAGACTGTCGAATGTTGAGGTGACATCGAGCATCGCGGCCCACATTTCACCTTGATCGATTCGTTCAACTAGCACCGGTTCATTCGACAACTCACCACGACGACCGAGGGCATCCGCAAGGCGTCGTGCCGGGTCGATAGTGATGACCACGGCTCGTCGGCCTCTTCGAGCCGCAGAAAGTGCGAGAGCGGCAGCGACCGTGGTTTTCCCGACACCTCCGGATCCGCAACAGACGATGACGCGGCGGGTCATCAGGAACTCGTCGATGTTGCTCATCCGGCATCTCCAGAGAGCATCTTGACTGCATCGACGAAAGAGCGTCGAAGCAGGTCGACAGAGTGCTGAGTGACGGAAGTGTCGGGAAGGATGATTCGCTGCAACGGAACTCGTTGTCGTAATTCTTCGAGAGCAGTGACTTGCCGGTCTCGACGGGTCAGCCTGTATTCGAGTGCAGCTCTTTGCGTGTCACTTCGACACGCATTGCGCAGTTCGTCGGGGGTTGCCGGCAGAGTGTCTTGGTCGAATTTGTTCACGACAATCGGTGAGAGGTGCACACCAAGTTCATCCTCGAGGTCGAATGCGGTGTCAACCAGTTCCGTCACCGGCGTGACTTCCGGCGTAGTGACGAGCATGAGCCTGCAGGCCGTCGCGTCAGCCAGCATGTGTCGTACGTCATCAGCTTGTTGACGAATGGGGCCAGCCATGACTGCTCGACCCAGTGACATTGGAGCGCGCAATAACGAAAGTGCTTGTCCGGCTGGTGGTCCATCCACAACGAGCAGGTCTTGTTGCCCATCTCGCGCCAACTGTTTGATTTTCCCGAGGATGAGTAGGTCGTCGATCCCCGGTGCGGCAGAAGCGACAACATCGACGATGCCGAGTGCCGACAGCTGCCGCGTGACGATTCCAAGTCCTCGACCCGAGAGGTATTCCGAGAGCGCAGCGCCAGGTTCAAGTGTGAGATGTTTCACCGAGTCGGTTGCGGGATCTGAACTCGTCGCTTCTGCCCTGTTCAGGGTGTCATGACCGACGGGGGCGTTGTGGTTGGCCAGTGCACCGATTCTCACGAGCAAAACGGACAAACCTGCCTCTGCAGCGACAGATGCCACCGTTTGAGCGACTGTTGATTTCCCAACGCCACCTTTACCGGCAACAATGAGAACTCGTGATGCTGTCAAAAACTGCGCCAAGTCCATCGATGAAGGTGACCTTCTAGTGCGCCCGCACAGGATGCGACGTTGGCTGCTTGCAGTTGGTGTCACGGCCGCGGCACCGCTCGCGGGTCTGATGTCCGGTGGGGACATGGTGCGCGCTACTGGTGAGGTTGACCACGCTGAACTTCACATTGACCATCGTGCCACAGCCAATGATTCAACCGAGTTGGCACCGGTCGATGTGGTCGAAGTCAGCGGTCTTCTTGACGAGATTCTCGTGGATGAGATCACCGATTCCATCGATCGCGCGACAACGAACGGTTCGCAAGCTGTTGTTCTGCAATTGAACAGCAGGGCATCGGTGGTGTCTGATGAGCGATTTGCAGAACTTCTGAAACAGGTCGCTGAAGCATCAATCCCGATTGGAGTGTGGGTGGGTCCGTCTGGTGCTCGCGCTTACGGTGCGCCAGCGCAATTGTTGGCAGTTGCAGATGTAACTGCGATGGCCCCTGGTGCTCGCATCGGATACACAGGCACCCTGAAGAAGCTCGATGATGTGGCGGTGAGTTTTGGTGGAGCTGACGATTTGTTGACAAATGGATCGATGGGGTTTCTCGAAGCGCGCGAGCAGAAAGTTCTGAAGTTCTCAACAGATGACCGTGGTGTTCCAGTTCTGAGAAACATGTTGTTCGCGCTCGATGGACTAACCGTCAACGGAAAGCAGCTCAACACTGTCGTCGATGTGCTGGATGACAACGGACAGGTTGTGCGTGAGGCCACCACTGCTCGTTTCTTCAAGTTGGGTTTGGTGCCACGCCTGCTGCACACAGTGGCAAGTCCTGCGTCGGCTTATCTCCTTATATCTGTCGGTCTCGCACTCTTGATCTTCGAGCTCTTCACTGCGGGAATCGGTGTCGCTGGACTTGTCGGTGCTGTGTGTACGGTGCTCGCGAGCATCGGCATGGCGTATGTGCCGATCAATAGCACCGGACTCGTGTTGCTGTTGTTAGCGATGGTCGTGTTTGCTGTTGACGTCCAGGTAGGTGTTCCTAGGTTGTGGACGGGCGTCGGACTCGTGCTCTATGTGATTGCGTCCTTCACGCTCTTCGAGCCCGTCGGGGCACATGTCATGCGTCCGTCGTGGATCACTTTGGCAACGTGTATTGGCGGAATGGCTCTCACATTCATCGTGGGAATGCCGTCGATGACGCGCACACGATTTGCAACGCCGACAATCGGGCGTGAATGGTTGATCGGGCGCGAAGGAGTAGCCGTCGGAGCAATCAGCCCGAATGGAACGGTACGTATCGACGGTGCTGAGTGGCGGGCTCGCACTAACCGGGCAACGCCCCTTGCAGATGCGCAAGGTCTTCGTGTCGTGGCCATTGACGGCGTGACACTCGAAGTTGAACCACTCGAAGGTGGAGCGCGTGACTACCGCGAGATGCGCAAGAGCGGCGACGGCGGGAGCGAATAGTTGTTGCTCGTTCTTCTTGCGCTATTGGTACTCGTACCTCTTGCAGAGGTGTGGGTCATTGTGCAAGTCGGGACAAGCCTTGGCATAGTCACCACCGTTGCTTTGTTGATCGGGGTGTCTGTGTTTGGAACAGCACTCTCAAAGTATGAAGGCGTGCGAGTGTTTCGCTCATTCATGTCTGCTATCGACAGGGGCGAGATGCCGTCACGCGACATCATCGCTGGGGCATGTCTCCTCGTGTCGGGCCTGCTCTTTCTTGTTCCCGGATTCGTGACCGATGTGCTCGGCATCTTGTTGTTGCTTCCTCCTGTGCGAGGGGGTCTTGCCCGCTTCGTTCTTCGGCGTCGAAGTGGTCGTTCGAACGTGCGGGTGGTGCGAGCTACGTACTCTGGGCCAATCGTCGATGTCGAGGTGACATCAGATCGACCTTCACTCGGTTCATCAACACCGAATGACGAGAGCCGGCATCAATGAGCGCTCCACACGGACCCGGAAGGGACGAGGACTTCGATCCACGCGCGATACCCATTCGTCCGGCAGCGACCGTGCTTTTGGTACGTGATGCGTCGCACGGCATGGAAGTGTTCATGTTGCGACGCACGTTGAGTGCGGTGTTTGCAAGTGGCATGTACGTGTTTCCTGGCGGACGTGTCGATGACGTCGACGGAACTGATGCAATTTCAAGGTGTTGTACTGGTTGTGATGATGCAGAGGCAAGCGCACTGTTGCGTGTGCCCAATGGTGGACTCGCATTCTGGGTAGCTGCAATTCGTGAATGCTTTGAAGAGGCAGGAGTTCTTCTTGCAACTCACAATGCAACGGGCCAGGTTGTGCAGTTCACTGATCCGGCCGTTGCAAGTCGATTTGCGAGTGCGAGACATCGCATCCATGACGGGGATCTGTCGCTCATCGACCTATGTCATCAAGAAGACCTCACACTGGTCACCAGCGATATTCACTACGTGAGCAACTGGATTACTCCACTTGGTGAACGTCGTCGATTCGACACCAAGTTTTTTCTTGCGCGAGCGCCAGAGGCACAGGATCCACTTCATGACGACAAGGAGACCATCGACAGTCTGTGGGTTCGACCAGAAGAAGCGCTGGAAAAGTGTGAGGCCGGCGAGTTGGCGATGTTGCCACCAACCATCGGCAATCTCCGCTTTCTGCTTGAGCACGGTTCCATCGATGCTGCAATGGCCGCTGCGCAGCAGGTGGGAGTGCCAACTCCGGTGCAACCACGTCTTCGATATGACGCAGATGGGAAAGTGACGGGTGTGGTGATGCCCTGGGATCAGGGTTACGAAGAGCTCGAGGGCTAACTGCGTGACCGCACGGTGACAACGGCTGACTCGACGTCGCGCGCTGAACAACCCGCCATGTCGTCAGTCGTAGGTGTTTCGTCGATGATGCGTCTAGCGATTGCGCGAAACACTTGAGCAGCCTGACTCGAACCGGCAACTGCGACGGGTTCTCCGCGGTCACCACCATCAGACACCGCTGGTTCGATTGGTACTTGCCCGAGTAGTTCGACACCAATGTCTGTGGCGAGAGTTTGTCCACCGCCGACACCAAACAACGGATATTGCTCACCGTGGGCACAGACAAACGAGCTCATGTTCTCGATGACACCAGCAACGCGCAAGAAACTGCGACGAGCCATGTCGGCAGCCCGAATAGCAACCTTCTGTGCAGACACTGCCGGAGTTGTGACAATAAGTAAATCAGTTCGCGGAAGCATGCGGGCTAGTCCCATCTGAACGTCGCCTGTTCCTGGTGGCATGTCGATCAAGAGAAAATCGAGCTGACCCCAGTCGACATCATTCAGGAATTGTTCGACGGCTTTCGTGAGCATCAGACCACGCCACATGAGTGCCGTACCTTCATCTTCGACGAGCATTCCGGTGGAGACGACCTTCAATGTGCCGGAACCGATACGACGCTCATTCGGCACAATCATCGGCTTGTCACGTCCTTCCACAGCACGCGCTTGCAGACGATCTGGCATTCCCAGCATGCGAGGAATGGAGAAACCCCAGATGTCCGCGTCGAGCACGCCGACGGTCTTGCCTTCAGCAGCGATCGCAGCTGCAAGATTCACGGTCACCGAACTCTTGCCGACGCCGCCTTTACCACTGGCGATGGCGAGCACGCGTGCCGATGTTGGCACTGCTGTGTCGGGAGCTTGCTCACGAGCATTCCATCGTGCGCGCGTCATCACCGCGGTGCGCTCGTCGGCGGTCATTTCGCCCCAGTCAATGGACACCTTGATGATGGAGGGATGATGGATCAGACGACTCTCAATGTCCTTTTTGATCTGCGCCCGAAGCGGGCATCCCTTGATGGTGAGCTTGACCCCAATTCGCACGATGTATCCACCGTCACCAGGCTCGAGCGTCACGTCACCGGCCATTCCCAAATCGACGATGTTGTCGCCCAGTTCGGGGTCCATCACTGCACGGAGCATGGCCCTGATGTCATTGACGTCGGGTGCGGGGGGCAGGCTCACGCAATCAGTGTAAGAGCCTTGTACGATTTCATGTCGAAGCACCCCGCCGATTCGGGGCTCTACGTACCAGTCCGACTCACCAGGAGGAACAACCCATGATCACCCTCACCGATTCAGCAGCAAGCAAGGTCGCTCAACTTCTCGAATCCGAGGGCACACCTGAATATGCGTTGCGCGTCGCAGTGAAGTCAGGCGGTTGCTCAGGGTTTCAGTACGACATGTACTTTGACGGCGACATTGCTTCTGATGACGTCGTCACGTCGTTCGGTGCGGTGAAGGTTGTGGTCGATCCAGCCTCTGCCTCGCTTCTCGATGGTGCCAGCCTCGACTACAAAGACGGTCTCACCGAGCAGGGTTTCGCTATCACGAACCCGAACGCCACCCGCAGCTGCGGCTGTGGCAAGTCGTTCAGCTGAACGAAACTTTCATCAGCCGGCTAGGGCTGACAACGCATCGCTGACTTCATCAACATCGAAAATCGCGTCTAGTCGGCGTCGAAGTATTCCCGATGTATCGGTGATGAACAATGCGGGCTCGAACGTGAGGTTGTAGGACCTCACGGCCGGTGCAACATTTTGTGCTGAGTTGTCGGTGTACACGTCAGCATGCACAAACACCACGTCATCACCAGTTGACTCAGAAAGTGAGATGAGCGCATCTAGCGCTGGCGCGCATGTACCTGTCTGACAGTACGCGGGTGTACCGATGAGGTACACGACTTTCTTTCCAGACGACAGTGCATCGGAAAGTGTGATGTCGTGAAATGGGCACATTCCTTCGGCACGGGTACAGATGGGGTTGACACCACGTGCATCAGATGTGGTCGGAGTGTCGAATGGTGGAAGTGGATCGTCGACCAGAGGGATTGCGACCGACTTCCTGTCGACCACCTGCACGGCCGCACCAGTGTCAGGGCCACCCTCGACGATGAGCGAATAGATGCCCGGTTCGGCGACAGTCACGATGAATGGCCAGTAGGGCTGTGGAATGTTGTTGCCGTGTTTGGTCGCAGACAACGCGTCAGCGACGATTTTTCCTGTATCAGCATTAACAAGTCGGGCATTCAATGTGTCGGGAAGCGTGGCATCGTCGTCTGTGAGCACACCTTTGCGAGTGGCGAGCGAGATGGGAAGACGTAGTTCGCCCGGCACAAGAACGGTGCCTGGGAACCGTTGAACTATTGAGAGGTCGTTTGGGAGAGATGTGCCACCACCGTCAGAGCCGCAGGCTGCCAAGAGCACAGCACCACCGGCCACCATCGCACTGGACCGTAGAAAGTGTCGGCGTGATAGTTGGAAGGATTCAGAGTAAATCCACGCAGGTTCGTCTGTCACGCTGCAATCGTAGGGTTTGTCGCCACTGACCTAGTGTTGGGGCATGACAAAAGCAGTGGGACCATACACACCGGTCGTTCGTGCTGGTGACTGGATCATCGTGTCCGGTCAACTCGGTATGAAAGATGGTGCTCTCGTCGCCGGCGGTGTGGCAGCACAGACCGCACAGGCGGTCGTGAACCTGAAAGCGCAACTACAGACTGTCGGCGCAACACTGAAAGACGTGTCGAAGACATTGTGTTTCCTCACCGACATGGACACCTTTGCCACGTTCAATGAGGCCTATGTTGACGGCTTCGGCGGAAGTCGTCCGGCTCGCAGCACCATCGGTGTAGCCGCACTTCCTTTCGGCGGGGCCGTTGAGATTGAAGCATGGGCGTACAAGCCTGAGACACCAGCGAAAGCACTGGCGCCGGCTAAGAAGACAACGTCTGCAAAGAAATCAAAGTCTGCGAAAAAGACCACAACCGCCAAGAGGGCAAAGCCCGTCAAGAAATCGCGAAAGGGTCGGTGACGTCATGCCAGGCGTGATTCTCATCGTTATTGCATTGCTTGCGTTCCCAATCGTCGTCGGACTTTCAACAGCTGCACTCGCCGGTGTCATCGGGCATTTCTTGTACAAAGACGGCGAAGCACGTCATGAAGGAAGTGAGTTGGTCGACCTCAACAACTGAGGACGACCTTCACAATTCACATCGCGACGATGAATAATCGTGCCCCGATGCACGCCTTCGATCGTGGGGCTAAGAGACTCAGCAAACGCATACTCCGTTATGCGTTGAAACGGGTGCGCATGGATCCACCGCTTGACCACGCAGTTCCCGCAGAGGAACTTCGTCGACTGGCCGGCCACACGGTCACAGCCGAGGGAATCGGTGCGGAACGTGCAATGTCGGTATGGGAAAACGTTCTTGCACCAGCGTGCATCAGTATCGACCATCCGAGGTACTTCTCATATGTGCCTGCTGCTCCGACTGAAGCTGCCGGATTGTTCGACGTCGCTGCTTCTGCGGCCAACATTTTCGGAGGCTCCTGGCAAGAGGGTGCTGGTGCGATCTTTGCGGAGAACGAGGCACTTCGCTGGATTGCTGATCTTGCAGGAATGCCAACCGATGCCGGAGGCGTCTTTGTGTCTGGTGGAACGGCCGGGAACTTATCGGCGTTGGTGGCTGCACGTTGGAAGTGGCGACACGATGCACCTTCGATGAATTCAACTCGTGGCGTGATCGTCGCGTCACGCGCAGCACATTCATCCATCAACCAAGCAGCACAAGTGATGGATGTGGATGTGGTCTGGGCAGAAGATGATGATCGAGGTCGGCTGTCAGGTGATTCTGTTCGAGCAACGTGGCAGTCGATGTCTGAGGAGCAACAGAGGCATACGTTTTGTGTCGTCGCAACTGGTGGCACCACCAATGTGGGAATCGTGGATGATCTTGAAGGGGTTGGCCAGTTAGCGGCTACTCACGGCCTGTGGTTTCACGTGGACGCTGCATACGGCGGGGCAGCATTGGCGGCTCCGTCTGTGCGAGAGCTGTTCAACGGAATCGAGCGTGCCGACAGTCTGATTGTCGACCCACACAAGTGGCTGTTTGCACCGTTCGATTCATGCGCTCTTCTCTATCGTGATCCGCGAATCGCGAGGGCTGCACACACGCAACATGCGGAATATCTCGACGCGCTCCGTCACGATGATGATTGGAATCCGTCTGACTACGCCCATCACCTCACTCGCAGGGCGCGAGGACTTCCGCTGTGGTTCAGCCTGGCCGTTCACGGCACTGCTGCATACACCGAGTCGGTGGAGCGAAGCCTGACAGTCACTCGAGAGGGTGCCGACGACATACGTTCGTCGTCACATCTCGAGTTGGTGATGGAGCCTGAGCTGAGTGTGTTGGTGTTCCGGCGCCATGGCTGGACAACCGAGCAGTACTACGCCTGGTCAGACAAGGTGCTCACAGACGGTCTTGCATTCGTAGTGCCGACGTCGTGGCGTGGAGAAACAGTCTTGCGCCTCTGCTTGGTGAACCCCGCAACCACGCGTGACGATCTGCGTTTGGTGTTCGACTCTCTGAAATGATGGTGAACGATGAGTGATGCGGTTGATCTGTTGGTGCGCAACGCCACGCTTGTCGCCACCGTTGACGCAACTCGTCGCGAATTACCCGGTGGTTGGGTGGCGGCGAAGAACGGCTTCATCACAGCGGTCGGATCAAGCACCGACCCCATGCCATCTGCCAAGCAGGTGATCGATGCAAGCGATTGCTTGGTGACCCCTGGTCTCATCAACACGCATCATCACCTGTATCAGAACCTGACGCGGGCGCATCCACCGATGACCAATGCACCACTTTTTGGGTGGTTGCAGACGTTGTATCCGCTATGGCGCGCTCTCGACGAAGAAGCAGCGCATGTGTCGGCATGGGTGGGACTTGCTGAACTTGCATTGTCCGGATGTACGACATCGACAGACCATCTGTACCTGCATCCGCGCAACGGCGGGGACTTGTTGTCGGCCGAAATTGCTGCAGCGGTCGATCTGGGTGTGCGCTTTCATCCAACTCGCGGGTCAATGTCTTTGTCGCAGAAGGACGGTGGTCTCCCGCCTGATGATGTCGTGCAAACCGACGATGAAATTCTCGTGGCATCGGAAGATGCAGTGCGGCGTCACCACGATCGGTCTCCTGGCGCAATGGTCCGTGTTGCCCTTGCACCTTGTTCACCCTTCAGTGTCACCAAACAGTTGATGGCGGAGTCTGCAGAACTTGCCGAGAAACTCGATGTTCGCCTGCACACCCATTTTGCAGAGAACAGCGAGGACGACGAGTTCTCGTTGGCCACTTTCGGGTGTCGACCTTTTGATTATCTGAAAGACGTTGGCTGGTGTTCCGATCGCACGTGGGTGGCGCATTGCGTGATGCCGAACCCTGATGAAGTCCGACAATTGGGAGCCGCCCACATTGGTGTCGCACACTGCCCAAGCAGCAACCTCATCCTTGCTTCTGGAATTTCACCCATTGTCGACCTGCGAGATGCTGGCGCACACGTCGGATTGGGCGTCGACGGATCTTCTTCAGCCGACTCCGCATCGCTGTGGCTCGAGGCTCGTCAGGCGATGCTGTTGGCGAAGTTGCGCAATGGAGCAGGCGCTGCTGATGCACGCATGGCTCTCGAAGTCGCCACTATCGGCGGGGCTGGTTGCCTCGGTCGCATAGGTGAAATCGGATCTTTGGAAGTTGGTGCTGTTGCTGACATTGCGGTGTGGTCACTCACAGGGGTTGCTTTTGCAGGTGCAATCGCCGACCCGATTGAGGCGTGGTTGCGCTGTGGTCCGACTGCAGCACGCGACACGATTGTGCACGGTCGAGAAGTTGTTCGAAAAGGACAACTTGTGAGCCGTAGGGTCGACGAGATGTTGTCTACCCACCGGGTGCTTGCTGCACGTATGCAGCAAATCGCCTGACCAGCCATGTGGAGCGCTTTCTGGTTGAGCTTTGGCGTCATCTTTGTCGCTGAACTAGGGGACAAGAGCCAGCTAATGGCGCTGGCATTCGCGACGCGTTACAAGGTGATGCCTGTTCTCATCGGTATCACCGCCGCCACCTCGATTGTTCATCTGGCATCAGTTGCGCTTGGTGGTGTGCTCGGTGCGGCACTGCCGACCAAGCCCATCAATTTTGTCGCTGCAGTCGCATTCGTGATCTTCGGACTCTGGACTCTGCGGGGCGATGAGTTGAGCGAGGCTGAGGAGAATCGCGCTGCCCAAACTGCACGAAGCGTGGTGTTTGCAGTTGGGTCAGTGTTCGTTCTTGCAGAGCTCGGTGACAAGACCATGCTTGCAACCGTCACTTTGGCGACACGCGAAGGTCTGTTCGGCACGTGGCTTGGTTCGACTGTTGGAATGGTGATCGCTGATGCTCTTGCAATCGTCATCGGCAGAGCACTTGGTAAACGATTGCCCGAACGCACCATCAAGATTGGTGCGGCGATTGCATTTTTCGTGTTCGCCGCGTTGTTGTTTGTCGAAGCGCTTAGCTAGCGCCCCAGCGCGACTGACCAAAGCGATAGCCGACGCTTCGAACCGTCTGAATGAGGTTGGCGTGTTCTTCACCCAACTTGGCTCGCAGACGACGAATATGAACATCGACAGTGCGCGCTCCGCCGTAGTACTCGTACCCCCACACTCGTGACAGCAACACTTCTCGAGTGAACACTTTGCCTGGGTTTTGTGCAAGAAACTTCAGCAGTTCGTATTCCATGAAGGTGAGGTCGAGTGGTTTGCCGTTGAATGTGGCTTGGTAGGTCTCGAGGTTCAACGAGAGGCCGGAGTACTCCACCATCTCGGCACCCGACACCGAACCGCCTGCCAGCCATAGGGCATGACGTAGGCGTGCTTCCAATTCGCGAGGATGAAACGGGGCCAAGCAGAAGTCGTCGTACAAGTCGTCTCGTAACTCAAGGTCGGTGATTTGTGCACCAGTCACCAACACGATGACTGGAGTCACGGGGTTGTCGCGCTTACGAAGTGAGCGAGCAAATGCCCACGCACCTTCTGGGTCGGTTTCGCATGACACCAACGCGCCACCCCAACCTTGGGCAGGTTCTGCCCGCTCGGCTTCTTCAGGGTTGGCAACTGCTTTCCACCGAAAACCTGAAAGATCGAGCAGGCGTGCGACATCTGGTGACGCCGGATCGGGGAAGACGACAAGTGTGTCGATGTCGGTCACCACACCACCTACATCGACTTCAGATAACGGTTCAACTCGAATGGAGTTACTTGGGTCTTGTATGCACCCCATTCATCGCGCTTGTTGCGCAAGAACCATTCGAACGTGTGCTCGCCTAGGCATTCAGCAACGAGTTGCGAGCCCTCCATGACTTTCAACGCATCGGCCAACGATTGAGGAAGTTGTTGGATGCCGAGCTTCTCGACGACGTCATCGCCCATCTCGAACAAGTTCGCGTCAGCTTCGGTGGGAAGTTCGTAACCCTCGCGAATACCCTTCAAACCTGCAGCAAGAATCACCGAGAACGCAAGGTAGGGATTTGTTGCCGGGTCTGGCGAGCGGTATTCGATGCGAGTTGCATTCGGGTTACCACGCTTCGGAATGGGAACTCGGATGAGCCCGCTCACGTTGTTGCGTGCCCAGGTGATGTGCACTGGAGCTTCGAACCCAGGTACGAGTCGTTTGTAACTATTGACCGTTTGATTTGTGATTGCGGTGATTTCGGCTGCATGTCGAATGAGACCGGCCATGAACTGTTTTGCCACTGGCGACAAGTTGTAGGGGTCGTTCTCGTCGTAGAAGGCGTTCGAGTCACCTTTGAAGAGTGACATGTGTAGATGCATGCCAGATCCCTGCACGCCCTCCAATGGTTTGGGCATGAAGGTTGCATGCACTCCGTGTGATGCAGCTAATTCCTTCACCACAACGCGAAACGTCATGACGCTGTCGGCCATGGTGAGTGCATCGGTGTGGCGAAGGTCAATCTCTTGTTGGCTCGGCGCATCTTCGTGGAATGAGTACTCCACAGGAATGCCCATTGTCTCGAGAGTTCGAATGGTCTCTTTGCGTAGCGACGACGCGACATCGGAACTGGTGAGGTCAAAGAAACCACCCTCATCCAGGGGCTGGGGCGCAACGCCTGGTTGCGGAGGTGCGAAGTAGAAGTACTCCATGTCGGGAGCAAGAAGAAATTCAAAACCCTGAGCACGCGCTGCATCAAGATTGCGACGAAGAATCTGACGTGGATCACCTTCGAATGGTGCGCCATCGAGTTTGTGGATATCGCAGAACACCCGTGCTTCTGGACTCTTCTGGTCGACCCAAGGCATGACCTCAAATGTGTTCGGGTCGGGAATCGCGAGCACGTCGCTTTCCTGTACGCGGCTGTATCCGTTGATGGACGAACCATCGAATGTCATGCCGTCGTTCAGTGCATTTTCGAGCTCTGCCGGGCTGATGGCAAAGCTCTTGAGCGTGCCGAGCACGTCGGTGAACCACAGGCGCACCAGACGCACGCCGCGTTCTTCCACTGTCCGCAATACGTAGTCACGTTGTTGATCGAGCATCTCGCTCACCTCGCCAGTCTGCCGTGTGTCTTGTCAATCTCCGCACCGAATTGTTGTTCGGTCCATAAATGCTTGCGGGGGCCCGAAGGCCCCCGCAGATGTCGTTGTTTGCGGTGTGAAACCGCAGTTCCTTAACCGAGGACGGTCTCGAGGATCAACCGCGTGACCAAGTAAGGATCGCAGTTGGCGTTCGGGCGACGGTCTTCTGCATAACCGCGCTTGTCGCGTGCGACCTGCCACGGAATACGTACCGACGCACCGCGGTTCGACACGCCGTAGCTGAATTTGTTCCACGGCGCAGTCTCGTGCTTTCCGGTGAGGCGGCTCTGGATGTCGTGTCCGTAGTTCTCGACATGTTCCATTACTCGCGTACCGAGCTTTTCGCACGCGGCGATGACTGCTTCGTAGTTGTCACGCATGGCACGGGTTGAGAAGTTGGTGTGTGCACCTGCACCGTTCCAGTCACCTTTCTCGGGCTTCGCGTCGAACGAGATGACCACGTCGTAGTCCTCGGCGATGCGATGGAGCAACCAACGACCGACTGTGAGATGGTCACTGACCGCTGTCGCGCTCAATGGTCCGATTTGGAATTCCCACTGACCAGGCATCACTTCTGCGTTGGTGCCAGAGATCCGAAGGCCAGCATCGATGCACGCTTGCGTGTGACGCTCGACGATTTCGCGACCGACCACGCGACCTGCACCGACGCCGCAGTAGTACGGACCCTGCGGTGCTGGGTAACCACCCTCAGGAAATCCGAGTGGAGTTCCGTCGAGACGCAACATTGTGTATTCCTGCTCGATGCCGTAGATCATTTCTGCATCTGCGTACTTCTTCGCGGCTGCTTCACATGCTGCGCGTGTGTTGGTGGGGTGTGGTTCACCAGTAGCGGCGAGCAACACTTCACACATGACGATGACGTTCTTGCCACCACGAATGGGATCGGGGCAGTGGAACACCGGCTTCAAGATGCAGTCAGATGCCTCGCCAGTTGCTTGTTCGGTGGACGACCCGTCGAAACCCCACTCGTCGATTGGCATGTCAGAGATCGCGCCGGCGTAATCCGGCAGGACCTTTGTCTTGGAACGAAGGAGGGGGGTGGGCTTTGTTCCGTCTATCCAGATGTATTCGGCCTGAATGGGCACAGTGCTGTCCTTTGGCTTTGGGACCTACCCATCGAGTGAGCGTCGTCCGAGTGATTGAGTCGCTACATCCTTCCAAGAAGCCTTTGCTTGTCTGTAACCCGACTGTTACAGCAGTGTGAAATGAGCCGAGAAATGGTGCTCGTCAGTCGATGACGGCCGAATTTCAGGGCCTAGCGGCCCGCTTTGCGTGAGGTGACGCGTGGGTAGCCTCGCTTGTTGTGACGGTTGATAAGTCGAGTGGCGCGCGGATTGCGCTGGCCCAGGTGAATCCGACCGTGGGCGACATCTCTGGCAATGCCGCTCGTGCGGAAGATGTGTACGCCCGGGCCGAAGGCGAAGGCTGTGACATCGTTGTGTTTCCCGAGTTGATGTTGGTCGGTTACCCACCAGAGGATCTCGTGTTGAAGCGTCGATTTGTCGAGGACAATGTGTTGGCAGTCCGTCGCTTCGCAGAGAAGACCCGCGACTGCCGGGCACTCATCGGGTTTGTCGACACCGACGGTGACCATATCTATAACGCTGCGGCGCTGTGCGCGAATGGCGGCATAGAGGCGGTCTATCGCAAGCGACTTCTGCCGAACTACGCCGTGTTCGATGAAGAGCGGTACTTCACGCCGGGACCTGATGCAGGCGACCACGGGGTCTTCAATCTCGGTGAAGCTGTGTGCGCGATGTCGATCTGTGAGGACATCTGGGCAGCCGACGGACCCGTGAACAAACAGGTCGCTGCCGGTGCGCGAATTGTGTTGAGTTTGAACGGTTCGCCATTTCACTCTGGCAAACACGGCGAGCGAGAAGCGATGCTCATCGAACGTGCACGCACCAACTCGTGCGCCATCGTTTATGTCAATCAGGTTGGTGGGCAAGATGAGTTGGTGTTCGATGGTGCCAGCTTCGTCATTGATGCTGCAGGAAGAGTCATCACGCGTGGCAAATCATTCGAGGAAGATTTTCTCGTTGTCGATCTCGACATTGATGGTTGCAGTCACCTTCCAGTCACAACGGTAGACGACACTGACGACATCGACCGTATGTATCGCGCACTAGTTCTCGGCACCCGTGACTATGTGCGCAAGAACGGATTCACCGATGTGCTCATCGGACTGTCTGGCGGCATCGATTCAACACTCGTCGCGTGCATCGCAGTCGAAGCGCTCGGTGCTGAACATGTGCACGGTGTAGCAATGCCATCGCGGTACAGCAGTCAAGGATCACTCGATGACGCGGAAGCATTGGCAGTGAATCTCGGCATTGATCACCGCGTAGTGCCGATTGAAGAGGCATTCACGTCGTATCTGTCGATGCTTGCACCATCTTTTTCTGGTCGCGAGCCCGACCTCACTGAAGAGAACTTGCAGAGTCGTTGTCGCGGCACGACTCTGATGGCATTGTCGAACAAGTTCAACTGGATGGTGTTGACAACAGGCAACAAGAGCGAGATGGCTGTTGGTTACTGCACGATCTACGGCGACTCAGTGGGTGGCTATGCAGTCATCAAAGATGTCTTGAAGACCGAGGTGTACGCACTGTGTCGGCGCGTTAATGAACGAGCAGGTCTAGACATCATTCCCGAGTCAGTTCTCGTGAAGCCCCCGTCAGCAGAGTTGCGTCCGGATCAACGCGATGATCAAAGTCTTCCGCCGTATGAAGTGCTCGATCCCATCGTGCGCCTATATGTCGATGGTGATCTCACCGTGTCTGAAATTGTTGCCCGCGGATTTGACGAGTCGGTGGTGCGACGCATCGCCCGACTCATCGATCTGAACGAGTACAAACGTCGTCAGTGTGCGCCGGGCGTACGCGTGTCGACAAAGGCATTCGGCAAAGACCGACGTATGCCAATCACAAATCGCTATTCGCACCCTTCAGCGTGACGTGTTGCGTTCGCGAGTAAGCGAACGTCAATAGCCCAGCCACGAGGGCCAATGAAGCTCCAACCAGCCCTGGCGCTGCAAACCCATGTGACTCGTAGAGGGCTGTCGCAATCGCCGACATGACCGCGCGACCAAAAGTTCCGGCTCCGACAGCCGCCCCGAGTCCGACGCCCGTGCTTCCGGGAATGAGATTCGCAGCGATGGGTAGAGCACTCACCACTGCGAATTCGAATGCTCCGATGAACACGATGAAGAGCACAAGCCCGAGCAGTACTTCTTTTGCACCAACCACCATCAACAGTCCGCTGGGAACCATGATGGCCGCGCCGTACATCACGCTTCGTTCTTTGCCCCAGGTATCAGTACGGCGAGCGCTGGTGATGCTTGCGAGCAGTTCGAGCGCGCCAAGAAAAAAGACAACGCCGGAGATGACGGCGGCATTTGCACCATGATCATCTTCGAGCCACGCACCGAATGTGATCCCCAATGACTGGCTCGCGGCCATGAGGCAAAACATCGTGCCAACAATCAGAAGTGGTGAGCCACGAAGAGATCCTCTGACGCCGGAACGTTCGGAGGGACGAGGAGGTTCGGCCGGCAGCTTTTGTGCGACAGCTGCAAGCGACAGGAACATCGCCACTGCGCCGACCAGATATCCGGCACGCCAATTGATGAGTTCGGTGACGAGTCCCATCGCGAGTACTCCGATGAGCAACCCGAGCGCCCAGGAAGTCTCGATGATGCCGATGACGCGGCCACGCCGTTCATACGGGACATGGTCATTGATCCACACCACCATTGATGAATCAAAGATGACCTTCGACACGCTGAGAGCAAACACCGCAACGGTGAAAAGCGCGACGCTGTTTGACACGGAAGCAAGCAAGACGCTCGCAACAATCGCCGACATTCCGACGAGCATTGAGTTGCGACGCCTGTTTCGGTCGATGATTTTTCCGACAAAGGGTGCAAGTAGGCCAGCCAACTCGCCAACCATCAGCGCAAGCCCGAGTTGACTGACCGTTACATCGAAACCACGCGCGATGGTGGCCACAAACGGAGGAGCAAAGCGATAACACGCATTCGACACCAGACGTGCAACTGTGAGAGTGGTGAGATGTTCACGAACTTCGGGTGCGTACGTGTCGTCAAGCCTGCGACCAAACATGAGTTCCGTAACCGCGTCTTCTAAAGAGATTCGCTTATGGCGCCATGATCGACAAGTTCAACGATGTCGCCGGGAATGAGATCAGAGCCATTCGGACGACGATGAAACGTAAAGGTGCACCCACCCAAGTTGGGAATGCGCGGGTCACTCACACCCAGCGCGCGCCTCATGACACGTAGAACTCCGGCGTGTGCGACCACGAGTACTTGTCCGTCTGGACACACCTCAGACAAGTCGGCAAGGGCAGCGGTGAAGCGGCTAATGACTGACTCATTGGACTCGAAGTTCGGGGGACGTTCATGACGTTCCAGATATCCGGGGTATGCCGCTTCGATCTCGTCGATGGTCAATCCCTGCCATTCGCCCACATCGGTCTCGCGGAGTCGTTGGTCAGCCGGAAGAACCTCGATTCCGAGGCGGTGGCCGATGATCTCAGCTGTCGCACGCGCCCGCTGAAGATCACTGCTGGCGAGAAGGTCAAAAGTGCCGAGTTTCTCGACGGCAGCATGAGCCTGAGTACGACCAAGATCTGTGAGCGGCGGGTCGGCCTGTCCTTGCCAACGTCGCTGTGCATTCCATTCGCTTTCGCCATGTCGGATGACGAGAAAGCTCGTCGACGAGGTAGCAGAAGGCACGAACTCAAGGGTATCGCCACGAGTACGCTCGCCTTATGGCGCGGGTGCGATTGTTCGCCGCAGCACGTGAGGCGGCAGGAACCGCCGCAGACACTCTTGCTGGTGACACAATCAGTGACGTGCTCGAGGCGGCGGTGGCGAAATACGGCGCTCACTTTGGTGTCGTGCTCACCACGTGCAAAGTGTGGCTGAACGGCGAGGAAGCGAGTCGGTCCACGCGAGTGTCCGACGAAGACGAAGTTGCTGTGTTGCCCCCTGTATCTGGAGGATGCCGATGACTGATTTTTCTTCGCTGTCTCTCGCAGATATTCGTGCACAACGTAGTGAGTTGCAACGCCAAGAAGACGTCGTGTCCTTCGTGCGACGTCTCGCTCAGGGTCGCATCGATTTGGTGCGTGACGAACAACGTCGGCGTGTGAGCGGTGCCCCGGCAGATTCACGAGACCTTGCGGCGCGACTTGCAGATGTGTTCGGGCAACAACACGGTGGAGGAAGTGCGCGGCCGCCTCGTGAAACGATCGTGCCGACGGATGACCCGCTCGCAGCGCAACTCGATGAACTCTGTGCTGAATTCAACTTTGAAGACCTGGATTCATTGTCAGATTCGTCGCTGTCGGCGCTCGACAGCGCACTTTCCCTCTTCGAGCAGTCGTGTTCTCGCGACCGTCATGATTTGTTCGAGCAAATCGATGCGCTCACCGCCGAGCTTGTGCGTCGCCTGAAAGAGGGCGGTGCTGGCGCAGTGCTCGAGAACAGATGACAGAGCAGAACGCGTCGCCTCACGACAGATCTTCTGATCGTTCTCCAACTGACCGACTTCGCGACGTGGGTGACTTCATCAAACAACAGCGCGAAGCGGCACAACACAGCATTCGCGATTTGGCAAAAGCGGCCGGAGTTTCAAACCCCTACCTGTCGCAGATTGAACGCGGAATTCGTCGACCATCGGCGAGTATCCTTCAACAGATTGCTCGTGCTCTAGAGATCTCTTCCGAGAGTCTGTACGTGCGTGCCGGCATCCTCGACCCAGAGGCTCATGAGTCGTCTCCCAGTGTGCCGCATGCAATTGCAGCTGATCCACATCTGACCGCAGAGCAAAAACAGACTCTTCTCAGCGTGTATCGCTCATATGTCGGTCCTGTAGAGCCACCTGCTTCGCACTAGACGGGAATGTTCTGCCTCATGGGTAGGTTGTCCTTTCTGTGCAACGCGTAGCCGTTCTCTCTCTTCATACATCCCCACTCGCCCAACCTGGTGTTGGCGATGGTGGTGGAATGAATGTGTACGTGCGCGAGCTTGTGGCTGGTCTTGCACACGCAGGTATCGACTGCACCACTTACACCCGGGCGTGGCGTGAAGGACTTCCGCCAGTGGTGGAAGTCGAACCGAATCACCGCATCGTGCACATTCCCGCAGGCGATACTGACATGCCAAAAGACGAATTGGTGTCCATCGTTCCTGAATTCACCGACAAAGTGGCGCAACATGTACTTGCCAACGGTGGCACAGATGTAGTTCACGCGAACTATTGGTTGTCCGGACTTGCCGGCCACAGTTTGAAACATGACTTGAATGTTCCTCTGGTCACCACCTTTCACACGTTTGCCCGAGTGAAAGCGCAGGGTGGCGACCCCGAGTCGCAACTGCGTGAGCAAGCCGAGATGGGAATCATCGGATGTGCTGATGCAATCTGTGTCAGTTGTTCAGAAGAAGAACGTCAGTTCATCGAGTTGTACGGCACTCCACCTGGCACCCTCGAGATAGTTGCCCCAGGTGTTGAGCACGCATTCTTTGCTCCTGGTGACAAGCGCGGGGCAAGGCATGCATTGCAATTGGGTGATGAACCGGTTTTGTTGTTCGTCGGACGCATCCAACCGTTGAAGGGCCTTGATGTCGCCATTCGCGCTCTTTCCATGGTGCCTCGACCAGATGCACGTTTGCTTGTCGTCGGTGGTGCGAGCGGCACTGAGGGCGTGGCTGAATTGCATCGAATGATTGAACTGATCGACGAGTTGGGTGTTGCTGATCGTGTTCAGTTCATCGAGCCACAACCGCACCACATTCTCAGCACGTACTACCGCGCAGCAGACGTGGTCTTGGTTCCGAGTCGTAGTGAAAGTTTCGGACTTGTCGCATTGGAATCTGCAGCATGTGGAACGCCTGTTGTCGCCAATGCAGTTGGTGGTTTGCTGACAATTGTCGAACATGGTCGAACCGGATATCTCGTCGCGGATCGGGATCCTGATGTGTTTGCCCGCCATGTCACCATCCTCGTTAACCAACCCGTACGGGCTCGAACTCTCGGCATCAATGCTGCAGAGCGTGCGCGACGATACACATGGAATTTTGCCGCTGCCAGGTTGCGACGCGTGTATGCCGACTTGGCAGTACGCGACCAAGTCATGTGCTCATAGGTGAACCGTGAGCGAGCTGTTCAACGATCCCGAGCTGGGAGTCCTTGCACGTCGCATTGACGAGTGGCTTGCCGCATATTCACACAATCATTCGAACATCGCGGCCATTGATCGACTGGAAGGTGACGAGCGCAGATGGTTTGTGCGCATGCGTGGTGAATCTAAAGAATTCACCACAGTCTGGTTGTTGCTTGGACAGCGCACGTTGAAGTACGAGACCTACGTCATGCCTGCTCCCGAGGAAAATGCAGAGGTGCTGTACGAAAACTTGTTGCGGCGAAACGAGAAACTTGTCGGTGCTCACTTCTCCATTGGCGTAGAAGACGCCATCTTCTTGCGCGGCGAGTTGCCCTTGGGCATTTTGTGTGAGAGCGAGCTCGACCGTGCGATTGGCACGTTGTTTCAAGTGGTTGAGCAAGTTTTTCCTTCCATCATCCGCATCGGATTCGCCAGCAAATTCAGCTAGCGCTACTGTGCGTTAGCCTGACGCTATGACTGAGCAACGCGCACTCTTGTCCATCGTTGGTGGCGGCAACATGGGAAGTGCATTGCTCGAAGGTCTCATCGCAGGTGGCCTCGCTCCTGAGGACATCGTGGTGGTCGAAGTGGATGCGGAAAAGCGCCGGTCTCTTGCCGCTCGATTGGGCGTACGAACCAGTGCGACCATCGTGGCGTGCGAGGGTGCGGTGATTGCTGTGAAGCCTCAAGCAGCAACTGCGGTATGTGCAGAACTTGCCGCTCAAGGGGCAGAGCGCATCGTGTCGATTGCAGCCGGAGTGACTGTTCGGCAGTTGCAGGAAGCTGCAGGTCCGAGTGTGGCAGTCATACGTGCGATGCCGAACACTCCAGCACTCGTCGGGCAGGGGGCAACGTCACTTTGTGCCGCGGACGGAACAAAGACCACCGACATCGAGTGGGCAAAGCAGACTCTCAGTGCGGTGGGCTTGGTGATGCAGATCTCCGAGGACTTGATGGACGTGGCAACCGCTGTGGCTGGGTCTGGTCCTGGATATCTCTTTCTCTTCGCAGAAGCCCTGCTCGACGCAGCTATCGAGGAAGGTTTGCCGCGTGAAGTTGCAGAACCACTCATTCGACAATTATTTAAGGGTTCAGGAGAACTGCTGGCATCGTCGCCAGATACTGCTGCAACCCTCAAAGACAAGGTGACCTCGCCCAACGGAGTCACATTCGCCGGGCTGCAGGTGTTCGAGAATCAGGGTTTCCGCGACACCGTTCGGGCAGTTGTGCGTCGGGCAGCCGAACGTAACCGGGAAATGGGCCAGTAAGGCCCAGCGCTCGGCACGTGAACGTGCGCACAATCCCGAAGTTCTTTCACAAACGCCATGACGATTTAGCGCAAAAAGAGACACCCGACGCCACGTTTCACTGTCGCAACAACCGTTTTCTGAGGCTGACAAATCATTCAAAAATTTCCTGCAGGAGAATGCCGTGACGCTTTTCATAATCGGGGCATTGTGCATAGAGTACGGGTCACTAGGTCACCGTTCAGGTTCGCTTGAACGGGAGTCGCGCCCTTCGGGGCCGCGCCGACGGGCCGGTGCCATCGGGGGGTTGGCACCGGCCCCAGTCGTTTCTGGGCACAAGTATCCTCGCGAACACTTCGCATAGTTTGAACACAATGACGAATTGCACACAATGAATTACACGCACGTTGCACTCCTCACTGACTACGGCATGAACGATGAATTCGTCGGCGTGTTGAAGTCGGTCATCATCGATGCCGCACCACATGCACGAATCACTGATATCTCGCACGGCGTTGCGCCATTTGATGTGCGTGGCGGTTCATTGATGCTCGCGCGTGCTGTTCAGTACATTCCTGAAGGACTCATCATTGCTGTTGTTGATCCTGGTGTTGGTACTGCTCGTCGAGCGATTGCAATTGAAGTCGCTGGTGGTGACGGCATTTTGATCGGGCCTGACAACGGACTTCTTGCACCCGCAGTCGCGATGGCTGGTGGTGCCGAGCGGGCATTCGAGCTCTCCAACACTTCACTGCACCTTGAAGCACCTGGGGCGACGTTTGCTGGCCGCGACATCTTTGCGCCAGTTGCTGCGTATCTCCTGAACGGTGGTCGCATCGAAGATGTGGGCGTGGAGCTTGATGCAGACTCATTGATGCCGGGTCTCATTCCGTTACCAGGTGAGGTGAACGATGACTCTTATGGCGCAGGTGTGAAGTGTGAAGTCACCTGGGTCGACATATTCGGCAATTGTCAGTTGAATGTCGGCGCCGACGATGTAGCACACATGCCATCAGCATTGCGGGTGGTGCTCGGTGATGATGTGCGTCGAGCGTCGATCGTGCGAACCTATGCGGACATCCAAACTGGAGCACTTGGTCTGGTGATTGATTCCTATGGCATGTTGGCATTGTCGATGGATCGTGCATCTGCTTCTCAGTCTCTTGGACTCGGAGTCACAGATGAGGTTCGGCTCTTCCCCTACGGTGACGAACCCGACCCCTCGCAGACGACACGAGTTGGCATTCGCAAGTAGTCATCTGCGCAAGTAGCCTTGACCCCATGCGACCGGCCACGACGTTGACTGTTGCACTGCTCATCGGGGTCATTCTCATCGCAGGCATCGTCAATTTGTTGATGTTCCGCTAGGTGTCTGGGCGGAGCGCGCAGTGAATCTTGCGAGCCTCATTGATGGTCATCCCGACGATGCGCTTGCGTTGATTTCGCGCGGACGACCAACAACATACGGAGCGCTTCGTCAGCAGGTTGCTGCGATGCGCGGAGCACTGCGCGCTGAGGGTGTGGTGCCTGGCGACAGAGTTGTGCTGTTGTGCGGCAACAGTCGGTACTTCGTCGTTTCGTATCTCGCCACTATCGGTATCGGGGCTATCGCAGTTCCGCTGAACCTGACTTCACCCACACCCGAGCTAGAGAGTGAACTAGCGGTGGTTGATCCGAAAGTGGTGATTGTCGAGCCCGCGGCAGAGACGGCTTGGGGTGGAATCAACAAAGCAAGACTTCCCTCATTGACACTCGTCGTCACCACCGATGGAAGTTCCATCAGCGATGGAACGAGCATTGATGCGATGCTCAAGGCTTCTTCGGTTGATGTTGTCGATGTCCGTCCGAACACACCAGCGGTGTACATGTTCACCAGCGGAACGGCTGGTTCACCCAAAGCTGCCGTGCTCACACACTGCAATCTGGCGACAAACATCGAACAAGTTGATGAGGTGGAGTCGATCACCAAGTCAGATGTGTTCTATGGCGTGTTGCCGCTCTTCCACATTTTTGGTCTCAATGTCGTCGTTGGTTGCGCGTTGTCTATGGGTGCATGTGTGGTGTTGGTGCAGCGTTTTGATCCGGCTACTGCAGCTGAGACCATTGTCGAAAGGGGTGTCACTGTCGTACCGGGAGCCCCCAGCATGTGGGCTGCCTTTGCTCAGATGCCAGAACTTCCTGCCGATGTCTTCTCAGGTGTTCGTATGGCTTTGTCTGGTGCCGCAAAGTTGCCCGAGGCGATCGCCGACCACCTCCACCGACGTTTTGGCCTCAAGGTGTATGAGGGTTACGGCCTCACCGAGGCGGCGCCTGTCGTTACCACCTCTGTGGGAGATGATTGGATTCCCGGAAGTATCGGCAAGCCTCTGCCAGGCATCAACGTGCGGCTTGTTGATGAAGAGGGCGACGACGTGCTGGTCGGAGACACCGGTGAAGTATGGGTGAATGGCCTGAATGTGTTCGTCGGCTATCTGAATGATGCCGAAGCGACAAACCGGGCACTTACACCCGATGGTTGGCTGCGGACCGGTGACATTGGTGTGGTCGATGACAACGGTCGACTGTTCCTAGTTGATCGCGTAAAGGATCTGATTATCGTTTCGGGCTTCAACGTGTTTCCCGCAGAAGTTGAATCCGTTATCTCTCAGCATCCGCATGTGAAGGAAGTTGCTGTGGTCGGTACTCCGCATCCACACACCGGTGAGACCGTTCGTGCCTACGTTGTCACTCGTGACGCTGTTCACCTTGATGAGGACGCACTTGTTGACTTTTGTAGGGCACGACTCGCGCGATACAAGTGCCCGACAAAAGTACTTTTTGTCGATCAGATCCCGAAGAATGTCAGCGGGAAAGTATTACGCCACTCGCTGAAGTGACGCATCGTCAATGAGGTCGCGCACAACCGAGCGTGCCGGCCGTGCAGCGACGGTGGAGCCACTTGCCACCAAGAATCCGGCAAACAACACACAGATGCCGACGAACAAGGTCGTGGCAAATGCAGTGTCTTCTCCGAGTCGACCCGCCAGTGAGCCACTTGCAGACAAAATGACTGATCCACCGGCGATCAACACGTTGCCGAGCGCAAGACGACCAGGTGCGGACACAATCCGTCTGGCAGACGCAGTGACTGATGGGGATCGACGACGGAGAACTTGTATCGCACTGTATGCAGCACCGAGAAATATGACCATCGCCGGAAGTGCTGAACCAACTGCTGCGAGTATTCGTGGAAGGGCAGTGAAGACATCCGAACCTTTCGGAAGTTCATCGGCATTGACCGGGGACATCGGCGTCACCATGACGACACCAAGAGCAAATCCACTGAAGATGAGCAACATGCGTGCAGTCACATCGCCGATGCGAGTACCGGCGAGCAAGTAAATCGTTCCGAGTGCGAGCCACGGAACATTGATGACCGCGCCGAAGGCAAAGAACATGCGAAACGACGCCGTGCTCCAGCCGCGTGCCTCGGCCCACCAGAGAGACAGTGCCGCGACAGCAAACAACCCCATCGCCACCGTCCACGCCATGTCATGGCGTCGGCGCCGACGAGCCCATCGATCAGCGGTGCTGAGACCGAAGGCCAGGGCGACAAGTGCTGAGGCTGCGGCAAGAGCCGTGTTCAACGTCACGGCAATGACACTAGGGGTGGGTGGGCTGAGTTCGTGAAAAGTTGCACGAAGTAATAGCGTGGGGGACGCATGAGCGACTTCCCCCGTCGTCGAATTCCTGAAGCCGCAGTTGCGCGCTTACCCATGTATCTGCGCATCCTCACTGAGCTCACCGCCGAGGGAACACAGCAGGTATCGAGCGACCAGTTGGCGCGGTTGGCCGGAGTTAATGCGGCAAAAGTTCGAAAGGACCTCTCGTACCTGGGCAGTTACGGAACTCGCGGAGTCGGTTACGACATCGAATATCTGACGTATCAGATTCAACGTGAGCTTGGGCTCAATCAATCATGGCCAGTCGTCATCGTCGGCGCAGGAAATCTTGGTCAGGCACTCGCTAACTATGGCGGCCTCGGTGGTCGCGGATTCAACGTGGCTGGTGTCGTGGACGTGGACCCGTCAAAGGTCGGTTCTGTCATCGGTGGTGTTCGCATCAGACACATCGACGATCTCACCAATATCGCCCAGTCAAAGTCTGTGAACATCGGAGTCATTGCAACACCAGCCACACATGCACAAGAAGCAGCTGATCACTTGGTGCGAGCTGGCATCGGCTCCATTCTTAACTTTGCACCAGTCGTCATCGTGGTGCCACGTCACGTGCGAGTTCGAAAAGTTGATCTCGCTCTTGAATTGCAAATTCTCAGTTATTACGAGCAGATGCGCTCGAAGGGGCTACGTGCAGTCCCCGACGTCGCTGGCGGACAGTCAGCGTAAGTAGGCGTACCCATGAGTTTCGTCGTCTTCGGCATCAACCATCGCACCAGCCCATTGTCGCTTCTTGAAAAAGTTGCGATCGCACCGGCAGATATCGCCAAAGCTTTGCGCATCATCCAAAATATGGACGACATTCGCGAAGTCGTGTTGTTGTCCACCTGTAATCGCACTGAGGTCTATGCAACCGTTGAGCGTTTCCATGATGCACACGGTGCTATTCGAAGCTTCTTCTGCGATTTGGGAGACCTCGACGTCAACGACATCCAGCCGTTTCTCTGTTATCAACATGACGAAGCTGCGGTGCGCCATCTCTTCAACGTGGCAGCTGGTCTTGATTCGGCGGTACTTGGAGAGCACGAAATTCTCGGACAAGTGAAGCTTGCATGGGATGAAGCGATGCACGAGGGCACTTCACGTAGCGAGTTAAATCTGGTGTTCCGTCACGCGCTCGAAACCGGGAAGCGCGCACGGACTGAAACTGAAATCGGCCGTGCAACTGCATCGGTCTCGCAAGCCGGTGTTGAGATGGCCGTAGATGCAATTGGTTCACTGTCTGGACGCACGGTCATGGTGGTTGGTGCCGGAGACATGGGTGTCGGCGTTGCCGGAGCACTTGCTCGAGAGGGAGCAGACATCGTGGTGACCAACCGCACCGGAGAACGGGCTGATGATCTTGCTCTCACCGTCAACGCTCGGGTGGCTCCGTTTTCATCTTTTGAAGACGAACTCGCAACTGTCGACATGGTGGTGACGTGTACTGGTGCGGGGAAAGTCATCTTGACGTCGGACATGGTGCAAGCTGCGCGTGTCGGCACGAGCAAGCCCTTGCTGATTGTCGACATCGCGCTTCCGCGCGACGTTGAATCATCTGTGGGTGAATTGCCAGACGTCACCTTGAAGGATCTGTCGCATCTTCGCGAGTGGGCTGACAAAGGACGCGAGTCGCGAGCTGCCGAAGCAGCACGGGTCGAGGCGATTGTCGAGGATGAAGTTGAGCGATATGTGGTGGACTCTTCTGCGCGCCAGATGGCCCCGCTCATCGCCCAGATTCGTGAACTCGCTGAATCAATTCGAGTCGGGGAATTGACTCGCTATGAAGCCAGATTGGCCGCTCTCAGTGCTGAGCAGCGCGAAGTGGTGGAGTCACTGACGTCAGGCATTCTTGCCAAGTTGTTGCACGAGCCCACGGTTCATTTGAAGTCAGTATCCGGCAGCCCGCAAGGGGCACGTCTCGCTGGCGCGCTTCGCGAACTCTTCGACCTCGACTGATTGCCATACTTGTCCTATGACCAATCGGTCCCGCGTCCTTCGATTAGCGACGCGCTCAAGTCTGCAGGCTCGGACTCAGGCACAATTCGTCGCTGATTCGATTCGTGCTCATCAACCCGACACAGATGTCGAGCTCGTGTTTGTCGATACAACAGGTGATCAGCGAGTAGATGTACCACTGCGTCAGATTGGTGGGCAGGGAGTGTTCGTGAAGGAGGTGCAGCAGGCGGTCCTTGACGGTCGGGCAGACGCTGCAGTTCATTCGGCGAAAGACTTGCCGTCAGAAAACGTTGGAGGGCTCACCATCGCCGCGTTCACGGCGCGTCGGTCTCCACATGACGCACTGATCGGACGGTCACTTGACGAACTTGCACTTGGTGCCACGGTTGCGACTGGCTCAGTGCGTCGTCGCGCCCAGATTGCAGCGCTGAGGCCAGATCTTTCATTCGTCGAGCTACGGGGAAACATTCCAACTCGTCTCGACAAAGTTCCCGCTGACGGCGCAATCGTGATGGCAGTTGCAGCACTTGAAGTTCTTGGTCTGACGGATCGCATCGCTCAAGTGCTCGACATTGAGCTTTGTGTACCAATGGTGGGTCAAGGATGTGTCGCGGTCGAAGCCCGCACAGATGATGCAGTTGTGCGCGATGCGTTACGTCCGATTGATCATTCTGCGACACGTCGTGCGGTAGAGGCGGAGCGAGCTTTCCTTGCAGAACTCGGTGCTGGGTGTTCTCTGCCGGTTGCAGCACATCTAGACGCTCAAGGTGTGTTTCATGCGTTCATGGCGCGTGATGGCGATGTCGTTCAACTTGCAGGCTCGATCGGCGCCTCGGACGATCATAAAGTTGTGGGGGCCGGGATTGCTCACGAATGCCGACGGCGCCTTCGCGCCAGGTGACTCTGAATGACTCGAAAGTTGTCGAATTGCAAGGTTGTTGTGACAAGGGCGGTGGAGCAAAACGCTGACCTTGCAGCTGCGCTTGCAGAGCATGGTGTGACGGTGGTTGAGGTGCCGCTCATCGCCATTGACGAACCAGAAGATGACGGAGCGGAACGTGATCGCACGTTGCATGGCTTTGCTGATTTCGAGTGGATTGTCATCACGTCGCCGAACGGCGCAGCGCGAGTGCGTCCCTTTCTTGATGCGCACGGTGCGGCCGGTGATGACACGGAGATCCCGAACATTGCTGCTGTCGGTGCAGCGACCGAACGAGCACTCGGTTATCCGACGCGTCTCACCGCTGACCCCGCACGAGCTTCCGTGCTGGTCGAGGATTTCCCTGAAGGTCATGGTCGAGTGCTGGTTGTGCAAGGTGAGCGCGCTGGTGATGATGTCGAGGTTGGACTGCGTGCGAAAGGGTGGAACGTGACACGTGTCGATGCGTATCGAACACTGACACTTGAGCCGACATTCGAACAACGTGCAGAAGTTCGTTCCGCAGATGCAGTGGTCTTTGCATCGGGAAGTGCCGTGCAGGCATGGTTTGACTCGTTCGGAGCCGAGACGCCCCCGGTGGTTGCGTCGATCGGACCGATGACCACACGTGTTGCCAACGATCTTGGAATGCACGTATCGACGACATCCGATGCACAGACAGTGCCAGCCCTTGCCGTAGCGGTGGTGTCGGCGTTGTTGGCTGACGATCGGCCTACCTGACCGGTTCCTCTGGTCCGCCCATAGCCTTTGCTCCGATGTCTCCCGTGTCGCGTCCTCGACGTCTGCGAACCACAGCAGCCCTTCGGGAACTAACCGCCGAGTCGCGCGTGCACGTGTCCGACCTTGTGGCACCACTTTTCGTGCGTGAGGGCATTGATTCGCCTCAGCCCATCACATCGCTTCCAGGTGTCGTACAACACACGATTCCCTCTCTTATAGACGAGGTTCGTGCACTTGTTGCTCTCGGAGTGAAGGGTGTCATCTTGTTCGGAGTGCCGTCAACAAAAGATGACATCGGCTCTGGTGCTTTTGATCCGAACGGCATTGCACAGAAGGCTCTGCGCAATCTTCGTGACACGTTCCAAGACAACATTGCCATCATGGCGGACTTGTGTGTCGATGAATACACATCGCACGGGCATTGTGGCGTGCTCGATGCTCATGGACATGTCGACAACGACAAAACCGTCGACATCTATTGCCGCACTGCGCTGGCGCAAGCAACCGCTGGTGCACACGTCGTTGCACCGAGCGGCATGATGGACGGACAGGTGGGCGCTATTCGCGCCGCACTTGATGCTGCTGGTTTTCTCGATGTCGCCATCATGGCGTACTCAGCAAAGTACGCGTCGGCTGAGTATGGCCCGTTCCGCGATGCTGTCGACGTGCGCATCGCTGGTGGCGGAGATCGAAAGGGTTATCAGCAGGATTGGCGCAATTCTCGCGAAGCAGTACGAGAAGTGCTGGAAGATATCGAACAGGGTGCCGACATCGTCATGGTCAAACCCGCACTCGCGTACCTCGACGTCATCGCCGAGATACGTCGGCTCACGCCGCTGCCCCTTGCCGCATATCACGTGAGTGGGGAGTATTCGATGCTGAAGGCAGCAGCTGCTAACGGTTGGATTGACCACGATGCAACGGCGCTCGAACATCTTGGTGCCATCAAGCGTGCTGGTGCAGACATCATTCTCACGTATCTCGCGCGCTGGTACGCCGAACACGTGTCATGAGTGGTGCAATCGGATTTTGCGATCCAGCAGCATGCGCGTCTGCTGGCTGTGATGCGGTCGTGTGCGTAGGTAAGGGAATTGCGTCAAATCAACGAATTTTCGACCGGTCCGCGCACGTCATTCCGGGCGGAGTGAACTCATCCATTCGTGCGTTCAAGGCGGTTGGTGGAACTCCGTACATCGTCTCGCGGGCCAATGGCGCCTACGTGTGGGATGTCGAGGGTCGGCAGCACATTGATCTGGTGCAAAGTTACGGAGCGGTCATTCTCGGTCACGCTCATCCGGCGATAGTGGAAGCAATCTCAACTGCGGCAACGAGTGGCACTTCCTACGGTGCGCCGACCACTCGTGAGATGAAGCTCGCTGAAGCCATCAGTGAGCGTGTGTCATCTTGCGAGATGGTGCGATTCATGAACAGCGGCACCGAGGCAACGAGCACTGCGGTCCGTTTAGCACGAGGTGCCACCGGTCGCGACAAGATCGTCACGTTCCACGGCAACTTTCACGGTGCAACAGATGCGCTACTTGCTGCAGGTGGTAGCGGTGTCGCAACGCTCGGACTTCCCGGCACTGCTGGTGTGCCGAAGGAAGCAGTCGCGAACACATGGGTGCTGCCCTACAACGAAGTTCCGGTACTTGAAAATGACGTGGCAGCAGTCATCGTCGAACCCGTCGCCGCGAACATGGGTCTTGTTCCACCTGCACCAGGTTTCCTCGAAGGTCTGCGTTCAGAGTGCAACCGAGTCGGTGCTCTTCTGATCTTCGATGAAGTCATCACAGGTTTCCGACTTGGTCTCGGTGGCGCACAGGCAAAAGTCGATGTGCGTCCCGACCTCACCTGTTTCGGCAAAGTCATCGGCGGTGGGTTGCCAATCGGTGCGGTTGGCGGTCGTCGCGACATCATGGTGAACATGTCCCCACTTGGGGCGGTGTTTCACGCGGGCACCTTGGCCGGAAACCCGATTGCGACGGCAGCAGGACTTGCAGTGTTGAACGAATTAACTGCTGACTCGTACATGGAGTTGTCAGCGCGCGCTCGTCGGCTTTCAGCTGTCTTGCGCGATGCCTGCGCCGAGTCTCAGGTGACTGCCCAGTTCCCTGTGTTCGGAACTTTGGTCGGTATGCATTTTGGTCCGGCCTTGAACGGGCGAGCGCCATCGAATTTCGAAGAAGCAAAGACCACAGACGAGAAGTTGTTCGCTCGTGTCTTTCACGCCGCGCTCTCACATGGTGTTGCTCTTGCCCCAGGTGCATATGAGGCATTGTTTGTCGGACTCGCACACACTGACGACGTCATTGATCAGATTGGCGAGCGCATGATGACTGCGCTGGCGGCTGTTGCACGGTCATAATCAGTTCGGTGAACACGACACCAATTCGTCGACATGCCGCCGCAGTCCTCGGCATCGTCGGTTCGCTCACAATCATTCTCGCAGCCATCATGAGCAGTGGTGCAAGCGACACATCACTCACGGTCGTCGACAACAAGGTCGACCTCGTTGGCCGGGTGACATCTGTAGTTGCCACTCAGGAGTGGTCCGCAGCTGAAGCCGTCACCACCGGGTCGATGACCGTCACTTTGTCCACCGGTCGCGTCATCAACATCGTGTCAGGCACACTCGTGGGTGCGAACGGAGAGGTACCTGTCTGTGATCCACTTATCACCACGGACTCATGTGTCCTGTTGGCAGACATGTTGGGTGATGCAGTGGTGTGGTTTGCCTTTGTCAAAGCAGATGCAGCTGCTCCTGATGCTCGAACAACGCTTCCAGGTCTCGTTGACATGCGTAACAACGGAGATATCGGAGTACTGCCGAACGGATGGCAAGTTCCGCTTGCCACCCCAGTGAAACGCACATGTGACTCAACACCGACGTTGTCACTTCGCGACTTCATCAACCGTTACGAAGGAAACAATTCATCGACCGTTGTGTCGTTGGAGACACAGTCGGTGGTCGAGGTCGTCTGCCTCGATAGCTGAAGCGCTCAGGCGTTTGGCGCGAGTCGAACGATTGCAGCCGCTGCTTTGTATGCCGCCTCGGCCGGACCAATTTCGTCTGGCCGCAGAAGGTTCGCCATGATTCGCAACACCCACTCCATGAGTGTGCGGCTTTGCATCCCGACACGTGACAACTCGCGCATGAGAGCCGGACGACCAATGACGCGTGCAAACAGTCGCGCGACTTTGAAGTACTGACCGTATTCGTCGTCGAGCAACGTGGTGTATTGCTGGATGGCGCGTGGATCGCCGCTGATCAGAGCATCGTGGAGCACCTGTGCTGCCATGCGCGCAGTTTCGTATGCGTAATCGATGCCTTCGCCGTTAAACGGATTCACACTGCCGGCCGCGTCGCCAATGACAATGTGCGTACTTCCAACTTTGGGTCCGACACTTCCACCCATGGGAATGCGTCCACTTGTTGCGCGGCAAGTTGGGGCGTCGGGGGTGATGCCCCAGTCATCAGCAACCATGTGCGCGTATGCATCGAGAATCTGTGTGGTGTTGACACTCTTGAAGTCGCGGAATGTCGACAAGAGGCCGACACCAATGTTGATCGTGCCGTCACCAACAGGGAAAATCCATCCGTACCCCGGCATCGACTTTCCGTTCTTGTCTTTGACATCGAGTGCAGATTCGATCCACGGCTCGGCGTGACGAGGACTTTCCCAATATGTCCGAATCGCGGTTCCGTATGGCCATTGCTTGGTTCGAGCCGTGCCGAGTGCGCGACCGATGCGCGAATTGGCGCCGTCAGCAACAACCACATACTTGCTACGAATCTCGAAGGTTTGGTGATTGTTCTTGTCCGTAACGGTTGCTCCGCGAACAAAACCAAGTTCGCTGATTGGTGCATGTGCCTCGTGACCTTGCAATAAACGTGCACCGGCCTGTTCTGCATTGTGAGCAACCATCATGTCGAGTTCACGTCTCCGAACCACGTAACCGTGTTGCGGATACACAGGATGTGTCGGCCACTGAAGTTCGAGTGCTTTGCCGTGTGCTGTCGCGCGTAGTCCGTCGTAGCGATGGAATGCAGAGAGCTTCTCTTCGAGGCCCATGTCTGCCAATTGTTTGACGGCACGCGGTGTCAGTCCGTCACCACATGTCTTTTCGCGCGGAAATGTCTTCTTCTCAACAATCGTCACGTCATGTCCCTGCGTCGCCAACCAGTAGCCAGCGGCTGCACCGGCAGGACCGCCACCGATGACGAGCACATCAGTTTCAACTGGTGCGGCGTTCACTGTCGGAGTGATTTCAGGGGACTGTTCGTCGTTCATGACCGTTCAATGTCGCCGATAGGGGGAGACGACATAGTCGAGGCTACGGCTGGTTGTTCATGAGCACCGAACGGTGCTGTCGGTTGCGTGTCACACGCAACCGGTCGTTACTTGCCGACGGTTTCGCGCGGGCTGGTTCCGACAGCCTTTGGCTTGTTCTCGAGCATCGCGAAGTCTTTTTCCACTGTGTCGAATGAGGTCGCGCCGGATTCAAGTGCTTTGAAGATTTCCGATTCTGGTGAACACCAGGTCTCGTATTCAGCAGCCCACTCTTCACTGGTCGGATCCGCTCCGCTCAGGTCATAACGAACGTGGCAGACCACACCGAGAATTTCGGCTTCGGTCAGCCCACCACCGGCCTTTTCGCCCTGCATGGGCATGGCGTTTCCGTTATAGGACAAGGGGGCATGGGCGCCACCCTCGCGTTCGGGGTTGCCGTAGACCTTGAAGCCTTCGGCGGCATAGGCCTGGCTGCCGGTGTAGACAAAGTTCAACATGTCCTCAATGTGGCGGAAGGTCTTCAGAGACTCACCCTGATACAACGCTCGACCAGCTCCGCCGGCTCCTTCGCCACCGTGGCAACCCGCGCAACCACTGTACGTGGCCGTCCCGACAGCCAGGGGACCAGCAACTGCCTTCTCAACTGGCTGAAGGGCGATGAGATAGAGGAAACCCCAGAGCGGTAGCAGGCTCAGACCCGCCATGGCCCAGAAAGGGATCTTCTTGCGCGACTTTGCAGCGGCCACATGAGGGGCATCAGGCTTCGGGGGCGGAGGGGTGGCCGGTGCGCTCGCTGCCTTGGCGGGGGCACTTGAGGTCACTGCCGGTGTTGAAGAGGTCGTCGCTGCAGTTGCTGCGCCGGCATCGGCCGGAGCTTCGCCGGACATGGCGGCGCGACGATCCTTTGACCTCTTGAGGAGATGCTCAGGAATCTCAGTCACGGCGGTCCTTTCGCGCCCTTGTCACACGGCGCCACATTTGGGAGAAATCGAATGGCTGACAGGAGCAAGCCCCTGCCTTCCCTAACGATAGACAACTTCATGGTGTTGACCTGAATTCATCCGACTGACATTCGTGGTCGCTCGTCACAAGAGCACAACCCAAGACAAGTGTGTTCGTGAAGTGCCGACTGTGGTGAGGTGCGCAAGCGTCATAGAGCGTGACGAAAGTTGACCCTTATGAATAGGGGAGAAATGGCGGTACTGGGTAGGGGCGTGACTAGTGTTAGTTCGCAGGTCAACAGACCGATTTCCACAACATTCAAAGTTGGGTGCCCGACAAAGAGTGCTGTGGAAGGCACACGACCCAGTCCCCAACACACGGAGAAGCAGCACAGCCCCATGCTCGCCATCAAACCGCTCGAGTGGCCCGGAATGAACCAGGCGTTTCTCTTCTCCTTCGCTGTCACAGTGGCGATGGGGTTGGCTGTCATCCCCTACGGCAAGCGTCGCAAAGTGGGCAAGCCAGTCACGTGGGGCGAAGCAATGCTCGGGTCGGTGTACGTGTTCTTTGTGTGGTTCCTCGCATTTGGTGTCGTACCTCACCAGTGGATTGACCACGCGGACAAGAACCTCGGATGGCGTAAAGACAAAATCATCTACGGACCACTCAATCTTCTTCAGCCCGACACGTACGGCGGAAGTTTTCCGATCACGATCAGCTACGAAGCGCTGCGTGATGTCATCGTGGTCGTCATCCACGTCATCTTCTTCGCAATCACCATCTTCATCGTGTCGTGGTGGCAAAAGCGCGGTGCTGTGCAGACAAAAGAACTTGAACAGTCAACGTATGGCCGTCCGCTCGTGAGGAAGTCGTAGCGCTGCCATGGCAAAGACCGACGCCAACCCACCAATGCCAGAGTGGTCGACTGAGTACCAACTCGTCGAGGTAGATGCCGACTACTTGACCAAGGCTGTAAAGCCGAAGCAGTTCATCCACATTGATCAGAGCGAATGCATCATGTGTGAAGGATGCGTCGACATCTGCCCGTGGAAGTGCATCCACATGGTTACGCCAGATGCAGTTGCTGAAGCGCAAGGAACTGAGCTGCCTGGTGCCGACCCGAAGGACAACGTCATCTTCATCATCGATGACGACGTCTGCACACGCTGCGCACTGTGTGTCGATCGTTGTCCGACCGGTGTCATCATCCTCGGCAAAGCCGGAGCACCTCTTGCAACCGGCGAAACACACACTCGAACCAATAACCACGGCTACGCCTACGGAATGCGGCTCTAGGAGAAAAGCGACATGGCAAAAGTCCTCGACAACCCCCGCCCCACTTTGAAAGAGCGCGCCGCAAAAATCGGCGAGCAAATGCAGGGCAGCCAAGCCTGGAACTCGATCTTCCGACCGGGTTCGATTTTCCGCAAGGGTTACACCGACAGCCCTCGTAACCGTTCGTACGTCATCATGAACTCGGTGCTGTACCACCTTCACCCGGTGAAGGTGAAGCGTCACGCAGTGAAGGTCAGTTACACGCTGTGTTTGGGCGGACTGAGCTTCTTCCTGTTCATCTTGCTCACGGTCACCGGTATCTTCTTGATGTTCTTCTATCGACCAACTGCGGCAAATGCTTGGCAAGACATCCAGACATTGCAGACGTCAGTGACGTTCGGACTTCTGGTTCGAAACATGCACAGATGGGCGGCTCACCTCATGGTGTTGTCCGTGTTCTTGCATATGGCTCGCGTCTTCTACCACGGTGCATACAAGCCACCGCGAGAGTTCAACTGGGTCATTGGTGTCGTGTTGCTGACACTCACCTTGTTGCTGTCATTCACGGGTTACTTGTTGCCATGGGATCAGTTGGCGCTGTGGGCCGTTGCCGTGGGAACCAACATGATGGGTTACACGCCGGTGTTCGGATCACAAGTTCGATTTGTGTTGCTTGGGGGCGTCGAAATTGGCTCTGAAACCTTGTTGCGTTGGTACGTGCTCCACGTGTTGATGCTTCCATTCGTCATCGTGATCTTCATGGCGATTCACTTCTGGCGCGTCCGTAAGGACGGCGGCATTTCAGGACCACTGTGATCGGACACTGACATGACTGAGATTCCCGAACACCTTCTGAAGCGTGCGCAGGCCGCGCGCGAAAAAGCTGCCGCAGGCAGTGGTGATGCCGCAGCATCATCTGGCGAAGCGAGTGACCCTCGTATTCCGCAACACTTGCTTGATCGTTCGAAGGCTGCCCGCTCTGGTGGTGACGCCGGTGGCGGAGTTGCAGTTGCAGAGAAGGCTGGCGCCGTTGTTGCAGCTGCACCGACAGCTGGTGGAGTTCCAGTCGGCGCTGGTCCTGGTGGTCACACCCAACGACTTCTCACTGTCGTCAAGTCGGGTTCAATCCAAGAAGCAAAAGGCGCACCAGTCGACAAGGTTCACACGTGGCCTCACTTGTTGGCGGTCGAGTTCGTCGCGGCACTTGCTTGTACTGCGTTCTTGCTGGTGTTCTCATGGGTCGTCAATGCTCCGCTGTTGCAGGCCGCTGACCCGAACAAGACTCCGAATCCGTCGAAGGCACCTTGGTACTTCCTCGGTTTGCAAGAACTACTCACCATGTTCCACCCGATGATCGCGGGTGTGACCTTGCCTGGTGTCGCGCTCATCTTGTTGATTCTCGCGCCGTATCTCGACCGAAATCCGTCGAACAAGCCTGAGGATCGCAAATTCATGACCACCATGATGACTGTTCACCTCATGTTCTGGGCCGTGCTGGTCATCATCGGCTCGTTCTTCCGCGGACCCGGATTCAACTTCACGTTCCCATGGCGTGACGGCATTTTCTTCGAGTTGTGAGGCACTGACACACATGAGCACAGGACTACTCATCACTCTCGTCGTTATCGCGGCGGTTGTTCTCGGCGCCGTCGTGGTGTTGACCACTGCCCGCAAGACCGATGTTCGTGGTGCGGGTGCATTGTCACGCGAGACACGTCAACGTGATCGTGCAGCCAAGCGCGATGCACGTGACGCAACGCGTGCTGCGGAACAAGTGGTCACACAAACGACCGCGCTCGCGACTGTGGCACCAGCTGAATTGGCACCTTGGTCGCCACCCGATGAGGAGACTCTCGGTGTTACTCGTCGCATGTTCTTCAACCGCACATCTGTTGCGCTGATGTCGGCGAGTATCGGAGCCTTCGGTGCAGCAGTTCTCGCGTTTCTTTGGAAGGGCGCGTCTGGTGGTTTCGGTACGAAAATCACCGTTGGCAAGATCGACGACGTCATTCAATTGATCAGGACGAACAACGGCTTCTTGTACTTGTCAGAAGCACGTGCATGGGTCACCGAATATCCGAAGGATGCGTTGGGCAAGGCCTCAGCTGTGTACGGCAACCAAGCCCCGGTCATTGGCGGCATGGAAGCTGGTGTCGTCGCGCTGTATCAAAAGTGTCCACACCTCGGCTGTCGCGTTCCAGAGTGCAAGAGCTCGCAGTGGTTCGAGTGTCCTTGCCACGGTTCGCAGTACAACCGCGTCGGTGAGAAAAAGGGCGGGCCTGCACCGCGTGGAATGGATCGTTTTGGTGTCGCCATCAACAACGGAGTGCTGGCCATTGACACTGGTGCCGTGTTCGCCGGTCCGGCAATTGGTGTGAACACGACTGGTCAAGAAGCTGAAGGTCCTCACTGCATTGGGGCTGGCGGCGGAGGCCACTGATCATGATTGCAAGTATCTACACATCGATTGCTTGGATTCTTTTCCTCACAATCGCAATTGGCTGGCTCATCTATGGCCTCGGCAACATGCGCAAAGGTCGTGCTGAAGCCGGAGCAGAAATCGAACTTGCGGCGAACCGCAAGGAGTACTACTCAGATGAAGAACTTGAGGGGAAGAAGCTCGAGCGCACACAGTTGCTCGGCATTGCATTCCTCGTCATCATCACAATCGGACTGCCGTTGTACTGGGTGCTCGAGCCAGGTCGTCAAGCAGGTGCAGAGTTCGGGTTCGAGAAGCGTTTCGCAAAGTGGGGAAGTCGCAATTTTGCGGCAACTGCAGATGGCGGAATGAACTGCGCAGGTTGTCACGGTGGCATGAATGCCACGGGTGGTGTGGCCCCTTACGCAGTGACCGACCCGAAGACTGGCGAAGTGAAAGCCGTGTCGTGGAAAGCTCCCGCATTGAACACGGTGTTGTACAAGTTCAGCGAAGAAGAAGTTCGATTCATTCTCGATTACGGGCGTCCGTTCTCGCCGATGTCCGCGTGGGGAACAATCGGCGGCGGACCACTGAATGATCAGTCGGTGCAGAACCTCATTGACTACCTCGCGACGATTCAGATACCGCGTGAAGGTTGCAGTGACCCGAAGGAAGATGCACGCACGTGTTCTGACGGAAAACTTCCGAAAGAGAAGAACGACGAGCTTCAGAAAGAAGCTGAGCGTCTTGTTGTTAACGGAACATACGGTTCGCTCGGCGAGGCATTGTTCAATGTCGATTTGTACGGTGGTTCGTATTCGTGCGCTCGTTGCCACACCAAGGGTTATTCATACGGTGATCCACAGGTCACCGGTGGTGGAGCCTTTGGTCCGAACCTCACTGGTGGTTCGTCCATTCGGCAGTTCCCGAACAAGCAAGACATGATCGAGTTCTTGAAGGTCGGCTCGGAATACGGAAAGCGTTATGGCGAGCAGGGACAGGGAAGTGGTCGTATGCCTGGCTTCGGTGCTATCTACACCGATGAGCAGTTGAAGACCATTGTTGAATATGTGCGGGGGTTGTAAATGATCGCGTCGATGCTCGCAGTCGCTTGGCAACCAGAGATTCGCGGAATCCTTGTTGTTCTGATCATGGTCGTCGTTCTCATCGGTGGCACGTACCTCATTATCGGTACCAACATCGGTGCGCGTCTGGGGTTCTTGGTTGCGATGGCCGGTTTCTTCGGCTGGATGATGTCGATGGCACTTGTTTGGTGGGTCTACGGAATTGGTTTGAAGGGCAATGAGCCATCGTGGAAACCTGCAGAGCCAATCGCCATCGTGCGAGATCCTGCGAATCTCCATTCTGCTGAAGTCATTGGGTCGTCGGTGAAGACAGAAGGATTGTCGACCACAGAAGCCGCCGCCGCCGCGTCAGAGCAGATGGTTGCCGAAGGGTGGGTGAAGCTCGACGACGCAGATCCCCGACGCGGACAAGCTGCCGCCTCGTCAGACGACCTTCTGCAAAATAAGGCTGAGGAATTCAAGGCAGGCGAGTACCTCACTGTCGCGGTGTATGACCGTGGTGGCGAACGTTGGCCAAAGATCAATGAGTCCCTTGACTTTTTGGCGTTCTTCCATAAGCCGCGCTACGCCGTGGTTGAAGTTGCACCTGTCATTCAGCAGCGTGCCGAACCGGGTCGTGCGCCTGCACGTCCGGTTGTCGACGAAGCACAGTCGCACAGATATGTGGTGATGTTGCGTGACCTTGGAAACAAGCGTCAACCCGCAATGTTCATCACCTTGGGTTCAGGAATCATCTTCCTGCTCTTGTGTTGGGTGTTGCATCGCCGAGAGGCGTACGTGATGGTCAACCGCTCTGCCGCGACCCCAGTCAGGGCGTAACGAGTGGGCCAGTACCTCCCCATTGTGGTGTTGACGATCCTCGTCATTCTCTTTGGAGTGTTGAGTTTCGTCGCCTCAGGGTTGCTCGCACCCAGGCGCCCGAATACTGCCAAGGAGGCTCCGTACGAATGTGGCATCGTGCCGAGCAAGGAACCACCCGAACGCTTCCCGGTGAGTTTCTACGTGATTGCGATGTTGTTCATCATGTTCGACATCGAAATCATCTTCATCTACCCATACGCCGTAGATCATGAGTTTCTCGGAACATATGGGTTAATCGAAATGCTTGCTTTCAGTGCCGTGTTTTTTGTTGCCTTTGTGTACGTCGTTGCACGCGGCGCACTCGACTGGGGTCCGTTGCAGCGCTACAAGCCGCTTCATGACATCGCGAGCGCACAAGTTCCGAGCACGCCGAATCCGCGCACCACTATTCGTCGGGTCGGTCATGAGGGTCGTCGTTCAGAAGAAGTGACAGCGGCCTGATGGGAGTTGTTCAGAACGTCCTCGATGATGGCATCGCCGGCCTGCAACACAACTTCGTGACAGCTCGTCTCGAAGACTTGGTGAAGTGGTCGCGTTCACGCTCAAGTTGGGGTGTCACGTTCGGTCTTGCTTGCTGCGCCATCGAAATGATGGGTACTGGCGCGCCGCATTATGACCTTGCACGTTTCGGTATGGAAGTGTTCCGTGCATCTCCACGTCAGGCAGACATCATGATCGTGGCTGGTCGCGTCAGCCAGAAGATGGCACCGGTGTTGCGCCAAGTGTATGACCAAATGATGGAGCCCAAGTGGGTCATCTCCATGGGCGTATGCGCATCAAGTGGCGGAATGTTCAACAACTACGCCATCGTCCAAGGCGTTGATCAGATTGTGCCGGTGGATGTGTATGCGCCTGGTTGCCCACCAACGCCAGAGACTCTCATCCATGCCATCGAGACCTTGCACCAACTCATCGAAGATGGTGAGCTCATGCGTCGCCGTGAAGCAAACGCTGGTGGTGCTGGTGTGCATCTTGAGCTGCCGACCGAGGCAGCGGCCTCCGTGTCAATCGCACTGGGGACCAAGTAACCATGTCTGAATCGGTCAATCAAGGGCACGAGACTGCAGAAACTTTGCATGGATTCCCTGTGGTGAACTCACTTGGTCAAAGGGTGCTGCTCGTCGACCGTGCATCGTACGTGCAGGTGTTGAAGAAGCTTGCTGACGATTCGTTCGACATGTGTGTCGATCTCACCGCTGTCGATTATTTACTCATGCCTAACCGGACAGTTGCGGCGGGTATTGCACCAGAGCGATACGAATTGGTCGTGAACTTGTTGTCAATGACACGTCGTGAGCGCCTCCGAGTTCGAGTGCAGGTGTCAGAGTCCGATGCCTCAATGCCATCACTGTTCGATCTTCATCCGGGCACAGAAGCCATGGAGCGAGAGGTGTTCGACATGTTCGGTATCACCTTCGAAGGTCATCCCGACATGACTCGCATTCTCATGCCTGAGGATTGGGACGGACATCCGCTCCGCAAGGACTATGAAGTCGGTCGCATTCCGGTTCAGTTCAAAGGTGCGCCAGCATGACCGTGCTCGACGATCCGTCATTCGCTTCTGCAGGCACCGACGAGGGTGGTCAGGAACTTCGCTCACGCAGTGAGTTGACTGCAAAAGAGTTGTTGCGCGAAGCCGGAGCGGTGTTGCGCATGAGCGAATCTGAAGCCGCTGCTCTCGCTGATGTTCAGCAAGACATCGGTGAGGACCAGTCCATGATCATCAACATGGGGCCTCAACATCCGAGCACGCACGGCGTGCTGCGTCTCATGCTCGAGCTTCAGGGTGAGACCGTGCTCAGGTGCAAGCCAATCATCGGTTACTTGCACACAGGCATGGAAAAGACTGCTGAACAACTGACGTTCATGCAGGGCGGCACCAATGTCACGCGCATGGATTACTTGTCGCCATTGAACAACGAACTCGTGTTCTCCATGGCAGTTGAGAAGTTGCTCGGCATTGATGGTGACATTCCGGAACGTGCCGTGTGGATGCGCATGTTGTTGTCTGAGTTGAACCGCATGAGCAGCCACATTTTGTTCCTTGCCACGAACGGCATGGACATTGGAGCAATCTCGATGATGTTGTACGGCTGGCGCGAGCGTGAGGAAGTGTTGCGCTTCTTCCAGAAGGTCACCGGTCTGCGCATGAACCACAACTTCATTCGCCCCGGCGGGCTTGCAGCCGATCTTCCACCAGGTTGGAGAGACGATGTTCTCGACATCCTCGAGATGCTTCCTGCACGTCTCGATGAATACGACACACTCATGACGGGTCAACCCATCTGGCGCGAGCGGTTGCAAGGTGTTGGCGTCATCACCGCACGTGAAGCTGTGGCACTTGGTGCAACCGGCCCGATTCTTCGTTCCACTGGCGTGCCGTGGGATCTTCGCCGCGACATGCCGTACCTGCGCTACGACGAGCTTGAGTTCGATGTGGTCGTGGGTTCATATGGTGATGCATACGACCGCTACGCGATTCGCCTCAACGAAGTTCGTGAGTCGATGCGCATCGTGTATCAAATTCTCGACAAGATGCCAAAGGGCGACTATCGCATCCAAGACAAGAAGGTCACGCCACCACCGCGTGCGCGTATCGATGAGTCGATGGAAGCACTTATCCATCACTTCAAGATCTTCACCGAGGGTTTCAAGGTGCCTGAGGGCGAGGTTTACGTGGCCATCGAAAGCCCGCGCGGCGAGATTGGTTGTTACATCGCGAGCGACGGATCATCGAAGCCCTATCGCATGCATATGCGTGCGCCGTCATTCGTGAACATCCAGTCGATGCCCCACATGATGCGCGGCAGTTTGGTGGCTGATGCAGTTGCAGTCATTTCGTCGGTCGACCCAGTGCTGGGGGAGGTCGACCGATGAGCCGTTTGAACGATGCCAACGTCGCTTTCGCCAAAGAAATCATTGCGCGCTACCCACGACCGAAGTCCGCGCTTATTCCGTTGCTTCACCTGTCGCAAGAGCAGAACGGCTACATCACTAATGATGCGATGGCACATCTCGCAGAGCTCGTCGGAGTCACTTCTGCAGAGGTGTACGGAACAGCTTCGTTCTACGAGATGTTCAAGTTCGAGCCCGTTGGCAAGTACGTCATCAACATTTGCGGCACATTGAGTTGTGCACTCATGGGTTCCGAAGAGCTGTTGCACCGTGCCGAACACAAGCTTGGTGTCAAAGCTGGAGGAACAACTCCTGACGGTCTCATCACGCTCGAGCACGCGGAATGTCAGGCGGCATGCACCGAAGCTCCATGTCTTCAGGTGAATTACCGCTATCGCTTTCGTGTGACTCCAGCCGACGTCGATTCACTTATTGATGATCTGCGGGCCGGAAAATTGTCTGACGAAATACCCGCGCACGGAACATTGGCAAAGGTTCGCCAGCACATTCCTGCCGATCGCGGAGTAGGTGCCGTCGCACCAGAAGCTGCCACCACTGCACCAGCGTGGTTTGATGGAAAGGCTGCGCTGTGACCGGAACATACGCACACGCCGCCGGCTTTTATGCAGGGGACCGTCCACGCATCGTCACCTCACGTTTCGAACATGCAGATTCGTATTCACTCGAGCGATATCTCGCCACCGGCGGCTACCAAGGTTTGCGCAAGGCGCTCGCTCGCCCGGCAAGCGAAGTGCATGATGAAGTGAAGAAAGCAACCGTGCTTGGTCGCGGTGGTGCCGGATTTCCCGCTGGTACCAAATGGGGACTCACGCCAGAAGGAGTGTTCCCGCGGTATCTCGTGGTGAACGGTGACGAGAGTGAGCCGGGTACCTATAAAGACCGACTCCTCATGGAACGTGACCCGCACCAGTTGATTGAAGGATGCGTCATCGCCTGTTACGCAGCCGGCCTCTCACAGTGTTTCCTGTATATAAGAGGTGAAATGGCTCATGCCCAAGAGCGGGTCGCAGCCGCTCTGAACGAGGCATACGAAGCGGGCTATGTCGGCAAGAACATTCTTGGCTCCACATTCTCTGTCGACGTGGTATTGCACTGGGGCGCAGGTGCGTACGTGGTGGGCGAAGAAACCGCGCTCATCGAAAGTCTCGAAGGCAATCGCGGCATGCCCCGCCTGAAGCCCCCGTTCTTCCCTGCGGCCATCGGTCTGTATGGCAAGCCGACGATCGTGAACAATGTCGAGACATTGTCGAACCTTCCGTGGATTCTCATGAACGGTGCCGAGGCATATACGGCAATCGGTACTGCCACTTCGCCTGGCACGCGCATGGTCGCGGTCTCCGGACATGTGAGGCGTCCGGGTGTCTACGAAATCATCAACGGAACAACCACATTCCGTGACCTCATTTATGGCGATGACTTTTGTCAGGGCATTCGCAATGGCAATGAACTGAAAGCGTTTGTTCCAGGTGGAGGATCTGCACCTTGGTTCACACCCGATCAGTTGGACATTCCGTTCGAGGGCCCACAAGCCGGCGCAGCGGGCTCGATGCTCGGATCGGGCGCGATCATGGTGATGGATCACACCACCGACATTCCTGCCGCGGCACTCACACTCACGCGCTTCTATGCACATGAGTCGTGTGGCAAGTGCACACCATGTCGTGAAGGTGGCACATGGCTCGAGCGCATCTTGCGTCGCGTGGTCGATGGCAAGGGCACCGACGCCGACTTGCAACAACTCATCGAAGTCGGAACATCGATTTGTCCGGGTGATTTCCCGCATGCCTCGAGCACTCGTCTTGGTCTTACAGCCGTGCCGTTCCCGTACAAGATGACAACAATTTGTTTCGTAGGCCCGAGCGCATACACGCCGGTCCATTCCGCGTTGACATTGTTCCCAGAGGAATTCGAAGCACGCGTCACGAAGCGCACGCACATACCTGTCACTGCAGTGGGGGTGGGTGAATGAGCACGACGGAGTCACACGATGAAGCAACAGCTGTCGACCCGAATGCGGTGAACATCACCATCAACGGTCGTTCAGTGAGTGCCGTCAAGGGTGAGATGATCATCGCTGCCGCAGATCGCACAGCAGACTTCATCCCGCGTTTTTGTTATCACCCACGCATGAAGCCCGTCGGCATGTGCCGTCAGTGTCTTGTTGAGGTTGAAGGGCCCCGCGGTCCGATGATGGTCGTGTCGTGCATGACGCCTGTGGCTGATGGTCAAGTAGTGCGCACCGATACTGACCAGGTGAAGCAAGCCCAAGAGGGTGTGCTTGAGTTGTTGTTGGCGAACCACCCTCTCGATTGTCCGGTATGTGACAAAGGTGGCGAATGCCCATTGCAAGACCAAGCCTTCAGTCATGGTCCTGGTGAGAGCCGTTACGTCGAAGAAAAGCGGCACTACGAAAAGCCGATTCCTATCAGTGACTTGGTGTTTCTTGATCGTGAGCGCTGCATCTTGTGTGATCGGTGCACACGCTTTGCCAAGGAAGTTGCTGGCGATCCGTTGATCAGCTTCACTCATCGCGGCAACAACACGCAAGTGCTCACTTTCCCCGATGAGCCCTTTGCTTCGTACTTCTCAGGCAACACCGTGCAAATTTGCCCAGTTGGCGCACTCACTGCTCAGCCGTATCGCTTCAAGGCTCGCCCGTGGGACTTGGAAGAACGCGAGAGCACATGCACTACGTGCTCAGTTGGCTGCCGCATCGCTGTGCAGTCGAGTCGTGATGAGCTCGTTCGGTACCAAGGTGTCGACAGTGACCCGGTGAACTGGGGCTGGCTTTGTGATCGCGGTCGATTCAACTTCCAGTCAGCCTCATCTGAAGATCGTGTCACTACTCCTCACGTCCGTGATGGCCAGACACTTGTCGAAACCACGTGGGTCGACGCATTGTCACGTGCGGCTCAACTCATCTCAACTGCGAACGGGAAAGTGGCATTGCTCGGCGGAGCTCGTGGCACGAATGAAGATGCGTGGGCGTGGGCCCAACTTGCCGATCTGGCGAAGTTCAGTATGCGTGATGCACAGATGGGAGACGGTCTCCCGGCACGCGTGTTCTCATACCCGCAGGCCACCATCGACGCAGCATGTTCGGCACCAACCATCATTTTGTTGGCACCTGATCTAAAGGAAGAACTCCCGGTTCTCTACTTGCGTGTCCGTGACGCAGTCGAAAAGGGTCACAGCCGCGTCATCGAAATCACTTCCCACGATTCGGGTCTCACGAAGTACGCATGGAAGAGCGTGCATCATGAACCTGGTCATCAACTCGAAGCAGTACGAGCAACTCTCGCGGATACTGACATCGCAGCACAACTAGCAAAGGGACCCGTTGTGGTCATTGCTGGTCGCTCGAGCTTGGCGGAGAGTGAAGCTCACGTCATGGCCGCACTCGACATAATTGTCGGCTCAGTGGCACACGTCAGCGTGTTGCCAGCTCTACGTCGTGGCAACGTACGTGGTGCGCTCAACGTCGGTCTTGCTCCGACAGACGGTAACGACGCAACACACATTCTGAAGTCAGCAGTTGCTGGCGACATCGAGTGTCTCGTGCTTCTCGGAAGTGATCCGTTGTCAGATCATCCCGATGTCGACTTGGTGCGCCGAGCATTCGCATCGGTACGAAACATCATTGCTGTCGACATGTTTATGAATCAGTCGGTTCAGAGCGCCAGTGTCGTGTTGCCGGCTGCAGCTTTCGGTGAGAAGAACGGAACAACAACAAACCTCGAAGGTCGAGTGACAAACGTTGCACAGAAAGTCACACCTCGCGGAACGTCTCGACCCGACTGGATGATTGCCATCGAACTTGCTCATGCACTGGGTCATGACATTCCATTGACACGTGTTGAAGAAGTCCAAGCCCACATGATGGCCAGCATTCCGCAGATGCAAACCGAAAACGTCGCAGTTGCACTTCGTCGAAACGGGATCGTTGTGCCGACAGTTGCAAGCGCGGCGTCATCAGCGGCAGTGACACCAGTAGCCACCCGCAACTCGTACGAGTTCCGCTTGGTGTCTGGTCGAAAGTTGTACGACAAGGCCACCGGAACAACCACAAGTCAGTCGCTCGTGAACTTGGCAGATTCTGCAGCGGTGTATGTCCACCCGCATGATCTTGAGCGCATCGGAAAGTCCGATGGCGCATCGGTTCGCGTGAGTTCGAGCTCCGGAGCAATTGCCCTGCCAGTACGTGCGTCGTCCGCCGTCGTGCGCGGAACCGCTTTCGTGCCCTTCAACCTTGCCGGAGCTGATGTACGCGAGCTCATTCGCCATGACCAAGCAGTCACCGATGTGCGAATCGAGGGCATCTGATGTTGTCGATTCTCGGCATCGACCCGTTGCTTGTCGGCGATGTTCTTTGGACTCCATTGCTCATCGTGCTGCTCAAAGTGCTCGTCATATTTGTTGTCGGTCTGCTGGCCACGATGCTGAATGTGTGGTTCTTGCGCAAGGTGATTGCGGGTATGCAGAACCGCGTCGGCCCGAACAAGACCGGTCCGTTCGGACTGCTTCAAACGTTGGCGGACGGAATCAAGTTGTTCTTCAAAGAGGATCTCATTCCAGAGAGAGCCGACAATTTTGTGTTCCGCCTGGCGCCGTATCTCACTTTTGTTCCTGCATTTCTTGCCTTTGCCATCGTTCCCTTGGGCGGAGATTTCACCGGCGGTAACGACGGTACGGTCACGTGGTTTGGTGAAGTGACTCGTGTGCAGTTGGCAGACCCACCAATTGGTGTGTTGTTCGCAGTTGCAATCTCGTCAATCGCCGTTTACGGAATCATGCTTGCCGGATGGGCGAGTGGTTCGAAATATCCGCTGCTCGGCTCAGTGCGTGCGTCGGCACAGATGGTGAGCTACGAAGCAGCGCTCGGAATGAGCCTTGCCACAGTTGTGTTGGTGGCAGGAACTTTGTCGACAAGTGGAATCGTGGCCAACCAAACAACGATCGGAACGTGGCACCTTGTCACCACTGGCATTATCCCGTTCGTCATCTTCCTTATTGCGTCGACCGCCGAGATGAACTTGCCTCCATTTGACTTGGTTGAAGCAGAGCAAGAGCTCGTGGGCGGATACAACACTGAGTATTCATCCATCCGATTTGGTTTGTTCTTCCTCGGCGAATTCATGAACCCCATCACCATGTCGCTATTGCTCTCGACCTTGTTCTTCGGTGGCCCGAACCCCATCGCTTTTGGCGACACGGTCATCAATATTCCACTCATTCCTGGTGCGCTCGAAGGAACAGTGTGGGTGATGCTGAAGATGTTTGCTTTCCTGTACCTCTTCGTGTGGTTCCGAGCAACGTTCCCTCGTCTTCGCTACGACCAGCTCATGGATCTTGGTTGGAAGGTGCTCATTCCAGCGTCGCTCGGATGGTTCATGCTGCTCGCAGCTCAGCGTGTCGGTGACGTCGCTGGTTGGGATCCGGTGATCACCACAGTGGTGGCTGCGATTGTCCTGCTCGTGTCGTACTCCCTGTTGCAGCTTGCCCTGCGCACAAGTCGCCTTGAGCGCGAACGCGAAGGAGCGATGTTCTAATGGGCTACCTCGGAGGTCTCCTCGTCACAGTGCGTCAGCACGGACGCCGCAATCGCGTCACCACCGAATACTCCGGTGGTCGTGTGTGGCGCAAGAAGCGCATCGACAAGAAAGATCAGAAGATTGATAAGCCTGAGCGCTTGCACGGTCGTCATGTTCTGAATCGATACGAAGATGGCATGGAAAAGTGCATCGGGTGCGAGTTGTGCGCCGGTGTCTGTCCAGCGAGGTGCATCTATGTTCGGGGCAAGGACAATGACCCGATGAATCCGACCTCGCCTGGTGAGCGTTTCGGATTCGTGTACGAAATCAACTATCTCCGTTGCATCCACTGTGACTTGTGCGTCGAGGCATGTCCGACTGAGGCGATCACCGAGACCAAGTTGTTTGAGTTCTCTTTCACAAATCGTCGTGACGCCATCTACACAAAGAGCGAACTGCTGGTTGGTGAAGACGGCAAGCCGCAACACATGCCATGGGAAGACTGGCGTGAAGGTGAAGACCTCAACACCAGTGGCTGGATGCGCGCAACGGCACCATCAGGCGATGCCGATTTTCGAGGCATCGTGTCGTGGAGTGGTGAGTTGGGTTATGGCACCCGCGTGCCTGAGCCTGGCCAGGACGACGAGTAGTCCGTGGAGCTTTTCGTCTTCATTTGTGCCACCGTCATGGTGCTGCTCGGAGCACTCGGTGTGATTCTGCGGAGCAACCCCGTGCATGCTGCACTCAGTTTGGTATTGACACTCTTTGGTGTGGCTGTGCTGTTTGTCGCCCAAGATGCTCACTTTCTGGCAGCAGTACAAGTCATCGTCTACGCAGGCGCAATTGTCGTGTTGTTCCTCTTCGTCATCATGCTTCTCGGAGTCGACAAAGCCGAAGACATCAAGACCGAGCCATTGACTGCCCAGCGACCTCTTGCACTTGTGCTTGGCGTCGGGGTGTTTGCGGTTCTTGCCACTGCGATCATCACGTCGACTGATTCAGTCGTGCGCCGAGGTGAAGGATTGACTCCCACCGAAGTTGCTGACCCTGATGCGAACATTCGCCAAATTGCTCGGTCGATCTTCGGCGACTACGTGTTCGCTTTCGAAGTGGTGTCGATTCTTCTGCTGGTGGCAGTGGTTGGCACGGTGCTGCTGACTCGTCGTCAGCGTCGCGTCGAGGTGGTGTCAAAGTGATCGCAGCAGCCGAACCCACCACCACGTGGTACTTGCTGTTGTCAGCATTGCTTTTCGTCATCGGCATGGTGGGCGTCATGATCAGGCGTAATCCACTGGTCATGTTCATGTGCATCGAATTGATGTTGAATGCCGTGAACCTGTCTTTCGTGTCGCTCGCGCCGCGAGTGGCGAACATCGATGGTCAAACCGCAGTGTTCTTCGTCATGGTCGTTGCTGCGGCAGAAGTCGTCGTGGGCCTAGGAATAATTGTGTCGATCATGCGTGGTCGAACCCATGCCACTGTTGATGACGTGGCGGAGTTGAAGGGCTGATCCATGGTCGACCTTGCATGGCTCATTCCTGCCCTGCCGCTTGTCGGCTTCGTGACAATTCTGTTGTTCGGACGCCGTCTCGGTGACCCGAAGGCTGGTCTCTTCGCAGCTCTCATGCCTGCCGCGGCTTTTGTGGTCACCGTTCTCGTGTACTTCGACGTGTTGTCTCGTGAAGCAGAAGAGCGACATCATGTCATCAAGTTGTTCTCCTGGGTGCCAGTTGGGTCTTTGCGCATCGACATGGCATTTCTCATCGATCCGCTATCGGTGACGATGGCGCTCTTTATCACGGGCATTGGTTCGCTTATTCACTTCTACGCCGTTGGCTACATGCACGGCGACCCGAAATTCTCGAAGTTCTTCCTGTATCTCAACCTTTTCGTCTTCTCCATGTTGATGTTGGTGCTGGGCGAGAACTTGCTGGTCACTTTCCTCGGATGGGAAGGGGTCGGTGCATGTTCGTACTTCCTCATTTCGTTCTGGCACACACGTGACTCTGCCGCAACCGCTGGCAAGAAAGCCTTTGTCACGAACCGTGTCGGAGACTGGGGAGTCATGATCGCCATGTTCTTGGCTTTCACAACTGTCGGCACGGTGTCATACAGCGGCATCAATGAGGCCGCAGAGATGGGACATTTGGCTCCTGTCACAGCCACTGCGATTGCCATGATGTTGTTCATCGGAGCATGTGGAAAGAGTGCTCAGTTGCCCTTGTACTTGTGGTTGCCCGATGCCATGGAAGGTCCGACGCCGGTATCTGCACTCATTCACGCCGCCACGATGGTGACATCTGGCGTCTTCCTCATGACTCGTGTGAACCCAGTGTTGGCGGTGTCGTATGACTGGGCGCCAACCACGATTGCGACAATTGGTGCAATCACTGCCTTGTTCGCCGCCACCATCGCAGTGGCACAGAACGACATCAAGAAGGTTCTTGCGTACTCCACTGTTTCGCAGCTCGGCTTCATGTTCCTCGCGGTCGGCTCTGGTGCATACGTGGCAGCAATCTTCCACATGGTGACGCACGCCTTCTTCAAGGCCCTCCTGTTCCTTGGCTCAGGTTCGGTCATCCATGGCATGCACCATGAACAGGACATGCGTCGCATGGGTGCCTTGCGAAAGGTCATGCCAATCACCGCATTTACATTCATCATCGGCTGGCTGGCAATCGCCGGAGTGCCACCGTTTGCCGGCTTCTGGTCGAAGGACGAAATTCTTCTCTACGCATTTGCCAACAATCGGGCTTTGTATGTCGTCGGTGTAATCACCGCGTTGCTCACTGCGTATTACATGACCCGCCAGGTGATCATGGTGTTCTACGGCGAAGCTCGTTGGAACGATCACAGCGACGACCACGGTGCACACGGTGACTTCAAACCCCACGAGAGCCCGAAGATCATGCTGTTTCCACTCGTCGTACTAGCCGTTTTGTCGGCCGTGGGCGGCGCGATGCAACTTCCATTCTCAAAGTCCACGCATTTTCTTGAGCATTGGCTCGAGCCCGTCATCGAATTTGGCGAGGCTGATATCAAGAAGTCCTGGGCATACGACAACAAGTGGTTGTTGCTCGGCCTGGCAGTGATCATCGCATGTGCTGGAATCGCGGCGTCGATCGCGGTGTATGCAAAGAAGAAGGCAAAGGCAATCGAGCCAGCGATTCTTGCCGATGCGTGGAGATACGACGCCGCGGTGTCATCACTTGTCGGTGGTCCAGGCAAGGCAGCGTTCAACGCACTCGCATTGTTTGACGCCAAGGTCGTTGATGGTGCGGTCAATGGCGCAGGAATCGTGACCCGTTCAACCAGCGGTGTGGTGCGAAAAGTTCAGACCGGCTTTGTCCGCTCGTATGCGGTGATCGTGTCGGTCGGCGTGCTTCTCGTGCTTGCGTGGTTCTTGTTCAGGGGGGTGTGGGCATGATCGCTGCATCTGGTGCCGTCGTGTCGTTCCCGGCACTCTCGCTTCTCATCATCTTGCCGGTCATTGGTTCTGTGTTGGTCGCGTTGTTGTCCGAGAAGCGGGCGGAGTATGTCAAGCTCGCCGCACTTCTCACGAGTGTTGCAACTGGAGCAATCAGTTTGTGGGTGCTCGGTGCATACGACGCGCATGAAGGTGGATTCCAGTTCGTGTCACGTCATCCTTGGATCGAGCCATGGGGTATTTCCTGGCACCTTGGTATCGATGGCATTTCGCTGTTTCTTGTGGTGTTGACCGGAGTGTTGTTCCCACTGGTGATTGCCGGTGTCGATCCACACCATGATGAGAAGCGCTACTTGGCCTGGCTGCTGCTGCTCGAAGCCGGAGTCATGGGAAGTTTCCTCAGTCTCGACCTCGTGCTGTTCTTCTTGTTCTTCGAAATTGTTCTGGTGCCGATGTATTTCCTCATCGGTGGTTGGGGATACGACAACCGCATCTATGCCGCAACGAAGTTCTTCTTGTACACGATGTTCGGCTCTGCATTCATGCTTGTCGGCATCGTGGCAACTGCCTTGCTTGCCCGTCAAGACCTCGGATACGTCACATTCGACCTGGTGACTCTTGCTGAAAAATCATCATTTGCCACTGACACCGCACGTTGGTTGTTCATGTCGTTCGCCATTGCATTTGCGGTGAAGGTACCGGTGTTTCCGTTGCATACGTGGTTGCCCGATGCGCACACTCAAGCACCAACAGGCGGCTCGGTCATCCTTGCTGGCGTGCTGTTGAAGATGGGAACGTATGGCTTCCTGCGTTTTGGCTTGTATTTGTTCCCAGAAGCAGCAGTGTGGGCCCGACCACTCTTTCTCACTCTCGCAACAATTGGCATCATCTACGGAGCCATCGCAGCAACGATGCAGACAGATCTCAAACGACTTGTCGCATACTCATCGGTCGCGCACTTGGGTTTCATCGTGCTCGGTACGTTCGCATTCACCGACCAAGCCATCACTGGCAGCGTCATGCAGATGGTGAATCACGGTGTGTCTACTGGTGCGTTGTTCTTGCTGGTCGGCATGATCTATGAGCGTCGTCACACGAGGGCGATCGCGGAGTTGAAGGGATTGCAACAGGTCGCTCCGATCTTTGCCGCAGCCTTCATGGTGGTGATGTTGTCGTCCATCGGTGTGCCCGGTTTGAACGGATTCGTCGGAGAGTTCCTCGTGCTCATCGGTTCATTCAGCACCGCCCGTTGGTGGGTGGTCATCGCTGCAACAGGCGTGATTCTTGCGGCTCTTTATCTGCTGTGGGCATATCAACGTGTGTTCCACGGCGAGCCCGACGAAGCAAACTCATCATTTGCAGAGCTGAAGCCGCGTGAAGGTGCGTTACTTGCGGTGTTCATTGCTGCAATCGTTTTCACTGGCCTCTACCCGAAGCCCATGCTCGAGCGCATCGAACCAAGCGTGAAGAAGCTCATCGAGCACGTTGAAGATCGCAGCGATTTTGTGCAGCCGGACATCAAACGTTCAGAGGGAGAGGGCTGATGCTCGCTGAGACGCTCACTGGCCCTGAAATTCCTTGGCTTGACCTCGGTTGGGCATTGACCCTGCTGGCGGGCACGTCGTTGTTACTGATTGTCGGCGCCATCGTTCCGCGCTGGCGACACGGTCTGTACGCGACCTTCACTGCACTCACGACAGTGGTGTCTTTTGTGTTCTTGGTTGTTCTCTGGGGTCGCGTTACCGACGATGGAATGGCTTCTGCAGTCGCTGATTCCATCGCCTTTGACCACTTTGCGGTGTTGTCTCTTGTCGCTGTGCTGGTGTCGGTGTTTCTCACTGCACTGGTGACTGATGGTTTCCTCCGTCGCGAGGAGTACGACGGTCCGGAAATGTACGCGTTGTACCTGACAGCGGCCCTTGGTGCCTCAGTCATGATCGTCGCCAATGATCTCATAGTTCTGTTCCTCGGCCTTGAGACTCTCAGCTTGTCGCTGTATCTGTTGGCTGCAAGTCATCGACGCAAGACTGAGAGTCAAGAAGCGGGTCTCAAGTACTTCGTGCTCGGGGGTTTCGCGTCGGCGTTCTTCCTATACGGGATCGCACTCGTCTACGGCGCAAGTGGAGCCACCAAACTTCCTGCAATCAATGACGCACTACGCGGATCCATTGATATCAATACAAACGATGCGCTTCTGCTGGTCGGTATCGGACTGTTGATTGTCGGATTTGCGTTCAAGGTGTCAGCCGTTCCGTTCCAGGTGTGGACGCCAGATGTGTATCAGGGTGCACCATCACCAGTGACGGGCTTCATGGCATCAGCCGGAAAAGTTGCTGCTTTCGCCGCGCTCGTGCGTGTGCTCCTCGTGGCTCTTCCATCTCGTATCGATGATTGGCAACCAGTCATCTGGGCACTCGCCGTTCTCACTCTCGTCGGCGGCTCGGTGATGGCCGTGGTGCAAACGAACGTGAAGCGCATGTTGGCTTTCTCGTCAATCAGCCATGCAGGCTTCATCCTTGTCGGCGTTGAAGCATCAGCACACGCGAATCGCACGGATGCCGTTTCTTCTGTCGTTGTGTACCTGTTCCTCTATTCGGTTCTTGTCATCGGCTCATTCGCCGTGGTCACGGCAGTGTCCGGTCGCGGCGATGGGGCGACATCTCTGGACGATCTGCGTGGATTGGCGCGTCGTCGTCCCGTTCTTGCGCTGGCACTCACAGTGTTTCTCATTGCCCAGGCAGGCGTGCCGGCAACGAGTGGCTTCATTGCCAAGTTCGGTGTCATCACTGCATCGGTTGATGCTGAGAGTTACGCCTTGGCGATTATTGCCATGCTTGCCGCAGTTATTGCCGCGTACTTGTACTTGCGCATCATGGTCAGTGCATGGCTTGCTGAAAGTAGCGACGAGAGTGCCGTGGAAATCCCGAGAGGCCTCGGGATCGCCGTTTCATTGTGTCTGGTGTTCACCATCGCAGTCGGTGTGTATCCGGGTTGGCTACTCACCTTGGCCGACAAGGCCACAACATTCCTCGGCGCATAACCAATGTGCGCGCATGACGCGCCCCTCACCGATGAGAAGCGTGTCGTACCAATTCGTTAAACAGATTCTGTTGTATGGCGTCGTTGGAGGCGGTCTGCTCGGGGTGCCACTGCACACCAACTATCCATGTAGCCGTGGCGTGTTCGACGGCTTCTACGATGCCATCGCTCGCACGCGCCACGACTCGAAGTGCAGCACCCGGCGTGTGCACTGCTTGATGGTGCCAACACAACCCATTGCTGTCGGTGGTTCCCATGGCCTGTGCAATACGGCTCTCGGAATCAATTGATGCTGCACGGATGACGCCACGATGCTGCTCATGATTGTCGATGTGTTGCACGAGTGTTCCGCCTAGTGCGACGTTCAACACCTGGTGGCCGCGGCAAATTGCGAGCAATGGCTTGTCGACAGACACGCAGGCTTTCACCATCTCGATCTCAAAGTCATCATTCAGGTCATCGACGTTGTACACGGTGGGATGCGGGTTTTCGCCGTAACGAGAGGGATTGACGTCGCCACCTCCGGCGATAAGAACGCCGTCGACGCGAGACAAGAGATCGACAACTTGCCGTGAGCCACGCGTCGGTGGCACAAGTATCGGTTGTCCACCAGCCCGCTCCACCGCATCGATGTAGTGGCGACCGCCAGCTGCGACCGGACTTGAGAATGTGTCTGCGGAGTCAGCGAATCGGGCGAGATGGGCGATGATGGGTCGCGACATCGTCAATGACCGACGACTTTTTGTACGTCGTAGCCAGCGTCGCGAGCTGCTGTAAGCACCGCGTGTTCGTGTTCTTTTCCTCGAATTTCCAGAACGGCCTGCACGCCGGTTTCACGCACATGAAGGTCGACTCCTTCACGCACGTGTTCGACCTCAATGAGGTTCGCACCGGCCTGTGCAAACAATGTGAGCAAACGGGCCAATCCGCCAGGGCGGTCAGAGATTCGAGCGAACACGATAAGACGGCGGCCGACTTGTGTTTCATGGCGTCGAATGAGATTGGGAACAACACCCAAGTCGACATTTCCGCCGGACAGCACAACACAGGTGGTGCCCTTTGCTGCCGGTACGACGGCGCGGGTGAGAAGTGCTGACACGCCGACGGCACCGCCACCTTCCACGTAGAACTTCCCACGGTCCATCAGCAACACCATTGCATCGGCCACTGTGTCTTCAGCAACGACAACCACTTCGTCGACAAACTCTTCGATGAGCGGAGCAGTGACTTCTCCTGGTCGTTTCACTGCGATGCCATCAGCAAGCGTGACGATGGGGCCATCAGCTGGTGGACGACCTGCATATGGTGCACATGCGGCAACTTGCACGCCGATGACGCGTACGTGTGGTCGTTGCGACTTCACGGCGATTGCGGTTCCTGCGGTCAAACCACCTCCACCCAACGGAATAATCACGGTGTGAAGGTCGGCGATGTCTTCAAGTAACTCGAGTCCAAGAGTGCCCTGACCCGCGACCACGACCGGATCATCATAGGGGTGGCAGAAGTGCATGCCTGTCGAGGCTGCGTGTTCTTTGGCACGTGACACCGCATCGTCGAGGGTGTCACCACCTTCGACAACGGTTGCACCGTAGGTACGACATTGTTCGATCTTTGAAAGACTCGCACCAGCCGGAACGAAGATCTGACAGGGCACCCCGTGATGTCGCGCAGCAAAGGCAATTGCCTGTGCGTGGTTGCCAGCACTACCAGCCGTGACCCCGACGCTGACTGCTGATCCCAATGAGTGCAACTTATTGAGTGCGCCGCGTACCTTGAACGAACCGGTGCGCTGCAAGTTCTCGGCCTTCAAGATGACGCTGCCACCGCAGATGTCGGAGAGTGCATATGACTCTGTGATGGGGGTGTGTTTGACGATGCCCCGACCCACCGCACGAGCGGCAACGATGTCTTCGGTACTGATGGCGTGCTTGCCCATTCATCGCCTACGGTACTTGCCGATGCGGGCTCTCATGATCGCAAATGCAACTGATGCTGATGCCGGATTCGTGGGTCATGCGCTGCGCGAACGAGGTTTTGCCTTCACCGAGCTCATCCGCGAACAGCACCACACATGGCACCGAACGCTCGCGAGCGCTCTTGATGGCATAGATCTTGATGGCATAGATATGGTGCTGTCGCTTGGCTCGTCATGGAGCGTCTACTGGGAGTCCGCAAGTGGGCCTGTTTCCACTGAAACTGCACTTCTGAAACAGTCCTTGAAGACTGATGTACCTGTTCTTGGTATCTGTTTTGGCGCCCAGATGCTCGCCCATGCCGCCGGTGGACATGTTCGCCGCGCCGATCAACACGAAATTGGGTGGTGCGACGTGCGCCTCACCCGCGAAGCGCCGGACGATTCATCACCACTGGCGGGCACGTGGATGCAATGGCATTACGACTGCGTCGAAGTGCCTTCAGGCGCCACCACGTTGGCTGAGAGCGACAAGGCGGTACAGGCGTTCCGGGTGGGGTCTTCATTGGCTGTGCAATTCCATCCCGAAGCAACCGAATCGATCGTCTCGAGGTGGTCCTCCGGAGACGGCCGCCAGGAACTTCTTGACGTAGGGGTCGATTACGACACTTTGATGGCCCAGACACGAACCGAGGCCGCAAGCGCAGAAGTTCGAAGTCGGTCGCTTGTCGATTGGTTCCTTCGCGACGTCGCGCATCTGCATGTGTGAACCTGTTGATGTGACATAGGCACTGTCGGTGGCTCACAAAGGCACATAACCCCATGGCGACGGGCTTTCTGGCTCTGTTCAGAGAGGGGAAGTTGGGGTCAACTTTGGCCCCCGTAGTAGTTTCGATGGGCGATGTCCCAGTTCCTCCGGTCGTATCTCACTGTCGTGTGGTTCGGCTTGGCCGCCTTCCTGATTGCCTCGCTGCTGCTCGGATTGTCGGCCTTTCTGCGACCCAACCGCCCGACGCGAGAAAAACTCATCGCATATGAAAGTGGTGTCGATCCCGTCGGCGAAGGCTGGTCGCAAAGCCAAATTCGTTATTACGTCTTCGCGCTTCTCTTCGTCATCTTCGACGTGGAAGCAGTGTTCATTTTCCCCTGGGCCACTCAGCTCGAGCGATACGCCGGATTCGGCCTCGTCGAGATGGGTGTGTTCGTAGCTGTGCTCCTTTTGGGCCTCGTGTATGCGTGGCGCAAGGGTGTCTTGCGCTGGATCTGAGGCGATAGTTATGGGATTTGTCGATCGTGGCCGCTTACCAAAGCCGTTGACATCACTCTTCAACTTGGGACGTTCGTACAGCTTGTGGGTGTACCAATGGGGACTCGCGTGTTGTGCCATCGAAATGGGTGCAGCATTCGGATCACCTCGTTACGACGTCATGCGACTTGGCGTTATTCCGTTGCCAGCGTCACCGCGTCAAGCTGACTTGGTCGTCATTTCAGGAACAGTCACCGACAAGATGGCACCAGCGGTCAAGCGTCTCTATGAGCAGATGCCAGAGCCGAAGTACGTCATCTCGATGGGAAGTTGCGCCAACTGTGGTGGTCCGTATTGGGACAGCTATTCAGTCACCAAGGGTGTCGACCAAATCATTCCAGTCGATGTGTATGTGCCTGGTTGCCCTCCGCGTCCTGAGGCACTTCTTGAAGGTGTCGTGATGTTGCAGCAGCGCATCAAGAACGAGGACATGGGCGCACGTTGGCGCGGTGAAGGCACTCAATTGATGGCAAAGGATTCTTCGACGCGCGTCGACGGCGAGAGTGCCGAACGGGGAGGTGTTCCCGTTGTCAGCCACTGAGACCGACACACCCGTAGTCGTTGACGAAGTACGCAACGCAGTCGTTGCGCGCTTTTCATCCGTGCTTGGCGATGCCGTTGTTGATTCGTTCGTGAAGCCAGGTGACGACGTATGGATTCGCGTTCGAACCGACTCATGGCGCCGCGCCGGAGAGGCAGCACGCGAATTGGGCTTCGCATATTTTGATTTTCTTTCTGCAATTGACTGGATGCCATCTCCCTTCGGACGTGGCGAAGATGATCCGACCGAGCCAGCACCCGAGCGTGACATGACTGTTCGTCAGGGATATGCCGGAGGGGAAACACGGATGCAAGTTCTTGCACGCGTCGTCGACCCAACGACATCACTCGGTGTCAACCTCAAGGTCGATGTTGCCGATGATGCTCCTGTCATTGACAGTTGGGTATCGGTGTACGCCGGTGCGAATTGGCACGAACGTGAAGCATGGGAAATGTTCGGTATCCGTTTTGCAGGTCATCCCGACTTGCGCAATATGTACTTGCCAACCGACTTTGAAGGTCATCCGCTGCGCAAAGACTTCCCGTTACTTGCTCGAATCGTGAAGCCGTGGCCCGGAATTGTCGATGTCGAACCAATGCCCGGCGGCGGGTCAGACGACGAGGCTGGTGAATAGATGACGATGCTCACTGACAGGCAGCAGTTGTCCTACATCGCTGCACAAGCAGCCGATGCACGCGTGAATCTCGAGCTCGAGACCGAGGGCATGACTCTCAACATCGGGCCGCAGCACCCCGCAACACACGGAACATTGCGCATCATCGCTCGACTCGACGGCGAGCAAGTGGTGTGGGCTGAGCCGTCCTGTGGCTACATGCACCGCGGCTACGAAAAACTCACCGAAGTTCGTACGTTCCCGCAAGTCACAGCGCTGGTCAACCGAATCGACTGGCTGGGCAGTTTTGCCAATGAAGTGCCCTTCATTCTCGCTGCCGAGAAATTGATGGGCATCGAAGCGCCGGCTCGCGCGCAACACATTCGCACCATCTTGTTCGAGCTTTCGCGAATTGCGAACGTGTCACTGTTTCTCGGTGACCTTGGCGTGCAGTTGGGTGCCATCACCCCGGTATTCATGGCTTTCCGTGATCGCGAGTACGTGTTGAACCTCATCGAAGGTGCAACAGGTGGCCGCTTCCACCCGAACTTTGACCGCATCGGTGGACTCAAAGACGATCTGCCCGCTGGTTGGATCGACGAGACCCGCAACGTCATGAAGAAGCTGCGCCGTTTCTGCGACGAAATCGAAGACTTGCTCTTCGGCAACGAAATCTTCCAGTCACGTACTCGTGGCATCGGTGTCATTCCGCGCGATGTCGCCATGCAGTACGGCTTGTCTGGCGCAAACCTGCGCGCATCCGGTGTCGACTGGGACTTGCGCCGTGATCAATCACTTCCGATGGCCTGGAACAAGGCCGATTGGAAAGTGTGGACACACAACGACGGTGACTCGTTCGCGCGTTGTTGGGTTCGCCTGCAAGAGGTGCGCGAGTCCACCAAGATTGTCGACCAACTCATCGAAACCATTCCTGCTGGACCGGTGATGACGAAGGTGCCGCGCATCATCAAGGTGCCAGAAGGTGAAGCATGGGTAGCAACTGAGAATCCGCTTGGCGAGATGGGTTACTACGTGGTGTCAAAGGGTGACCTTGGACCATTTCGCGTGAAAATTCGTAGCGCTTCGTTCAACAACATGTCAATTACGCCGTGGTTGTTGAAGGGCGTCTACGTGCCAGACATCATTACCATTCTTGCGTCGTTGTACTTCATCCTCGGCGACATTGATCGCTGACGTCGATGGTGTCCGTACTCGCTGTTGATTTGCCGTATTGGGCGCAGTCTTTGTTGCGCGTTCTCGGCGGCTTGGTGGCCGTGCTGCTGCCCGCCGGAACGATTGTGTACGTGTTCCTCTTTAAGATGATGTCGTTCATGCAGAGCCGTCTCGGGCCGATGGAAGCAGGTCCTTACGGATCAATGCAGTTGTTCGCCGAGGTCGGCAAATGGCTGCAGAAAGAAGACATCTACCCAGAGCGGGCCGACAAGTTCATCTTCAAGTTGGCGCCCCTCATCGTTCTCGCAAGTACGTTCTTGCTCGTTGTTGTCGTTCCTTTCGGGCCCGATGCATGGTTCACCAACTTCGAGGCAGGCATCTTCTACGCCCTTGCGGTTTCGTCGGTGTCGGTGCTCGGCATCCTCATTGCCGGATGGGCGAGTGCCAACAAGTATTCGTTGCTCGGTGGTCTGCGCGCAGCTGGACAGCTGATTGCTTATGAACTTCCGATGGTGCTTGCTGTCATCGGTGTTGTCATCCAAGCCGGGTCGATGAACTTGCAGGACATCGTCCTTGCTCAAAACGCTGGCTCCATTTTCGGGTGGGACGGTCTCGGCAACCCGTATGTGCTCACGCAGTTCGTGGGTTTCGTCATCTTCATGATTGCGGTGCAAGCCGAACTCACTCAGGCACCATTTGACATGCCGATTGCAGAATCGGAACTCGTGTCCGGTTACATGACCGAGTACTCAGGTTTCCGCTTTCTCATCTTCTTCATCGGAGAATTCGCCACTGCGGGTGTGTTCGCAATGATCGCGTCAATCTTGTTCCTGGGTGGTTGGGGAGTGCCATTCGCATGGTTCGGTTGGACCGACATGGACTCTGTCGACAACTGGATGAACATCGTCGGTCCACTCATCTTGTTCACCAAGATGATGTTGGTCGTGTTCGTGGTGATGTGGGTACGTTTCAGTTACCCGCGGTTCCGCGAGGACCAACTCCAGCGCTTCGCCTGGAAAGTTCTGATTCCGATCTCGCTCGTCAACATCATGGTGACAGCAATCTTGAAGGTGGCCTTCTGATGCCCAAGATTCCCGGATTGTTCAAAGGCCTCGGCGTCACGCTCGGCACGATGTCGCGCACCGTCACCGAAGGTGCGAACACCGTGCAGTATCCGCACGAGAAAGAGACCCCACCGATTCGTGCGCGTGGTGTCATTGCTCTGCACGAAGGCAACTGCACATCGTGCATGTTGTGCGCGCGTTCGTGCCCTGACTGGTGTATCTACATCGAAGGCCACAAGGAACTTGCTCCGCCGCGCCGCGCAGGTGGAAAGCCTCGCCAAGTCAACAAGCTCGATCGATTCGACATCGACTACGCGCTTTGTATGTATTGCGGAATTTGCGTCGAGGTGTGTCCGTTCGATGCGCTCTTTTGGAGCCCTGAATACGAGTACTCCGAACCTCGTATCGCGGACTTGTTGCACGACAAGGCCAAGTTGGGTGAATGGATGCAGACCGTTCCTGAAGCCCCAGAGCTCGAAGCTGGCGCAGACAAGAAGGGCAAGAAGTGATGCTCGCCGCTGACGTACTCGTGGCCCAGAACATCGGGTTCGGCATCATCGCTGTCATCATGGTGGTCGGTGCATTGCGAGTAGTGACGACGTCGAACATCGTGCACGCAGCCTTGTGGTTGGTCACAGTGCTGGCCGGTGCAGCAGCACAATACGTATTGCTTGCCGCTGAGTTTGTTGCAGTCACACAAGTTCTCGTCTACATCGGTGCTGTCATGGTGCTGTTCCTCTTCGGCACCATGCTCACCCGTGCTCGCATCGGAGCCGAAAAAGATGTCAACAACAAGAACTGGTTCATGGGAGTACCCATCGCGGTGTTGTTGCTTGCGACGATGGTGTTGGCACTCAATGATGGGTTCGGCGACGAGAAGTTGCCTGCAGACCCCGACACCCTGGTCAACACCCAAATGATTTCTGATCAAATCTTTGGTCCGTACTTGTTGCCGTTCTGGGCGCTCTCGTTCGTGTTGCTTGCCGCCGTCATCGGAGCCATCGTGTTGGCAAGGAGGGACTGACCATGTTGGTGAACCAGTTCCTCATGCTCGGTGCCGTGCTGTTCTGCATCGGTGTCTACGGAGTCATCGCGCGTCGCAATGCTGTGTTGGTGCTGATGTCGATCGAACTCATCTTGAATTCGGTGAACATCAACTTGCTGGCCTTTGCATTGCGCAATGGGTCGGCTGATGGGCACACATTCGCGCTCTATGTCATTGCCGTCGCTGCTGCTGAAGTGGGTGTCGGCTTGGCGATGGTGTTGCTTGTGTACCGCAATCGCAAGTCCATTGCCTTGGACGAACTCGCAGAGATGAAGGGCTGAACCGATGCTGTCTGCAAGCACCGAAGCCGCAGAGGCCGTGTTCACCTCGGGGTGGTTCCTCGACCACGTCTGGATTGTTCCGATCATTCCTGCAGTTGCTTTTGCCCTCATCATCTTCTTCGGCAAGCGTCTGCCAATGAAGGGCAGCGAGCTCGGCATCATTTCCATGCTCGCGACACTCGCCATATCGGCTGCAGCTGCCTACCAGTGGATCGAGCGAGTCGAAGGTGTCGACAAAGAAGTGTTCGTGCCGCCCGTGATCAAGGCATGGACGTGGTGGTCGAGCGACGGATTCTCGTTCGGAATCGGTCAACACATCGATGGTCTGGCACTCATCGTGCTCTGCGTCGTTGCGTTCATCTCGACGCTCGTGCAGATCTACTCCGTTGAGTACCTACATGGCGACCGTCGCTACACGCACTTCTTTGCGTCGCTCACGTTGTTCTCCGCCGGAATGATGAACATGGTCATCGCCGAGAACATGCTGCAGCTCATTCTTGGCTGGGAAATCATGGGCCTCTGCTCGTTCATGCTCATCGGTCACTGGTGGGAAGACGGCGCCAACAGTCGTGCAGCACTGAAAGCGTTCTTCACCACTCGTACGGGTGACATCGGACTTCTCGTTGGCACCTCGGTACTGTTCTTTGCTGCGAACGAGTGGACGCAAAGGACGCTCGGTATCTCCGGTTTCACCATTCGAGGTCTGTCTGCTTGGGCGCTGTCGGGCGAACCAAGTTCGACAGCCATCACGGTCGGGGCGGTCGCGCTCTTCATCGCTTGCATCGGCAAGAGCGGTCAGTTCCCGTTGCACACCTGGTTGCCAGACGCCATGGCCGGCCCGACTCCGGTCAGTTCGCTGTTGCACTCCTCGACGATGGTCGTCGCAGGTGTCTTCTTGGTGGCGCGTCTGTACCCGGTGTTCTTCGAGGGAATGAACATCCTTGGGACGAACGTGAACTTCATCGTGGTCATCGGTGGCATCACCATCGTCATTGCCGCTGCATTGGCCTTCGTGCAAAGCGACATCAAAAAGGTGCTTGCGTACTCGACTGTGTCGCAGTTGGGTTACATGATGATGGGACTCGGTGCAGGTGCGTGGTTGCCGGCTGTGTTCCACATTTTCACCCACGCATTCTTCAAAGCATGTTTGTTCCTCGGAGCAGGCTCGATCAGTCACAGTGCGTCGCATCACTCTTTCGACATGAAGAAAGACATGGGCGGCCTTCTTAGGTACATGCCCATCACGTTCATCACGTGGATTGTCAGCACACTCGCACTTTGTGGAGTGTTCCCATTCTCCGGCTTTTTCTCAAAAGACGAGATCATCGACAACGTCGGGCACAACGGTTACAACCTGTTCATGATCGTCGGACTTGTCGGTGCATTCCTGACGGCCGCGTACATGACCCGTGCCACATACCTCACCTTCTTTGGTACGTCACGTGGCGCTTCTGCAGGCGAACATCACGATGACGCTCACGGTTCGCACGACAGCCACGCAACCCACGCCGATCACGGCCACGACGCACACGCCCATGACACGCACGGTCATGATGACCACGCATCACATGGGGAGTCTCATGGGCCGCGTGAAAGCGGCAAGTTGATCACCGTGCCACTCATCATCCTCGCCGTACTTGCCATCGGTTCTGGCTTCTTGAACGCCACACCATTTGGTGAGAAGTGGGAGAAGTTGAAGGTGTGGGTCGAGCCACGCGCAGAAGTGGTTGATGCCACCAGCGTCGCATTGGTTGCTCACGGTGGACCTGGCGAAGTTCGTGCGCTTCCCGCTGCCGAAGAGTCAGAAGATGGACACCATTCATCGCCATGTGGGTCTGAAACTCCGAAAGATGGTGTGTGTGTCGCACCTCAGCTGAACCACGCGAAGTTCAAGTGGTCTAAGGCCGCGATGTCACTCATCATCGTGTTCGCGGGCATTCTCATCAGCTGGTTCTTGTCGATGCAGTTGTATGAACGCAAGAACAAAGCTCTTGTCGGCCTCACTCAGCGAAACAAATTGCTCGGGGCGGGATACAACCTTCTTTCGAACAAGTACTACCTCGACGCGTTGTACGAGAACGTCATCGTCAAAGCAATCGCGTATCCCATCTCGCGTGGTGCCTACTGGATCAATCAGAAGGTTCTCGACGGCGCAGTCAACGGTGCTGGCATCGTTGCTCGCGTGTCCGCAGGTTGGGTGTATCGCAACATCGACCAGCGCGTGGTCGATGGCGCGGTCAACAGCTCGGGGGCCGCAGCCCAAGGGGCAGGGTCTGCATTGCGGCCTGTTCAGTCCGGAAAAGTCAATCAGTATGGGGCGTTGTTGTTCGGCGCTGCCGCCATCGGCGCTCTCGTACTCGTCATCATCAACACCTGAGGGAGCTGGAAGACATGGAACTCCTGCGTGACAACAACTGGGTACTAACGATCGGCACATTCCTGCCGATGGTCGGTGTCCTCATCATGCTCTTCATTCCGAAGGCTGATGAGGTGGCCCACAAGGCAGTGGCGCTCGCGACAGCGGTCGCCACGCTGGCAGTCGGCGTTTGGACGCTCGTGCTGTTCGACTATGGCCAAGCCGAGAAGTTGCAGTTCGTGGCCGATGTCGAGTGGATCTCGATCATCAAGAGCTCGTATCTCATCGGTCTCGATGGCATCAGTTTGCCGATGTATTTCCTCTCGATGGTCGTCACCGTGTTGGTGATGATTTACAGCTGGGACCATATTCCGAACCCGGGCAACCCGAAAGCGTTCCTCATTCTCATGCTCATCTTGCAGACGGGCATGGCCGGAACATTCATCGCACAAGACCTTGTGCTCTTCTTCGTGTTCTTCGAAGTGGTGCTCTTGCCGATGTATTTCATGATTGGTGTGTGGGGTGGAGAGCAGCGTCAGTACGCCTCGCTGAAGTTCTTCTTGTACACCATGTTCGGATCCGCGCTCATGCTTGTCGCGTTCCTCGCACTTTTCTTCAAGACCGGTGCAGAAAGCTTCGCTATTCCGTACCTCGTCGAAAACGGTGCATCGATTGCTCGCAATACGCAGATTTGGATCTTCGCCGGAATGTTCATCGGATTCGCAGTGAAGGTGCCGATGTTCCCATTCCACACCTGGCTGCCTGACGCACACACGCAAGCTCCCACACAAGGGTCGGTCATCCTTGCAGCCATTTTGTTGAAGCTCGGAACGTATGGTTTCATCCGTATAGCAATTCCGGTCTTGCCCGAAGCAGCGAAAGAGTGGGCCCCATGGATTGGGTTACTCGCCGTCATCGGAATCATTTACGGCGCACTCGGGTGTCTTGCTCAGACCGACATGAAGCGTCTGATCGCATTTTCGTCGGTCGCACACATGGGCTTTGTCATGCTTGGCATCTCGACGCTGACTCCATTTGGTTTCAACGCGGCGCTGTTCGGAATGGTGGCGCACGGTCTCATCACGGGAATGTTGTTCTTCGTCGCAGGAAGCGTGAAAGAGCGCTATCACACGCTTGAGATCAATCGTCTCTCTGGAATGTTGAAGCAAGTGCCTCGTCTCGGTTGGATCATGGGATTTTGTGCAATGGCATCGCTTGGCTTGCCTGGCCTCGCTGGGTTCTGGGGTGAGTTCCCCGCGATCTTGTCCGCATACAGTCCCGCCGAAGGTCTTCCGGAGGAAACCTTCCGTACCTTCATGGTGATTGCAGCCATCGGCACAGTTTTTGCTGCCGGTTACCTGCTCTGGTTGTATCAGCGCACTGCATTCGGTGAGCCAAGTGCTGAGTTCACCGGCCACGGAGACGGACACGGCCACGGGGACGGGCACGGTCATGGAGATGGGCACGGTCATGGAGATGGTCACGATGACATCCATGACGTCACGAAGTTCGAGTGGATTGCCTGGACCCCGTTGCTCATCAGCATCGTGGTGTTTGGTGTGTATCCCCAGCTGATGTTCGATGTGCTCGACCCAGCAGTCAAAGCCACCCTCGCGGTGTTCGGAGGCTGACCGGTGCTTTCATCGCTCCTGTCCATGGTCGCTGATGGCGACTGGGTGAGTCCGACCATCGACTACCACGCGCTCGCACCCGAAATCGTGCTTGCGGCTGGCATCGTCGTCGTGTTGTTGGTCGACCTGTTCACCAGCGAAACGAACAAGTGGTTGGTGGCTCCGCTCGCAAGCTTTTCGTTGTTGGGGGCGTTCATCCCCGTCGTCACGCTGGCGCTGAGTGACAACACAATGCGCGAGTTGTTTGATGGCCGTTATGTGGTCGACGAATTCAGCCTCGTCATCAAGGGTCTCTTCATCCTTGCGGGCTATGTGGTGGTGCTCATCTCCACCGATTACCTACGCGAAGGCGACTACTACCAAGGTGAGTATTGGTTCTTGGTGCTGACGAGCATTCTCGGCATGGTGATGATGGCGTCAAGTCGCGACCTCGTCAGCATCTTTGTTGCGCTCGAGTTCTTGTCGATTCCTGCGTACATGCTGGCTGCGTGGCGCAAGCGTGACCTGAAGAGCAATGAAGCAGGCGTGAAGTACTACCTGCTCGGTGTGTTTGCGTCAGCAATCATGTTGTACGGCATGTCGCTCTTGTACGGCATCGCAAATTCGACCCTTCTCACTGACATCGGCGAGACCCTCTCTGATGAGATGACGTCAATCCGTGCACTTGCAGTGCTCTTCGTGATCATTGGCTTTGCTTTCAAAGTGTCCGCCGTGCCGTTCCACACGTGGGCTCCTGACACTTATGAGGGCGCCCCAACTCCAGTGACGGCGTTCTTGTCGGTCGCATCGAAGGCGGCTGGTTTTGTCGCGTTGGTGACGGTCCTGTACGTCGCATTCCCATATGCGAGCGATGTGTGGCAGCCGGTCATGTGGATACTTTCGGCTCTCACAATGACAGTCGGCAATGTGCTTGCCCTTCGTCAATCAAACATCGTTCGTATGTTGGCCTATTCATCCATCAGCCAAGGTGGCTTCATCCTCATGCCGCTTGCAGTTGCTGGTGAAGGAGCTGTCGGACAGTCAGCACTTCGCGCAGTTGTCGTGTACCTCATGCTGTACGCGGCCACAAACCTTGGAGTGTTTGCCATCGTCATCGCAGTTGCGCGAAAGACGCGTAGCGGTGCCATTGCTTCGTATGGCGGTTTGTTCTCGTATGCGCCCGGTCTTGCGGCGCTCATGACAATTTTCATGGCTTCGCTCGCAGGCATTCCGCCACTCGGTGGATGGTTCGGCAAGTTCGCTGCATTCCAGGCTGTACTGTCAGCCGAAACCAATTGGGGTTACGCCATTGCAGTTATCGGCGCCGTCAATTCAGTGGTGGCGTTCGGCTACTACGGAAATGTGCTGCGAGAAATATGGATGCGTCCCGCACCAGACGGCGACACGGCACCTGTCGTGATCCAACCAGCTATCGCAGTTGCACTCGGTATCACGGCTCTTGCGACCTTGGTGCTCGGCACTCTTCCTGGCATTGTGTCCCACTTCGGCGACCTTGCCAGCTTGTCAAGTGCCTTCGGCGGCTGACGACGTATCGGCTGCCATCGCAGAGAGCGGTGGAAGCATTGACTTCGCCACTTTCATGTCCATCGCCCTATACGGCGGGCATGGCTTCTATACGCGAGTAGATGGGGTCGGCCGCGCAGGACGTCGCGGGGACTTCATCACCTCGCCCGAAGTCGGGCCGTTGTTCGGCCAACTGCTTGCGCGCCACATCGACAACGAATGGAAACGATGTGGTTCGCCGTCAACATTCACCGTTGTCGACGTAGGTGCAGGCCCCGGCACTTTGGCTAGGTCGATTCTTGCGGCGAAACCGGAATGTCTGTCCGTGCTTGAGTATGTGGCTGTTGAAGCATCGGCGACACAGCGAGCATTACACCCAGACAACATCACTTCGACTGACGTCATGCCGTTACACATCGACAACGGCATCATCATTGCGAACGAACTACTCGATAATTTGCCGTTTCAGTTGTGGGTGTTCGATGGCGGTTGGCGTCAAGCTCGCGTGTCAAAGGGTTCTGGTGGGTTTGTAGAAGTGCTCGAGAGTGTTCCACCACCAGGAATTCTTCCTTCATCAGCACGTCATGGCTCGCGAGCTCCCGAGCAAATTGCTGCACAGCAATGGCTTGGAAAAGCACTGAAGTCGTTGGTCAATGGCTCTCTTGTGGTCATCGATTACTGCACTCCGCTCACAGCAATCGCAGCCGCGACACCGTGGCGAGAGTGGCTGCGCACATATGTCGGACACGAGCGCGGCGGTCACTATCTCAAGGAACCTGGATCACAGGACATCACGTGCCAGGTGATGATCGATCAGCTTGCTCGCATTGCCGAACCTGCCAGTGTTCGAAGCCAGGCTCAATTTCTGCAGATGTTGGGAATTGATGCTTTGGTCAGCGAAGGCAGGGAAGTGTGGGCGGCCAATGCGTCCAGCCCCACTCTCGAGGCGTTGAAGATGCGTAGTCGGGTGAGTGAGGCAGAAGCACTCCTTGACCCGGCAGGACTAGGTGCGTTTTCGGTGCTCGAGTGGCGTACTGATTCCTGATCGGATTCAGTCAGACCTTCTTCAGAATGTGAAGAACGTAAGAGGTGTAGTCCTCTTTCGAAAAGCTCGTCTCTCCCAACAGTTCGCGGTAATACATGCTCTGAGTCGACAAAATCATGAGAAAGAAGCGTTCGTCGAACTCCTCACCTGGCGCCATGTGTGACTTCAAGTTGGAGATGGCATCGCGCCATGTGCGCATTTGCTGCTGAGTCAAGAGCTCCAAGCGAGCCCGCAAATCCGGGTTTTTGAGCGACGTGGCGAGAATCTGAAGTCGTGCATATTGATTGTGTCGGAACACCTCATTGTCGAACTGGGGTAGCGCCCCGACGAGGTCTTCCACCGTCAAGTTGTTGTTGCCGGCGAGCTGCTGCATGTATGCGGAAAGACTGGTCTGTTGTATTTCCTCGTACATGTCGCCTAGAACCCGAGCAAGCAAGCCATCGCGGCTACCGAAGTATTTGTAGATGAGTGACAACGATGCTTGAGCACCTCGCGCCACGTCCATAATTCGAAGGCCAAGAATTCCTTGCTCTTCAATTTCGCGGCGAGCGCTGATGAGGATGCGTTCCTCGGCGGGTATTGCGCGTGTTGGTTCCTTCGGTTGAAGCATGCGAATCTCAGTGTAAGAGCGAGAGCAATATCGCTGATGGTGATAATTTTTTACCGAGTCCTCGTCAAACGGCTGCCGAGATAAGGGGCTTCTCTGGTCGGCTTGTCAGGAATGCACCGATGATGACAATGAACATTCCGATGATTGCGAGAACGGTGACGTGCTCGTCGCGGAATATGACTCCGAGTATGGTCGCGACAATTGGGGTGAAGAGAGTGCCGATCATGGCGCGCACCACGCCCGCTCGGGTCTGCAGTGCTGAGTACACGGCGAAGGTGATGCCCGTGCCAATTGCACCGAGGATGAGTAAGGCCGCAATAGCTGAGCCGGTGAATTCGCTTCCTCGCAGTGCCGGTAAACCGAGGGGCAACGTCCAAATGAATGCAGCCCCTTCGACCCACATCATCGTGGCCGTCGCCCCGTACTTCGAGTTGAGTGGCAGTGCGATGTTCACTGCGACGGCGTAGCCAAGCAGCGCGAGCAACAGAAAGAAGATGCCGTGGATAGAGGCCGAAGCATTGTCGGTGATGCTCGAGAAGGAGATGAGTGCGATACCACTGAATCCGACGAGAACAGCGATGATGCGCTGGCGTGTCGGACGCCGTCTGGTCATGATCGCAGTCACGACGACTGTCAGCGCAGGGAGTGCTCCGTTGATCATTCCGACGACCGATGACGACACGGTGTGTGCTGCGAGTGGATAGAGGTAGAACGGCGCAGCCATCCAGATGAGGCTGAGGAAAAAGACGGTCTTCATGTCTTCTTTCTGGATCATCACTCGCGCACGCGGGATGCACAGCAGCGCGAGAAACCCGAAAAAGGTGCGCATCATCGGGATGACACCGGTGTTCACGTGGTCAAGAGCAATGGCGATAAAGAGGAACGAGGCTCCCCACACAAGCGAGGTCATAAGGGTCATCGCCCACTCGGTTCCACCGAAGTGTTGCTTGTCTTGATCAGGCATCGTCCCTCCGTTCCGTACTCTGTCACAGGTAGTGGTGTCACGTGTGTGTCGGTCACTGTGTGTGCCAAGTGTTCTGTTCACTAGTCTCCACATTGCAAAGGGGGTTCGCTGTGGCTGAGAGCGACGCAATTGACGACCTATTGATCGAGCAGAGGAAATTTCCGCCGTCAGAGACTTTCAAGAAACGCACCCTTGTCGCCGGTACGCACCTATACGACGAGGCCAACGAAGACTACGAGTCGTTCTGGGCACGCCAAGCAAGTGAATTGGTGACGTGGAACAATCCGTGGCACACCGTGTGTGAATGGGATATTCCGTTCTCCAAGTGGTTCATCGGTGGCACCTTGAATGTCAGTTACAACTGCCTCGACCGACACGTGCTCGCTGGCAAAGGAGACAAGGTCGCTTTTCATTTCGAAGGCGAGCCTGGAGACACGCGCACCGTCACGTATTCACAGCTGCTCGACGAAGTGCAGAAGTTCTCAAACGCGCTGAAATCATTGGGTGTCACCAAGGGTGACCGAGTGAACATCTACATGCCGATGATTCCTGAGGCTGCGATTGCAATGCTCGCGTGCGCACGTATCGGTGCTGCGCACAGCGTGGTGTTCGGCGGTTTTTCCTCTCAAGCTCTCGCGGATCGCATCAACGACGCAGAGGCCAAAGTGCTGATCACCGCTGATGGTGGTTGGCGTCGTGGAGAAGTGTTCCCTCTCAAGCAATACGCCGATGAGGCGTTGCAGTCGACACCGTCAATCGAGCATGTGGTAGTCGTGAAGCGCGGTGGCAACGATGTGTCGATGACTGCTGGCCGTGACAGTTGGTATCACGACCTCATTGCAAAGGCAGACCCTGTCTGCCCAGCCGAACCGATGGATGCAGAGCAGTTGTTGTTTCTGTTGTACACCTCAGGAACAACTGGCAAGCCGAAGGGCATCATGCATACGACCGGTGGTTACCTCACCCATGTCGCTTACACGCACAAGTATGTGTTCGACCTGCACCCTGATGAAGACGTGTACTGGTGTACTGCTGATGTCGGTTGGGTGACGGGTCACAGTTACATCGTGTACGGACCACTTGCGAACGGTGCGACCCAAGTGATGTACGAAGGTGTGCCCAACTTTCCGGCAAACGATCGCATCTGGTCAATCGTTGAGAAGTACAAGGTCACCATCTTTTACACCGCACCAACAGCAATTCGCACGTACATGAAGTGGGGAGTGGAAGAGCCTGCCAAGCACGACTTGTCGTCGTTGCGTTTGCTCGGAAGTGTCGGCGAACCAATCAACCCGGAAGCGTGGATGTGGTATCACGAACACATCGGCGGAAGCCGTTGTCCAATTGTTGACACGTGGTGGCAGACCGAGACGGGCGGCATCATGATCAGTCCTTTGCCCGGCGCGACCACGCTGAAGCCCGGGTCGGCAACGTTTCCCGTTCCAGGTGTCGGTGCGGAAGTTGTTGATGATGCGGGGAAAGCGGTCAAGCGTGGGGGTGGATATCTCACATTGACGCATCCGTGGCCCGGCATGCTTCGCGGCATCTGGGGTGACCCACAGCGCTACAAAGACACATATTGGAGTCGATTCGAGGGCCGGTACTTCGCAGGCGATGGTGCCAAGTTGGACGACGACGGTTACCTGTGGCTGCTTGGTCGCGTTGATGACGTGATGAACGTGTCCGGACATCGCATCAGCACCACAGAAGTGGAATCAGCGTTGGTATCGCATCCGGCGGTTGCTGAAGCGGCAGTTGTTGGTGCGAACGACGCGACCACAGGTCAAGCAATCATCGCGTACGTCACGTTGGTGGGTGGGGCGAGCGCCGATGAGCAAGATCTCCGTAATCACGTGGCAAAAGAGATTGGTGCGATTGCAAAGCCCAAGACCATCTATTTCACGCCCGACTTACCGAAGACTCGCAGTGGCAAGATCATGCGCCGGTTGTTGCGCGATGTCGCTGAAGGCCGCAACTTGGGCGACACCACCACGTTGGCAGATGCCAGTGTGGTGAGCGAGCTGCAAAAACGCGCGACTGAAGCACCGAGCGAGGATTAGTCGCGGAAGTTTTCGAATTGCAACGGAATACCGAGGTCTTCTGACTTCAGCAATGCGATGGCAGCTTGCAGGTCATCGCGCTTTTTTCCGGTCACGCGAATTTGTTCACCCTGGGTCTGGCTACCGACGCCTTTCGGACCTTTTTCTTTGATGAGCTTGTTGATCTCGCGAGCTTTGTCAGACGAGATACCGACTTTCACGGTGACAACTTGTCGCACCGTGTCGCCCGAAGCCTGTTCGAATTTGCCCCAGTCGATGCCCTTCAGTGACATGCCGCGCTTTACCATTTTTTCTTCGAGCAAGGTGCGTACGGCACGGGCCTTGTCCTCACTGATGGTCTTGATGGTGATGACCAATTCGTTCTGCTCAATAGATGAATCGGTGCCCTTGAAGTCGAAGCGCTGCGACAATTCGCGCTGCGCCTGATCGACGGCATTGCGCAGTTCCTGTCGGTCAACTTCAGAGACAACATCGAATGACGGCATGGGTGAGAAGGCTACTTCTCCGATAGCCTTTGCCATTCCAAAGGGTCGGTGCCCGAGCGGCCAAAGGGAGCAGACTGTAAATCTGCCGGCACTGCCTACGGAGGTTCGAATCCTCCCCGGCCCACCACGATGATTCATCGTGAAACAGCCCAACCCGTACACGATCTCGTCGATTCGTTCGGCGGGGTCGTGTGCTTTTCCGGGTGAGTCAGCTCGTCACGTGCTGCTCGGTCGCTCATGCAACAGACATTGCATCAATGCGACATCGAGCCACTTGTTGAATTTGCGACCAATTTCTCGTTCGATGCCCACCAAGGTAAAGCCAAGTGCGGTGTGCAGGTGTATCGAGGCTTCGCTGGTGGTAGTGATGCGCGCCATCACTGTGTGGAAGCCGCTCTGCTCGGCAGTGTCGAGAAGGTGCGACAGTAGTAATCGACCGATGCCACGGCGCGCCAAGTCGCGTCGCACGTACACACTGTCTTCGACTGATGTTCGGTAGGCAGCGCGCTCTTTGTAAGGGGAGAGCGCACCGAAGCCCAACACGTCGCCCGCTTCCTCAGCAACGACCACGGTGAACGCACCGGAACGGGCCGACTGCCAGTCGCGCTGGTCCTCCAGGGATCGAGGCACCAAGTCGAAGGTGGCGGTGTGGTTCTCGACCTCGTTGTTATAGATGGCGCGGATGGCCTCGGCGTCGTCCAGCGTGGCGGGTCGGATGCGCAACTGGTTCACGAGGGCTGAAATCTACCGTTTGCCCCTGGCCAGAGCCTGAGGAGGATTCAAGAGAACCAGGTTGCCCAGGGGTGGTCTGTCAATCCCACCGCTATCCTTTGGCACTTGGCTCACGGGGGCTCAGCTTCCGCGTGCGCGCCCTCTTAGCTCAGTCGGCAGAGCGTTTCCATGGTAAGGAAAAGGTCGTGGGTTCGATTCCCACAGAGGGCTCAGCCACACTGGCGATCGTAAGTGAGCTCACTCACGATTGATTTGTTTGGTGACAAAGCGACCAGTACGCCTTGGCGGCGTAGCTCAGTTGGTCAGAGCATCCGGCTCATAATCGGAAGGTCATCGGTTCGATCCCGATCGCCGCTACGAAAAACAAAACACTAGGGAAAGCATCAACAAGGAGAACCCCCGATGAGTAAGGCAAAGTTCGAGCGCACGAAGCCTCACGTGAATATTGGAACGATGGGTCATATTGACCATGGCAAGACCACGTTGACGGCTGCTATTTCTAAGACGTTGGCTGATCGTGGGTTGGCTGATTAC
>Ga0169931_10000352_pt1 | contig 75599 bp, 58 predicted proteins | sample Kivu_15m_20L_FD_129675 | JGI IMG/M metagenome (GOLD analysis project Ga0169931, IMG submission 129675) | Freshwater microbial communities from Lake Kivu, Western Province, Rwanda to study Microbial Dark Matter (Phase II) - Kivu_15m_20L... | ecosystem: Environmental > Aquatic > Freshwater > Lake... | reverse complement strand
TCGTTGCCCGTTCTACCTGCCGGCGTAACTCCACTCTGGGCACCAGATGATCCTACGTCCCCCAAAGATCCACTGCCGCGACCTGTTCCGCGTGTGCAGCAGCCGGTCAAAGCGGAACCTGAAGCTTCGTTCGCAGCCAATTTGAATGCACAAGATGAAGATGATGAAATATTAGCGCAAAAACGTCGCGAGATCTCAGCAGACGTGGTGCGAACAGCGATGTGTGTTGAGCCAAGGGAGGGTCGACTTTATATTTTCATGCCTCCGGTCGAGCGACTGGAAGATTATGTAGAATTGTTAGCAGCTATCGAGGAGACTGCGGCCGAATTGAGAACGCCGGTGATTTTAGAGGGCTACCTTCCACCCTCCGATCATCGCACACAAAAAGTTCTGGTCACCCCGGATCCCGGCGTGATCGAAGTGAATGTGCAGCCCGCTAAAAGCTGGCCCGAAATGATTGATATTGCAGAAGGGCTTTATGAGGAAGCTCGTCAAACGAGACTTGGAACTGAAAAGTTCGATTTGGATGGTCGGCACACGGGAACCGGTGGCGGAAATCATATCGTGCTCGGTGGGGCGAGGCCCAGCGATAGTCCATTTCTGCGGCGTCCGGATGTGCTGCGAAGTCTGTTAGCATTTTGGATCAACCATCCCTCGCTATCGTATTTGTTCAGCAATCGCTTTATTGGTCCCACCAGCCAAGCGCCTCGAGTCGATGAGGGTCGTGCGGATGCGATTTATGAATTGCAAACCGCTCTTGATTTAATTCCGGAACCGGGAAGTTATTGTCCACCGTGGCTTATCGATCGACTGTTAAGAAATCTCTTGGTCGACGTGACAGGAAATACGCATCGGGCAGAGTTTTGTATCGACAAGCTCTATTCGCCAGATAGTTCGAGCGGGCGATTAGGTTTATTGGAACTGCGTGCTTTCGAAATGCCACCGCATCCGCAGATGAGCCTTACGATGCAACTGTTGGTCAGAAATCTGGTGGCGCATTTTTGGCGTCATCCCTATAAGGAGCCGCTAGCGCGGTGGAGAACCGAATTGCACGATCGATTCATGTTGCCCTATTTTATTTGGCGTGACTTTGAATATGTCATCGGCGAACTGCAGCGTGATGGATGGGATTGGGATGCGCATTGGTTCACACCTCATTTCGAATTTCGCATGCCGAAGATGGGTGAGGTATTTCATGCTGGAGTGCGAATTGAATTGCGACAAGCGATTGAGCCCTGGTATGTGCTGGGGGAAGAAGGGATTGCAGCGGGTACTGTTCGCTTTGTTGATTCTTCTGTAGAACGACTCCAGGTCCTCATGGAAGGCTTCGAGCCGCATCGTTATCACTTAACTTGCAATGGCTATGTTGTGCCATTGCATCCTACCGACAGGCCTGGTCAATTTGTCGGCGGAGTTCGTTATCGAGCTTGGCAACCGGCCAGCTGTTTGCATCCGACAGTGCCGGTGCATACCCCATTAGTATTTGATTTGGTCGACAAATTTTCAACGCGGTCGCTCGGTGGCTGTACGTATTACGTCGCGCATCCGGGCGGTCGAAACTATGCGACGTTTCCGATCAATGCGATGGAGGCTGAGTCGAGAAGGGTGGCGAGATTCTCGCAATTTGGCCACACGCCCGGCGACGTTATTTGCAAGTTGCCACGACCCAATCCAGAATTTCCCTATACCCTCGATTTGCGAAGAGAATCATAAACTTTCGCTGCTGCTCGTTATTGACTCCCAGTTATTGGAACAAACCAATGCTTCGAATTCTTTGCCTATCTTGTATCTGGCTCCCACTGTTCAATTTGCCGCTTCTCGGACAAGATTCCGATGTCTTTGATCCGTCGGTTCCGCTGGAGGTTTTGTCCAGCGATGGTGAAGGGGGAGAAGGGCCTGCTTGGGATCCAGAGCTAGGTATATTGACCAGCGGGAATGGAGGTATCTGTCGACGATCGCTCGCTGGAAAGTCTTCGACGTATCGAGAGAAAGCGGGCACCAATGGACTGCTTTTTGACAGAGAAGGACGCTTGATTTGCTGCGAGCCCGTGCTGCGTCGTGTCACTCGCTTGTCACGAGACGGAAAGCTTGAAGTGTTGACCGATTCATTTGAAGGAAAAAAGTACAATCAACCCAATGATCTCTGTTTGGATCGCTCCGGAAGAATCTATTTCTCGGATCCGCGATATGGGTCTCGCGATGATATGCAAATTCGAGATAAAGAGGGTAACACGATAGAAGGTGTCTATCGAATCAACCTCGATGGTACGGTGACACGTGTGCTTGGTCGTGAGGTCGAGCGAGCTAACGGCGTTGCCATATCCCCAGACGATCGATTTCTTTTTGTTGCCGATAATGCCAATGATCGTTTGGGAGGCGCGAGAAAATTATGGCGTTTTGAACTGGATGACAAAGGGGATGTTAAGCCTGGTACGGGTAAAGTACTCTTTGATTGGAGAAATGGCCGTGGACCGGATGGCATCAAGCAGGATCAAATGGGTCGCTTATTCGTGGCAGGTGGAACCAATGTTGCGAAGCCACCCCATGAACCAGATGCTGGATTGAAAGGTGGTGTTTACGTTTTTGATTTTGATGGAACATTATTGGCATTTCAAAATATTCCGACGGATGAAGTGACCAACTGCGCATTTGGTGGAGACGACCTGAAGACTTTGTTTGTTACGGGTGGTGGTGTACTTTACAAACTGCGCACCAAAAATCCGGGACGAGTTTACTGGCCTAGACCGCAGTAAAGGTGGAACGGAGTCATACAGTCATTCACAAAAGATAGTTGTTCCTGTTGGCAAGAAAGAGCGTGAGCTTATGCAATTTATCGAGATGAATTGGCCTAAGATGGCATCGTTATCGCGCGATGTGCCCATCGTGATTCCGATCGCTGCTGTTGAGCAGCATGGTCATCATATGCCTTGTGGCACCGACACATTTCTGACAACGGAGATCGTTCGTCGGATGAATGGTATCTTGGGAGAACGGGCGTTATTTGCGCCGGTGCAGTGGATGGGAAATTCAGATCATCATCTTGATTTTGGTGCAACATTGTCCGCCGCACCGCGTTGCTATCTCGATGCCTTGCATTCACTTGCCGACAATTTGATCATGGCTGGGTTTCGGCGAATCTTATTTTTGAATGGTCATGGTGGAAATGACGTGCCTGGAAAACAGGTCGTCTTTGAACTGAGGCAGAAGTATCGAACTCGGCAGGACCTCTTGTTGTTGCTCTCGACTTACTGGACGTTGGGAAGCCAACCATGGTTGAGAGAACCGGCGATATACCAGAGAGAGATGGGACATGCCTGCGAATGGGAAACAAGCATGATGTTAGCTATCGATGCTTCGCTTGTTGGTGATTATCTTCGTTTGCCTCCGATCGAACCGGGCCGGAGCTTTGATCCCGCTGCTCGAGGTTGGATCACCAAAGATCGCTCCGATATGGGTCACATCGGTTGGCCCCATTTGGCAACCAGAGAAAAAGGGGAAGTGTTGCTGCAGACTTTTGCGGAAGACGCGGTGAAGCTTGTCGAACGCATGGCAAATTGGGACGGCCGTTCATGGAACGGCTAATGCCGGCGGGAAAACTGCGGGGGAGGCCGTCGGCTAATGAGGTCAGCTGATCCTTCGGGGCTGATCGTGGTTCCAATCAAGAGTCATCGCGATGATTTCCTTGTAACGTTCTTCGGAAATGTTCAAGGTTCGACCAAGTGCCATGAGAGCCTCGGTTCTTTTGGCGGAGATGTTACCGGTCGCAGATGCTGTCCAGAATATTGCCTGAACCAATTGGGTTTTTTGATCATCGTCCCAGCGATCTTCGGACTGCCGAAGAAAGTTGGTCGTGCTTTGCTTCATGCGGGAGACATGATCGCAAATAATACCTAACTCTTCGCGCGATAGTTCATTGCCCGTCAAACGTTGGAATGCGAATTGAGAGGCTAAAATTTCCGCAGGATCGATACCTCCATCTTCCAGCATGATCGTTGCCATCGCTCGAACAAGGTCCTCTTCAAATGGAACGATTGAAGTCATCCCTCCGGTGGGATCCTGTGGAGCTTGAAGCAAGTCCATGCCAAAGGTGCCTCTGCAGGAAGCGCATTGGAGATATTCCAGCTTACGATCCAGAGGTATGCATGGTATGAAGTACAGGGTAAGGAAGGGACGTGAGTTTTTGACTCGGAAGACCTGCTGAACTCCGCAATTTGGGCAATACGTTGTGACGCTACCTACATTCGAAGTCCAATCCATGGTTCCTATGATGATCATATTTCTTCGAGCTTCCTAACTATGTTTGACTCAGAAGCGCAATCCCAAGGGTGGCTCCCTATATCGTACACCCAAGAAAAGTTCCCTGCCAAAGTCATGAAGGATCTGTTGGTACCGGTTGCGGCCGAGCGATATCGTCGTTTAGAAAGCGATTCAGGCTTGAGCGGCGCCAGGATTTGGCATGTTATCGGAAAAGAGCGTGAATATTGTTTGAGGCAATGGCCACGCCCGCATCCTTCTGCGGAAAAGTTGGCCGAAATTCACCGCTGCTTGATTTTTGCTCGGACTCACGATGTTTCGATTGTACCTGACGTCATTTTACCTGGAATGGGAGTGCCGCTCTGTCGCGCGCCATCGCTTGGCGAGAGTTTTGTGGAGGTGGGTGGGGTGTACTGGGAGCTGCTGCAGTGGTTACCTGGCACGGCTGATTTTTGGTCGCGCCCGAATTCCGAGCGGCTGAGGTCCGCTTGTCGCAGTTTAGGAGAATTACACGCGGTTTGGCGGAGCATGCCCTGGAGTGCAACAGCCAACCATGCCGACCAGCGGCCTGCTCCGGCGATTGCAGAACGGCTTAAACTCCTGGTAGGTTTGACGCCGGCCGTCGTCGGGGATTTGGAGACGGCCTTGCGGCGATTCACGGATCGGGCCTGGTTCGCGGATTGTGCCCGAATTTTGAAGGAAATTGGTACTCTTCGACCAACTTTGCTGTCGGAATTGACGTACTACTCCAAATCTACCTATCGTTGCCAGCATGTGATGCGGGATATTTGGCATGATCACGTGTTATTTCTCGGAGACACCTGTTCGGGTCTGATAGATTTCGGCGCGCTGCGGATCGATACCGTGGCCACTGATTTGGTGAGAATACTGGGCTCATTGACCAAATCCGCGCCTAGTTCGAAATGGCAAGATGGGTTGTGTGATTATGAAAAAGAGAACAAATTGGCAGAAATCGAACTGGCTGCTTTAGGTGTTCTGTACAGAAGTTCTGTATTGTTAGCGGGTGTTCAGTGGGTTCGCTGGTTGACGGTCGACGAATTACAATTCCCAGGTAAGGAAACTTTTGTTAAACATCGATTGGCTGACTTGGCGACGGAGATTCAAGCCATCGTCGACGACAAGTAGTTTTCGATTTGCAAAGAGGACAACAGCGGAAGAGGTCGAATACGAACGGGTGGTACATCGAGTCCGCTTTACCCGTTAGGATTAAAACAACATTACAGCGAAAAGAACCAATAAAAAATCTCTATCGGCATCCGTGGAGCCAAGGAGTCATGGCAATATGTCAAGCGGACAACTCATTGTAACTCGAGCATCCAGCCTTTGTGCGTGGGTGTTTCTCATCGCGTCGGTCGTAAGCTCGAGCTCAAGGGCTCAAGAGTTCGGTGACTTCGGCAATTTTTCTTTTCCAGGCGCGGATACTGGTGAACCGGTGGAGTTCTCAGCTTCCTTCGAAATAAAAGAGGGTAAGCGAGATGGACAACTGAAAGTAACGGCTAAGTTATCGGATCCTTGGTATATCTACTCGGTCACACAGCCGCCGGGTGGACCGTTGAAAACAGAGATTGAACTGAAGGGGAAAGAGGGAAAACTTGTCGGTCCCTTTCAGAGCGATAAATCGCCAAAGGTGGTCACTTCGGAAGTCTTTAAGGGAATTCCGATTGAAGAGCACTTCGGAAGTGTCACTTGGACTGCTCCGCTCGAGCTGGCCGAAGGTGTCGATCCGAAATCGTTGAAGTTATTGGTTGTCATCAACGGACAGACCTGCATTGAGAACGGATCTTGCAAGCCGATCAGTGATGTCGAAATTGAAGCGACATTTGCAGGTTTTACTGAGCCGCCGCCGGCACCTAAGGATGGTCCTTATCGAGATCCAGAGGGTCATGTTGACTGGAGTGTTGAGATCAAGCCAGCCGTTTTGCCACCGGGAGGAAAGGGTGAAATCGTAATCACCGGAACGCCAGAAGGAAAGTATCATCTTTATCCGGTGACCGTTGAGGATGATGAGACCAAATTCAAAACGCTGATTGTCGTCGATCAAAAAAGTGACTTGGCAGTAGCGAAACCAAAAGCCAGTAGCGAGACAGTTCAGGAGGAAATGGTTCCAGGCCAGCCACCTATCTCTTATCATCAGGGTGAAGTGAAGTGGAGTATTCCATTTGAAGTGCCTGGGACTGCCGCCGAGGGCGTGCGTAGCATTCGAGGGATGGTAGGTTTTCAGGCATGTGATGAAAAGAGTTGCGATCAACCACTTGGATTTTCTTTTAGTGGCGAGTTAAAGGTCGACAGCAATAGCGGTGGTGGAAAAAGTGGGAAGCTCGCATTAGCGAAAGTTCCTTTCGAAGAAGTTGCCGGTCATCCGCAGCGACTGGAGTGGTTTAAAGCAATCACGAAAGTTGCTTCAACGACAAGCAGTGGTATTCAGTCGGGTAGCCTCGAAACCGTCGAGCCCACATCACTGAGTGTCATAAACTGGCTCAGTTATGTCGGTATGGCTTTGATGGGTGGATTCATCCTGAATTTCATGCCATGTGTGTTGCCTGTGATCGGGTTAAAGATTATGGGGTTTGCGACGAAAGGGAAGCAGTCCGTCCATCGTATCGATATGCTGGATTTCTGGTTCATCTTCGGCATCATGTCTGTCTTGTGGGGACTTGCGGCTATCACGATCGGTGCGAACATGGTTTCGGCCCAATTCAATTGGGGCGAGCAATTTACATTGACGGAATTTAAGGTCACGATCACGGTAATTGTGTTCGCGATGGCGCTAAGCTTCTTGGGTGTATGGGAAATTCCGATTCCTGGTTTCGCGCAATCCAATGCGGCCGAACTTATGGAGCAGGAAGGACCTGTGGGAGCGTTTTTCAAGGGCTTTTTCACCACCGTCTTGGCAACGCCGTGCAGTGGTCCATTTTTGGGTGTGGTGTTTGGTGCATGCATCGGACAGCCGTGGTGGATTGTGCTGAGTCTTTTCACTGCGATTGGTCTAGGGCTATCGTCTCCTTATATCGTGCTGGCTATCAATCCACGCCTATTGTTTTGGTTGCCAAAGCCCGGTGCTTGGATGAATACGCTCAAAGAGATCATGGCCTTTCCTCTTTTGTTCACAGTCGTATTTTTGGTTTCTACGGTGAATCGCGATTATCGTATTGCGACCTTGGCATTGTTGATGGTGGTGTGGTTTGCATGTTGGCTCATTGGCAAAGTACCCGCTTGGGGTTCGCTCAGTTCGAAAGTCAAATCGTGGGGCACATCGATCGGGCTGATCGCGGTGAGTTCGTATCTGTTTTTCAACTATCTAGGTCCGATCGATAAAAAAATTTCCTGGCAACCTTTCAGTGAAGCGAAGCTAGCCCAACTGCGAGCGGAGGGAAAAACGATCATGATCGATTTTACAGCGGATTGGTGCTTGACCTGCAAATTGAATTTGGCATCGGCCATCGAAACCGAAAAAGTTTCGACGCTTATCAAGCAGAACAAGGTTGTTCCACTGCTGGCGGATTGGACCGATCCCAACGATGAAATCAAGAAAAAATTGGCCGAACTAAGAAGTGCCTCGATACCGTTGTTGGCTATCTATCCTCCAAACTCTGAGCCGATTGTGTTGCGTGATTCATTGCTTGAATCGACAGTGATTAAGGCATTGGAGCAAGCTGGGCCAAGTTCGAATGGCAAGACAGCGAGTAACGCAAAGCAGCCTGGTTCGATAACGGAAAGTGTTGAGCTTACGCCGACGAAGCTGTGAGTGATTCGGCAGAAAAAACTTTTTGAAGTTCTGGGCGGTTAGTGCGAAACCAGCCTGAAATAAGCGCGACCGTTTCAGGTCGGGAAGGGATCGATTTACCGACCTGTGGTTTTTCGGATAACCACTCGTGAACGATGCGTGTCGCTTTTTTGATTTCTGTTTTGGTTCGCGGTGTGGAGAGGACCGAGCACAACTCGCCGTGACGAACGATATACCAACAATCGCGTCCATCCAGGCCCTTCACGGGATAGACGAAAGAGAATTTCTGTCTTGCCTCGGCAAAATGTTCTAGTTTTCGGGCGAGCCATTGAACATGCTTTAGGTCATCTCGCAAGCGAGCCGCTTGCTCGAAATGATGTCTTTCGGCAGCGGTTTGCATTTGGTGTTGAAGCGTCAGCAGCGGCTGCACGTTTTCCCCGGACAAGAAGGCCCGAGCTTGATGCACATGCTTTTCGTAGCCTGCGCGGTTGCACGCTCCCGCGCAGGGGCCCAAGCACGTGTGGAGTTCTAGGCGGAGGCAACCAGGGCGTGGGGATAAGTCGAAAAGGGACAACTGATCGGTGAACGAAAAGGAGGTTTGGTTGCTGCAGTCCCGTAGACCGAAGATACGGTTAAGCAACTCGACCGCTCGACGAACGCGTCCAGAGCCCATCAGAGGGCCTTGGCAGGCAAGTGCGCGGGAATCGGGAAGGTGAGAAACATAAAGCATTTCTGCTGGCGGTCTCCCCAAACAAAGAAAGACTGGGCGTTGCCTTTTGGGCATTCCTTGAACATTGAATCGAGGTTGAAATTGACGAATCAAGTATTGTTCGCGCAGCAGCGCAGCGAACTCGGAAGGCTGTGGTTCCCAGACTATCGACTGGGTGGACTGGACAATACGCCCCGCTTTTTCTTCCTCGTTATGTGGCAAAAAATAGCTCAATAATCGTCCGCGCAGCGATTTGCTTTTGCCGACATAAATCAAGCGTCCACGCAAATCGAGCATGCCATAGACGCCTGGGATTCTTGGGACCAGTTTACGAACACCCGCTCTCAGTTCGTCGATCACCACGTCGTTGTCGTTTATTTCCTCCGAAAACGCTTGTTGGTCAGTAATGGTTGGAGCGTCCGCATGCGATTGCGCGGAGGGCGCATCGTTCCATGCTGGCCAGCCTCCGGCACTCATGCGGGACCGAGTTTTGGCACGCCGTTGCGGAATAGCGGCATCGAACCTGAAAACCTTCAGGCGAGGATAGGGGAGGTAGCAATCAGGACCGAAATCCTCAAAAATATCTTCCTCGAAAATACGCTCTCGAACCGTCATCGGTCTGGTCTCAACAGCAATAAACATCCGTGTCATTAGGCCTCTTCGCCGGATGCCCATTATGGCTTGATTGGGGCGCTGGTTGCAAGCGAATTGGGGATGATTTATCGAGCGCTTTACGCTATTCTTTCGGCGATTAGAGAGAGTGGAAGGCCGCATTAAGCGGTTTATATTAGCCGACGGCATCAGCCGCGGTTGCACAGCTTTAGCACTTTCGAATGGTCTGTCGGTTGCGAATGGGTCCGGAGGAGTTCGAATGAATGGAATTTTCCAAGTAGAACTTGATTCCTACTGTGGACCGCTCGATTTGCTCCTCTATTTGGTGCGACGTGAAGAACTAGATGTCTCGTCGCTCACTCTGGTAAAAGTCACTGAACAATTTTTTTCTTTTCTCGATGCGATTGGCACTCTTCAACTCGATGATATCGCAGACTTCATTGAGGTTGCTAGCATTTTACTGGAGATGAAGGGGAAATATTTAATGCCCAAGTCAGAAGCCGGAGTAGCGGCGGGTGAAGTGGTCGTAGAGTCTAGCGTTAGCGATCCGGCGGACGAGTTGGTGCAAAGGTTGTTGGCGTATAAAAAGATTCGAGAAGCGACAAGTATTTTGGACGAGCAGAGTCAGAAGTGTCAGTTGCGATATAGTCGAATGTCGAATGACTTGCCGGTGCGGAAGCAGGATATCGGTGAGCAGCCGATTGCCGATGTTGAGATTTGGGATTTGGTGAGCGCTTTTGGTCGGATCTTGCGAGAAAAGCAGCCGTTGCAACAAGCAACTGTCATTTATGATGAGACGCCCATACAGGTCTATATGAAGCGGATTCATCAGGACGTCAAGGAAGGGGGCCGTCGCGACATATCCGATTATTTTCAGCCAGGGATGCATAAGAGTGCTTTGGTTGGGATGTTCTTGGCGACATTAGAGTTAACTCGACATTATGGTTTGGAAGCCAAGCAGGAGAGCGAACTGGGACCGCTATGGCTTGGTAGGGGTGAGCGTTTCACGGACGAGATTGAGGTAGCAGAGGTGGATTCGGTAGTCGCCGAGATGGCCAAACGTTCCAATCTTCCTCATGCGTTTCGGTAGGGACTTCAGATATGCCTGCGCAAGGCGGTTGGGGCGCGGATGAGTCGATACTGTGCATCCTTTGTGGTTAACGGAGTAGCAGAGGGATCTGAATCGAAGGAAATGGAGCGCATTTAGGGTTGCAAATCGGCGGGAATGTGTCATTTTCGGGATTATCTGCAAACGCTCTTTGAGTTCGGTGCGTCTGAATGGTGCGCGAACTATTTTTTAGGATTTTTCTCAGGTCGGTTTTCTCAGAGCCCGCAATGGATAACGCACCTTTTCGACAATTAAAGCATGGACCTTGGACGATCGAGGGGTACTCGCGAGCGGCCGTTCAAACGTATTGGCGAATTTGCGAATTGAAACTGGGTTTTGATTTCGGAGCTCAACCTTGGGATTTCATAAATACGCCCTGCTTTATGCTCAGCCATACTCATATGGACCATGTCGCTGCGCTGGCCGTTTATATTTCGCGGCGAAGAATGATGAAGATGGAACCTCCGACCGTGTATGTGCCAGCGATGTCGATTGAGCCGATCCAGCAAATGCTTAGAGTATTTAGCAAGATGGATCGAGGGAGATTACCTGTTCAGTTGATTGGAGTGGAAGCGGGGCAGGAGATTGAGTTGAGTCGCGAACTGGTTGTTACGCCCGTCAAGACGGTTCACACCATTGCTTCGCTCGGCTACATTGTTTGGGAGCGCCGCAAAAAGCTAAAGCCTGAGTATCTCGCTTTAGCGGGACATGAGATTCGCGATTTGAAGAATCAGGGAGTCGATATCACGCGTGAAGTTCGCATTCCCTTGGTTGGATACACGGGCGATACCACGCCTGCGGGATTAGATCTGAATCCAGATTTCTATCAAACGCAAGTGCTCATCATGGAAATGACGTTTGTGGCTCCAGGTCATCGAAAAGAGAAAATCCACAAGAACGGCCATACGCATTTGGACGATATCGTCGCTCGGCAAAAAGAATTTAAAAACGAATTGATCATTGCTGGACATTTCAGCACGCGTTACACAGACAAGCAAATTGAGCGCTGGGTTAAAAAATCTTTGCCAGATATGTTAGAGGGGCGGCTGCATCTTTGGTTATAGCTGCTTCAGTAAGACGCGTGAAAAGATATGAGAGACAACATTTTCATGCAGTCGACTTCGGATCCAATCTCCGCGTATGTGCATATTCCATTTTGTCATCATCATTGTGGCTATTGCAATTTTACCCTGATAGCAGGCCGCAGCGATTTAATTGAGATCTATCTAGACGCCCTCATAAAAGACCTGCATTCTCTGGAATCACCTCGTAAAGTTCAGACGATCTTTATCGGTGGAGGGACGCCATCGTTGCTGGACGAACGGCAAATGGTTCGGCTCGTGGAGGCGTTAGGTCAATGGTTTGATGTAGGGGATGTGCGCGAGTTTTCGATCGAAGTCAATCCAAATGATGTTACACGAGAAAAAGTGCGCCTGTGGCAATCGCTGGGCATCAATCGGGCAAGCGTTGGCGGACAAAGTTTCGACGCAGACAAACTGAAGATTCTTGAGCGAGATCATTCACCGGAGCAATTGCGTGAGAGCTTGTTGCTGTTAAAGGAGACTCTACCCAAAGTTTCCTTAGACCTCATTTTCGGAGCACCGAGTGAAACGCTCGATGTTTGGCAAACGGATCTCGACGAGGTGTTGCGATTGAAGCTATCCCACATTTCGACTTACGGTCTTACGTTTGAGAAGGGGAGCCGTTTCTGGGGAATGCGGAATAAAGGAGTGCTGGAATCCGTGGACGAGGAGGTGGAATTGCTGATGTATCAAACGGCTCACCGCAGATTGATACAAATGGGTTACGAGCATTATGAGGTTTCGAATTTTGCTGCGAATGGTGAGCGATGTCTACACAATGCGACGTATTGGAATGGGATGCACTATTGGGCCTTTGGGGCAGGGGCCGCTTACTATATCGAATCGCGACGCGGTGTGAAGCATCGCAGCACGACGACATATATCAAGAAACTTCAGCGAGGTGAAAGCCCGGTGGCAGAGGAAGAGATATTATCCGAAGAGCAAGTTATTCGTGAGCGATTTGTTTTTGGTATGCGAAAATTACGAGGTGTATCGCTCGAATCGCTGGAACTGGAACGTTATCCCGAGTTGCAAGATGCTCTGCTGTCCCAAGTGGATCGCCATATCGCAGAGGGCTGGATGCAGCATAAAGAGGGTAGGGTAGCTCTCACAGAAAAGGGCTTATGGTTGAGCGATTCGTTGTGGAGTTACTATCTGTGAGTTGGTTGGCTGGAAGAGGGCTGGGCAAGAATGGCGATTTGTTTCTTATGTACTTCGGCCAAGATGAGTGTTGCTTGCAGTTCACCGCGTTTGTCTGGCAGTGAGAGTTGAAGTTTGTTTGGATCGAGGCCTTTGCATCCACGTTTCTTGACCACGAGAGAACCGATACTTTTTTCGCGCAACAACTTTCTAACTTTCTTTTCATCCCAGGCTATGGTTTCGATGACTTGGTAGCAATCGACAAGCGAATGATGGATGGGTTGTCCGCCTGTCAGATAGCCAGAAACATCTCCGAGTGCTGCGAGTTTCAGTGAGTTTGCAAAAGCTGCCGAAAGACCCGCTGCACGCAGGCTCGGATGGAAATCATAAATGAATTGATCGGGTAAGGATGCGAGTTCAGCGTAGGGTTGTACTTTATCCAGATAGGGTAGGCTTTCCCCAGAGTTATCGAGCGAGATCGCGCCGGAGCAGCCTGAAGGAAATTGGGGTAAGCCCCAGATCAACAATTGTTGTCGGCATTGTCGTCGATCTCCGATCCACAGTCGACATGTGGCTTCTGTCCACAGAGTCGGGACTTCTGACGCGGGCGCGAGTTTAATGATTCCCCCGGGGCTTTGTTGCAATAAGGTTTCCAGCGTCCCCAGTGAGGGTTGCATCCATTCGACGGATGTTGTTCTATTTTCATCGGGGCGGCGATCAGGATCGACGTGCACCCAGTGATGAATATCATGGATGATCTCCTCGACAGCTGCGCATTCGACGCTAAAGGATCGCTCTGGCAGTAGAGTGCCATCAGTTCCAAAATCGAGCTTGTTCCAGTCGAAATTGGCTTGTGTCAAAAAGCAGGCCAACGGATCGATATCGACAGCCGTGACAGAGTGAAGATGGCTGAGGGCCACTGCATCAACTCCCGCACCGCAGCACAAATCAAAAACAGCTTCGCTCTGAGGAATCAAGTTCGCTTTGTAAAGAGCTGTTTGCCAGTCGCTAGCTTGCTGCATTAGATTATCGGTCCAGAACCAGGTGGCTTCGCGTGGGAATCTCGGCCAACTCCGTTTGCGCCAAAACGCTTGCTGCTCACAGAAGGCGTGAAGCAATCGATGGCGATAACTCTGTGGTGCCTCCGTTACGGGATCTTCTAGAGGTGATTGGCCGAGCATTTGGCGAATCATTTGCTCTCCAAAGCTGGAGGTCAAAAGCTCCCAAGTATCGATATCTGCTAGGCTCATGGTTGTAACGCTCTAAGTTGGATTAGATCGGTCGCTTCGGATGGGATGATCTTACACAACCTAGCGGTTATGCCTACCCGAAATATTGGTTCTCGACCGTGGATTCGCAGCTGAAAAAGGCTAGCGAACGAAGGCGGGTCAATCACTTATTTTGCATGCGAAAGCTAGGCCTCTACTTACAAGGGTTGCATGAATTCCATGTATAAAACCGATTGAAGCATGAGAAGCGAATGCAACGGGTTAAGATAGATTTTCAAAGTAAGGACGCTGATGAGTCGATGTCCGAGAAGTGGCTTATTGCCAGGAAATCGGAGTCAGGTACGGAAAGACATGGAAAACAAGTTCTCGTTCAAGTGGATTGCGCTTTTAGCGAGCGCAGCCGGGACTCCATGGATGGTCAATCAGGCAACTCAAGGACGTAACCAAACAGACATTACCGCAGTTGCGGAAGACAATGCAAATGCACTTTGGAATTCTGCCAAAGGGTCTTTTGCACAATTTGATTCTTTTTTACATCCAGGGCAAACATCGTCGTCGAAGCAAGCGAACACTGTTCCGGGCGGTTGGAGTTTCCCAAGCGATCCGAAATCGCTCAATCAAGCGGGGGCTAGCGGTGGTGCGATGCCGCAGATTTCTCCGTCTGCCTTTGGAACGGGTTCCTTGGGCATGGGGGCGACGGCTCAAACGGCAATTTCCGATTCGGCCGGGGGGCTCTCCGGCAATACAAGTGCAGCGGGGATGGTTCCAAATGCTAACACCGGACCGCTGGTCGATTTCCGAGAGTTTTTTCGATTTGACGCGACACCAAATTGGGTCGTGCAACGTTATCCTCGGGTCTCCACGGTTTCGAGTTCTCGAGAGTTGGATGGGTATCGAGCTCCCTTGGTCACGGGAACGAGCCTCAAAGATTTGAGTGGAACGATCACTTATTTCTTCGATCGTTATCAGCGTGTGCAGCGCATTCAATTCCAGGGATTCACAGGCGATCCGCAGCCACTGGTCTACTTGATGACTCAGTATTATTATTTTGCCCCCAAGCCGATTTTAGGTGGCGAACTTTATGTTGTGGCTTGGAATAGTAATCCAACAGGTGTGATGGAAATATCTCGCGCCAATGTTGTGTTTGCCGCCAATCAGGCCAACTCATTCAAGGTGTTTTTGGAAATCAATCAACCGAATGTACCGGGTGGGGTCAGCGAAGATGGGCAACTCGTTTTGACACGTCATTTCGGCGGTCCGACCGAGCGCTGAAGTCGATCGAGTTCTCGCTGTAGTTCTAACAATCTTGCTTGCATGTCGAAGATCTCAGCTCGCAGCAATTCGACTTGGTCAGGAATGGGAAGATTTTCCAGATTGGGCCGGCTTTGATCTTGGATGGCCGGGATGTTTTCCAAATGATCGGTAGGAGCCTGTATGGATCCAACCGTTAGTTCGCCCACTTTGGCTGTGAGTCCGCGGAAGTATGAAACTTTGACTGGCGTTCCTGGTCTTACTTCACTTAACCATTGAGTCAAATCGCGTGCGCTTTCGATCGAGCGACCGCCGATCTCGATAATCACATCGCCTGGTTTTATTCCAGCAGAAGCGGCCGGCGATTTGGCAACAACATCGGAAACCGCGGCGCCGCGATAAGCGGGAATGCTAAATTGCCGTCGCCATTTTTCGCTAAGATCGGCAACGGAGCAACCGAGCCAAGAACGACTCTCCTCGAGCATTGGAATGTTTTCATCGCTCGACGGAATTTCCAAAGGGGAAATATCTCCGAGTGGACGCTGGAGATTCGGACGCTGGAGATTGGGTTGTGGAACATTTCCCAAGCGATCTGCGATATCAAAACGCTGGGCAATGACCGGTACAGCCATATTGCGACCGTTGCGATCGACGATAAAGCGAATCGTATCGCCGGGCTTGGTATTAGCGAGGCGTCGACTGAAGAATTCTAAATCGTCGATCGCTTCGCCATTGAATCCGAGCAGTCGATCGCCCACCATTAGGCCTGACTTCCAAGCTGGTGATTTTTCGAAAACCTCGGTTACCAACACTCCTAATTCGTCCGGCCCCAATGCTTCTACTTCCATTCCCAAGTAAACTGGATCCGGGGTAGGTTCTGCTGGGGGAGCTAACTTAGGCCCGGCGCGATCGGGCGCGGGTATCTCTTCAGCGGGTGGGGGGGGGACGGTTTCGGCATTCGGGACCGTCTTGTTCCGCAATTTGTTCTCAAGCTTTTCAAGCGGGCTCTGGGCAGAGACAAAAGGAGCGATAGAGCACACCACTTGCAGCATAAGTAGGTGTACCAAGGGAACATTTGTTTGGAGACGAAATTTGGATTTTAAAAGATTCATACGCTGATTTTGCACTCCTATGGTTCGGCCCCAGTACGTCGAGCTTTACCGGTTTCCAAACACTTTGCTTTACTTTGTCCTTATTGTAGAAGGATCGAAGTCCTAGGAGGAGGGAGATTTTTTGTGATTGTGGTGTGATGGCGAGACAGACAAGTGCCCTTGCGAAAAACATGAGTCATCTTGGCTTTAGGCGCGGTTTTCGGATAGGCTCTCAGTTTTTGGCTAGCGTATCTGTCGATAAAAAGAGAGTTTCGGTTAAACTTTCACAAAATTGGGTTTGATATTGCCGCAGCGGATTTTGTTGGTGTTATTAGTTTTCACCCTTCCGTCTTCTTTCCAGATTAATGTCTCTGCCTATGTATAAAACGGAGTTCTGCGATCGCGCGCATTGGCGAGAAGTGGTGAGTTGGATTCATCGTGACTTCGATGTCGAGAGTCCGCGGACTCAAAACGCTTTGGACACTCTGCATTTGGAGGACTCTCAAGGTGTTGTGGGGGTGGTTACCGAGTGGGGTTATCGCGATAAATCGGCGGGTTGTTACACCGCTTTGCTGCCCGGTCGAGTTCTATCGCTGGGTGGCATTCGGTTGGACCAAGAAGAGGTGATAGAGCCAGCCACCGATCTTTTGCGCAGCATGATGACCCACTACGGGACGCAACCGGTGGAGTTGGTGCAAGCGATTGCAACCGAATTCACTTCACTGGATCGACAAGTCATGTCGCGAGCGGGCTTGCAGTACCTAGCCCATCTAGATCATTTAGTTTTGTTTTTGGATCAGGCAGCGCGAAACTCGGGGGCCGCAATTAGCCAATTGAAAGATGCGGCGTCGGGGTTAAGGCTCCGCGAGTTTCGTGAAGGTTTCGAGACCATTTTGGAAGAGCTTGTTGCGGCTAGCTACATCGATACATTAGATTGCCCGGGTCTAGGAGAATTGCGTACAGGTAAAGCGGCAGTCGAGGGGTATTTGGCTTCGCGAAGCCAACCGCACTCTTGGTGGCTGGCGGAACATCAAGATAACTGGATCGGTTGCTTGCTGTTGTGGGAACGTGCGCCGACCGTCTGGGAACTGGCTTATATGGGGATTGTGCCATCCGCTCGGGGTAGGAGATTTGGCGAAGTGCTGCTGGAGGCAGCGATTGCTATCACGATTCAGTTAGGTGGCAAACAGTTAGTCTTGAGTGTGGATCGCGAAAACCATCCTGCGACAAGAATTTACGATCGACGTGGATTCTATTGTTATAACTCCACCGAAGTTTGGTACGGATTAGGAAGTCTGGTTTCAGGGCGCTGAAATCGCCCCACTATCGAGCGATTTTCTCATTAAATCCCCAGAAAAAACTCTTTTTTCCATAGAACTTAACCTCCGCTCAAGAGACGTTTTTTCGTAAGTGGAGCACAGGACAACACTTGTGACGCGACGATTGAGGGCGGCCCTTTTTATGTGGAAATTGTTAACATGTTTTCCACCATGGGTACGCTGTACTTTCAACTTTTTGAGCCATTCCTTTTTTTCCCGAAGTCTAGATGGGTCCTATGATTTTCGGCGTTTGTCGGTGATTTAAAAAAATATTGCAACCCCGATACATCGCCGATGGTTTGACAGCGATGCTATCAAACATAGAATCTCGACTCCCTGCTGAGCGATAAATGCTCGGCTCTCTGCGAAATTGAAACGTGGCCGTCTCAGGAACGCAGTGGGGAGGGTGGGCGCTTTTGGACCCCTTTTCTTAAATTGCAATCGATACTGGAATTGGATTAGCGATAGGAGTGCGCGCACAACATGGCACACGAAGTGACGGTTGGCGAAAAGGCGATGATCAATGCGTGTAAGGAGGCGCTGGCTGAGCGACTTGGGCGAGATAGGTTTGATGTATGGTTTGGCAGTCGCGTTGAGTGGAAAATCGATGAGGATTCGTTTAAACTCTATTTTCAGGATGACTTCACTAGGGATTGGTGCTATCGTCGATTCTATGGCGATGTAAGTGCGGTGGTTGGGCTCTGCTGGCAGACTGGAGGTCGGCAGGGTGACTGCAAGCTATTGTTCGAAGTGAACTCGTCAGAAACGCGAGCAGCCTTGGGCCAAAGTGACGCGGGCCAAAACGACGCGGGCCAAAGTGATCTGGGCCAAAGTGAAATGCTTTCGAGTGATATCAGCCAAGATGATATCGACTTGGTTGATGTATCATCAAATAGGTTCACAACGGGGTTGAGCTCGACCGATACAAAACAGACTGTTGTTGCGGGTGAACGCTCGGTCGCGGGCGATGGAAGTATTGGTCTGAAAAATGGCCCTAGTTTGAAAAGTGGCAATGGCTCGTCGAGTACGACTGTTGCAGTTGTGCAAGATGGATCCGTAGGCCTGCGGGGGCGGACGGAGGAGCTTGCTCGGTCCGGCGGCGATAGAGCAAAGGGATCAACAGCATTTCGAATCGTTGGTAAATCGGATTCATTGGGTTCAACAGAGATGGTAGCTTTTCCAGGCAAAGAAGATAAGCGTTCAGCGGAGTCGGCGGGGCCGATTGCGAAGCAGCGCGCTTTGACCTGGGAAAACTTTGTGTCGGGTAGTTGCAACAAGATGGCAGCGGCCACGGCGGAAATGATTTTGAAGTCGCCCGGGGTGGTGACACCTTTATTGGTTTATGGGCCATGCGGCAGCGGCAAAACGCATTTGGTTCAAGCATTGGCTCAGCGTTTCCGCCAGCTTCATGGAACTCGGCGCGTCATCTATCTATCTAGCGAGCAGTTCACAAACGATTTCATGGAAGCGATACGCGGAAGTGGCTTACCAAGTTTCCGCAGAAAATACCGCGACGTTGAATGCTTGATTTTGGATGATGTGCAATTCTTGGCTGGCAAGCGAGCGACACTGCAAGAGTTGAAGCATACACTGGATACGTTATTGCGTCAGGCGAGGCAAGTTATTCTTGTAGCGGACCGATCGTTGCAAGAGCTTTCTATTTTAGGGCCGGATGTGCAGGCGAGATTGACCGGAGGTATGGTATGTCCGCTGGATGGATTGGATGAAGTCACGCGACGCGAATTGCTGGGGCGATTGTTGGCGGAGTCGCGAATCAAGGTTACGCCTAAAGTTGTTCGCGAGCTCGCTGAAAAGAGTTCGGGAGACGCGCGGGTTCTTTTTGGATTGGTCAATCGGCTGCGAGCCCTCAGTTTGATGTTGCGCGGATCGTTCAATGAGCAACAAGCATTAGAGGCGACACAGGACCTTTTGACCGCCTGTCAACCTTCGATTCGCTTGCCCGATATCGAACGAGCGGTGTGTGATGTCTGTGGCTTGGAGCCAAAGAGTTTGCAAGCCAAAGGCAAAACCAAGACGGTGAGTCAACCGCGGATGCTCGCAATGTTCTTGGCTCGCAAGTACACGCGAGCGGCTTATGCGGAAATTGGTGATTACTTCGGGCATCGCCGACATAGCACCGTGATTTCTGCCGAAAAGAAAGTTAACGAATGGCTGTGCGAAAACAAGGCGGAAGAAAGTAAAACGGAGGTTATCAAACTGCGTGAATGGCTCCGCAACATCGAGGCGAATCTTCGGCTCGGTTAGTTTTAGCGTTGGACGATCGGCTTTTTGTAAAACAAGCTTTATCCATGTTCAAGAGTCCAATATTCAGAGCGGCTCTCTTCGTCGCAATTTTACCAGCGCTATTATTGTTTGGTACCGCGTTGTACTTCGAGCGCATCGTATTCGAAAAGTTGATAACAGCTCTGGCGATGCCCACCGGTTTGATTTGGTTGACGCTTTGGGCATTTGCTGGCTGTGCATTTGCCTTCAAGTTGCGTTATTTCTCATTTTTGTTCCTCGGTATCTGGTGTGGATTTACGGTCATCACCTCTCCCTTAACGGCCCATTTTTTAGCGTCGCGATTAGAGCAAGGGATCGTGGATATCGACATTGATACATTGCCTGACTTCGAGGCGATTATCGTTTTGGGGGGTGGAACCACCGATTCGCCGAGCGGTCGAGCGTCGGTGGGGGGAGCAGGGGAGAGAGTGTTGTTGGGAGCCCGACTGTTCCACGCCGGGAAAACGAAGCTTTTGGTCACAACTGGAGAAACCATTGCCGCGCTTCGCCACTCCGCAGAAGATCAGGAGGATCGCGATAGCGCGGATCAAACTCATGAAATTTGGACGAGTCTAAAGGTGCCAGAACTCAGCATTCAAAAGTTGAAAGGCCGAAATACTCGAGAAGAAATTGATGCCATTGTGGCTTGGAGGAAAACGATCCCAGCGGATGGTCGAATTGGGTTGATTACCAGTGCTTGGCATCTGCCCAGAGCTATCCGCTTGGCGAAGAAGCAGGGGTTGGATGTGGTGCCGCTACCGGCCGATTTCATGGCGGGACGAGCCCCGACCCATTTTATTGAACTTTTGCCCAGTGGTGGATCCGCAGGGAAGTTGGAAATGGTCTTGAAGGAATATTTGGCATGGTTAGTCGGCCGATGACCAGTTTCAAGACAGTTTTCTGCTGAACCTCGCTTTCCGATTCCCAGTCTCTAGGGTAATCTACTGCATGCAAAGTTGCTCAGTTCGCTGGGTAACCCCGCGAGGTCCATCGCTGCACTGGAGGGTAAGCGAATGGTTAGCGGCTTCATTGGAAATGAAGTGCCCCGTAAGGGGTTGCGGGTTCGATTCCCGTGCCCTCCGCTTGAAAGAGACGCCGAAGCCTATTTCGATGGGTTTCGGCGTTTTTTGTGATGTGACACAAACACCCTCACGCGGAAACACTGCACTGCTATCCGTCGCGACCTAATTTAAGAGCAACTTACTCTACAAAGCGACGCGCTTTAAATTTTCACTTCCGTGGTTTTTTTTCCGTCGAAGGATTGAGGGGAAAAGCCACCACAAATTGACTTCCCTTATTTAAAGTGCTGGTGACCTCAATGGTCCCACCGTGAGCGGAGGTCACGGCACGACAAATACTCAGCCCCAGTCCGGTGCTGCGGGTGGATGAATCGCGCTTGCGACTGCGATCACCCCGATAGAATCGTTGGAAGAGTTTCGGTAATTCGTCCGCTGCGATACCAAGCCCCGTATCGGCAACCTTGAAAAGGATAGATTCCTTCGGGGTTTGAGTTAAATTAAGAACGACATCGACCGTCCCTCCTTCCGGAGTGAACTTCAGGGCATTGTCGATAAGGTTATTGAAGATTTGCCGAAGATGTTGTCGGTTTCCCAGCATGTGAATGCCCGGCTCGATCTGGGTGTTGTACTGAATGGACTTGGATTCCGCTACAGGTTCGAACATATCGCAGCACTGGGTGACTAATTCGGAAACGTCGACATTATCGACATAGATTTGGTAAATCGGGCTGGGATCATCTGTTTCCGCCAGCAATAGTAATTGGTTGACCAAGCTGGTAAGTGATTCCACATCGCGAATCAAGCTCGCGATAACATCTTGATACTCTTGTGGCGAGCGGACTGAATTTAGAGCCAATTCGGCGGTGCTTTGCATTGCAGCCAGCGGTGATCGCAGCTCATGCGCAGCGTTTGCGAGAAAGTCTCGTTTGTAATCGAGATAGGTCGCCATTCGGTCGAGCAGGTAATTGATGGAAGTGGATAATTGGTCTAGTTCATCCCCAGTCCCACGCAGTCGGAGGCGTTCTTGCAGTTTCTCGGGACGGAGTCGATTCGTGGTGTCTACAATGGAAGTGATGGGCTGAGTCACTAAACCGGTCAGCCAATAACCACCTATCGGCGCAAGCAGTAATCCGATCAAGAGCGCAGTTAGAATGACGCGATCCAGTAGGCTTTGATCTCGACGTACCAAGGTATCGAATGCGCCTACACGAATTCGTACAGGTTTTTCCAGACCCGCTTTCGTGACACGTTCTAGGATGCGAAACCCTTTGTAACTGGTCGGTTCGAATGCTTCAAAGGGAAAGCCTAGCCAGGATTCAGGCGCATTGACACTCTTCCACTCATTTTCCTGCTCAAAACTCGACTCAACAGCGCCGGACGCTTGGTTTCTCGGAAGAGCAGCGTCTGAACCTGAAAATTCCAATAACTGACAGAACCAGCTATGTTGAACGTGTCCTCGAGCTTTACGATCAAGTTGCTCCAGCAATTGTGGCGAATGTGGAGAACCCGCTGCAGCTAGAGCGAGTTCAACTTCGCTGACATCCTCTTCTAGCATGACATCCATTTCGTCTTGTAGCGTTGTTCGCACGCTGATGCGAGCACCAAAAAGTACGCCAACGGTAGCAATTAATACGACAAACGTGTTGAGAATACCTAGTCGAACACGAAAAGAACGAAGAAGCGTTCTAATCTTCTCGAAGAACATAACCACTTCCTCGAACTGTATGGATCAGGCCAGCTTGATTTCCTTTATTGATCTTATTTCTGAGTCGATTGATATGAACTTCGATCACATTGGTGACGCCTTCCCAATTGGATTCCCAGAGGTGTTCGCACAACATCTTGCGAGTGACTGTTTGTCCTGCATTTCGCATGAAAAGTTCTAGCAGGCTAAACTCGGTGGGCGTTAGCTCCATTTCACGGTTTCCGCGAAAAACGCGGCGTTGAGTTAGATCCAGCATCAGATCTGAAAAAGATAGTTGCGTCGCAATATTTCTCTGCCGCCGGTTCAGAGCCGAGAGGCGAGCGGTAAGTTCCGGGAACGCAAAGGGCTTGGTAAGGTAATCATCCGCACCCAAATTTAGCCCTTCGACGCGATCATCGATTCCGCCGAGTGCTGTCAGAATCAAAATGCCGATCTCAGGGTTCGCTCGGCGAAACTTTTTCAGCAGAGCAAGCCCAGTGTACTTGGCTTGCTCTATTTCCAATGTTGCATCTGTTGGCAGCATTTGATCCAGAATGATGACATCGAATGGTTCAGATTCAAATTTGGCTATAGCAGCACTAGCGTTATCAACGAGTACTGCTTGATGTCCCAATTCACTTAATCCACGACTCACATTAGGCCCTAATACGGGGTCATCCTCAACAATCAAAATTTTCATGATAATGAAATTCTTGCCTCGAGTTTTCTTCCAAACACCACGACAATCCCTTTCCGTTTTCTGGTCGCTTCCTACCGTTAATCTACCAAAAAATGAGCTAAGCATCTATTCTGGGGCTGCTTAGTAGTACGCAGTCTAAATGCTGGTTTAGGTTCAGTTGAACCGAGTAACGCGACCACGACCATTGCCCTCTATTTTTGCCGAGTTTAACCAGCCTTTGTGCTCATTGAGACCGAAAATAGGACGATACATTACTCGGAAACTCTAACCCTTCGCCAAAAAGGAAATCTAACTTACAGATTTGTAATTGAATTCGTTGTTGTCGAAAACAACCATAACTTCTTAGCCTGTAATATAGATACTGAATCATCAAGTCCAACCTCTGAGAGGTGCTCGATAAATCGCGAGTTGTGCAAATGGTGATGGACGTGACGTCCGATAGAAAGACTGTTGTCATGGTAGACAAGTTTAAAAGCATCGTCGAGAAAATTTCTGGCCTCTTGCCTGCACAAGGACCGATTACCTCGTTTGCTTTTCTCGATACACTTCAAGCTCTGGAAAATCTCCCTTTTCGAGAAGGGCTTTTATTGGGTTCGTCGCTCCATCATTGCCAGCCATATTTATCAGAGGAAACCTATCATCATCACTTCGAAGCAGGGCGTATCAATGAGGCAGACCTGCTGGAAGTTTTAGATCAACGGCTATCAAAAGATCCCTGCGATCCGATTTTCTCGAAGCTTTCGCGACGCGAACTCAGACTAGCCCTTTTGGAGCATCCGTTGCAACTTTCCAATAGTCGAGAGTTGGAATGGTATGTGGCTGAAACCGATGCGTTAAAAAAATTTCGCGGTGATGTGCAGGAAAAAAGTTGCAATGCGATGGTCGTTGCGACCAAGTCATGGATTTATCGGGAATTGCAAGCGAGTTCTGTTTTTGAGCATCGGAATATCGATCAAGATGGCAACTCATTCTTCCGCTTGATTAAGGGCTTGTTGCCACATAATCCGAAGGGGATTGAGAACTGGAGCGATGAGCAGTGGGAATCATTTACGCTCAAGCTTTTATGGAGAATTTGTTTGCAGGGGGTGCTTGCAGCTCAGCAAGGCGAGCAGAGCCGTTCTGAACCGGCCACATCCTCATGGCGTGGCAGGCATCGTAACTATTTGTTGGCGGAGACAAACATCGATTCGGATGCTTGGGTCCATGAGACGCTGATTCGGTTTTGTGGAGGATTTATTGATCAGGGCTTTGCGAGTTGGCATATGCCAGCTCGGGACCAGGGCTTTTTTTCATGCTTCGTCCAGTTGCTTTCAATGTGCAACACGGTTGCAAATGTTACTCAGCGTGAACTCAAAAACGAATTGGAACATATCAAGCGACAATCTCTTACTGCGGAGCAAGTTTTCAGTCGCGCCATCGAAGAACTTGGGGTTAGCGACGATGAGTTAGAGCGATTCGTAGCAGAAAGTGTATTGGCCCTGCGCGGGTGGGCTGGAATGATTTGGCAGCTTGAGTCGCGCCCCGATCGTGCCGTTCGACCTTTGCACAAAAATTCTTTCTTTGAGTTCGTGGCGATTCGCCTATTATTGGATGTTGTTTCTTTGCGCGGGTGTTTATCGCGATTGGGAAGAAAATCGCCGGTGAGCGCGATTCGACAGCCAAGTATCAGGCCAGCAAAAACTGCATTGGAAATTGCTGAGGTTCGAGCATTTAGTATCTTTCAGTTGGCTCAGGTTTCAGCGATCGACCCACCGGAACTATTTTCGCTCTCTGTGAGTGAATGGGGGCGAGGCATCCAAGAGATAGAAACATTCTCAGAGATTGAACGGCGATCGATTTTACACGAAGCCTACGAACGGCATTTTCGATGGCGGGCTTTGAGAGCCATCGCGGTTCATAAAGAACGAGCAATACCAGAATCTCGAATTTCCTCTTTTCAAATTGTCTTCTGCATAGACGCGCGCGAGGAATCTTTTCGTAGGCATTTAGAAGAGTTGGATCCCGAATGTAAGACGTTTGGCACGGCTGGCTTTTTTGGAATTCCCATCCGTTATAAAGGTGTAGCCGATGCCAATTACGCCTCTTTGTGTCCCATCGTGCTGCGTCCTAAGTACTGGGTAAATGAAGAGGTTGTGTTCAGCTTGGAAGACGTGCATGAACGTCGATCTTGGGCGCGAAGAACACTCGGTACCGCCTCGCATCGCTTGCATTTGGGAAGTCGTACGTTTACCGGTGGTGCACTGGTTACCACACTGTTGGGATCGCTAGCCAGTATCCCATTGATCGCTCGAATCCTGTTCCCAACATTAACAGCTCGGCTCAAGAAATCTGCCGGTGTGCTGGTCGAGCCGCCGCCGGTCACGAGACTGCGGATTGAGCGCGAAGCACCGGAGGCGGGGCCTGGGGAAGAACAGATCGGATTATCTTTGAACGAAATGGTCCAGCATTGCGAAACTGCATTGCGTGATATCGGGCTTACCAGTCACTTTGCGGGAGTCGTCCTTTGGGTCGGTCATGGGTCTCAATGCATGAATAACCCCCATGAATCCGCTTATGATTGCGGTGCTTGTTCGGGCAACTCCGGAGGTCCCAACGCTCGTCTTTTAGCCGCCATGTTGAATGATAGTCGCGTTTGAGAAAAGCTGGCGGAGCGTTCCATCGCCATCCCAGTGGATACGTATTTTGTGGCGGCACAGCACAACACCTGCAATGACTCGATGACTTATTATGATCTCGCCTCGATGCCTTCGCGGAAGGTAAAAGAATTTAAACAGATTCGGCAAACAATCAGTGAAGCCTGTATGCGAAATGCACATGAGAGGTGCCGACAATTTGAAACGGCTGATCTCTCCATGACTTTCGCTGCCGCCCATCGACACGTGGAAGCTAGATCCGAGGATCTTGCTCAAACGCGTCCAGAGTATGGCAATGCCAGTAACGCATTATGTTTGGTTGGAAGACGCGACCGCTTTCGTGGACTCTTCTTCGGACGCAGATCCTTTATGATGTCGTACAATCCGACGCAGGATGACGAGAACTCAACGATTCTAGCCCGAATTTTGTCTGCCGTTGTGCCTGTTTGCTCTGGGATCAATATGCAATACACTTTGTCTGCGATGGATCCGGTTGGTTGGGGATGTGGAAGTAAGTTGCCCCACAATGTGACCTCTTTGCTCGGGGTTATGGATGGAGCGATGAGCGATATGCGAACGGGGCTTCCATTACAAGGGACAGATATTCACGAGCCGATGAGACTGCTTTTTGTCATCGAAACGACACCTGACTCCATTGTTTCCATAATGAAACGCAACGAAACGGTTGGCAGAATACTTGGAAATGGTTGGGCTCAATTAGCAATACTCAATCCGAAAACAAATGAACTTTGTTTTTACGATGAAGGTCGGTTTAGAGTCGTGCCAAGAGTTGATGAGAAATTACCAGAGGTTGAGCATTCGCTTGACTGGTATGGTGGAAAACGCAACCATTTAGAAATTGCTCTCATCCGTAAAGGGCTAAGTCGTTGTACGATGATGCTCGCCTAAACCAGAACAGGATGTTATCGCAATGAGATTTGAGGATGTTTTGCTGATTCTTGGTGCGGTAACTTTGCTGTCACCGCTGTTGCTGGTAGCCTGTCTAGGTTTGCCCGGTTTACTCGGAATGGCGCTGAGCGAGAAGCGAATCACATTTTTGACTTCACTATCTGTTCTTTCAGGAATCGTCGCCGCCTGCTCGATTCTTGGTTGCATGATATTCACTGGCGTTCGTTTGGTAGAACTGAATGTTGGTAATTGGTCGGTAATACCCGAAGAGCACTTTCATTTTACGGTCAATTTTGTGTTTGATCGTCTGAGCATACCGTTCTCAAATTGGCTGCCGCGGGCGATGGAGGGTCCGACCCCATCGAGCGCCGTTTTTTATGGCGCTCTATCAGTGCACCTTACCGCATTTTTGCTACTGCGAATCAGTCCTATATTGGAGCAATCCCTGGTGTTGCGTCTTGTAGTTGGTGCATTAGGCTTATCAACCGCGATATTCGCTACGGTTACGGACCGAGTCCAAACCGATATAAAAAGCGCTCTCGCCTACGCTTCTTTGACGCAAGTCGGAATCATCTTTCTTGAAATCGCTTGCGGATTCTATTATCTCGCATTGATACATATCATCGGCCATGCTTTTTTGCGGACTCTACAACTTGTGCGAGCTCCATCGCTTCTGCGCGATTATGCGATTATCGAAAATGCAATAGGTCGAGATCTGGCGGAAGTAGGAAATGGCCAGAGCACGTGGCTACCCTCTAACTTAAAAAATAGAGTATTCGTTTTCGCACTCTATCGCGGGTATCTGGACGAAGGTATCCATCGTTTTGTCATCGGTCCATTTCTGAGTATCTTTCGAAAGTGTGATGCTTGGGAACGCGCTTGGACCGATTGGCTTGGAGGTGTTGCATCCCGCGAATCGGATGAAGTCATTGGTCAGTCATCGTCCATTGAGGAGTTGCAATGAGCGAATTGCATTTTCCCTGGCTGGAGTTTGCCATTTTTCTTCCGTTGCTAGGAACTCTGGTGACAAGCATCACCAAGAGTAGTCCACATTGCCAGACTATAGCCATCGTATTCGCAGGCTTGTCATTATCGGCATCCGTAGGAGCTTGTTTAGATCTCGGCTTGATTCATCAGTTTCAAGCCGTTGATCGATATGATTTGGGCAAAATGATTACCGGTCGTTCGTTCTTTGTTATAGACGAGCTCAGCGGTCCACTGTTGCCGCTGGCAGCCTTTATGGTTCTGTTGATCATAGCCACAACACAGAGTACAAAAACAAAACGATTTTCCTATAGCTCCACGCTGCTTTCAGCTGCAATCCTGTTGGCAACATTGTCCTGTAAGCATTCCTGGGGTATCGTCTTTTTTCTCGCCGCTGGTGTTCTACCTCCTTTAATGGAGTTGAAACGAAGAGGAAAGCCGACGTTTGTGTTTGCCAGCCATATGGTCGCTTTCGTGTCGTTGCTGGTGCTGGGAATGATGTTGGTCGATTTTTACGGTCAGTCATCGAAACTTAGCTTTTGGGTCGTCTTGCCGCTGCTGATTGCTGTCTTGATACGCTGCGGAATCGCCCCTGTACATTGCTGGATGACCGATTTGTTTGAGCACGCTAGCTTAGGTGGTGCGCTTCTTTTTGTTTGTCCAATGATCGGTGAGTATGCCACCATTCGGCTTATCTTGCCCATTGCTCCCGATTGGGCTCTGCGTTGGCTGGGTATTTTATCGCTTATCACCACGATTTATGCTGCTGGGATGTCCCTTATTCAGTTAGAGTCGCGACGGTTCTTTTGTTATCTTTTTCTGAGTCACACCTCGCTGGTGCTGGTAGGTTTAGAAAGCCTCACTCCATTGGGTTTGGCTGGGGGCCTCTGTGTTTGGCTATCTAGCTCTCTATCGTTAGTGGGACTTGGACTCACTTTTCGAGCGATCGAGGCCCGCGATGGAAGATTATCCTTGGATGTTTTTCATGGACTCTACGAGCGAGTTCCCCATTTGGCTGCGATGTTTTTGGTCATGGCCTTGGCAAGCGTTGGTTTTCCTGGCACCTTCGGTTTTGTGGGAACGGAAATCCTGATCGATGGGGCCATCCAACGCTTTCCGCATATCGGTGTCGCCGTTGTCATCGCGTTAGCGCTCAACGGGATTGGGGTCGTAAAAGTATATCTTCGAATTTTTACTGGCCGCCGCGTCACTACCGGTATTTCGCTCAAAGGACACTGGAGTGAATACATCGGACTGGTTGCTCTATCGCTGCTGATCATTGGGGGGGGATATTCCCGCAGCCCGGGATTGAATCAAGATACCATGCAGCTCGCGAAATTTTCCGTGAGATGCGTTCAAAGTCTGGATTGGAGGTGGACCATCTCCACCATGAAAATCCAGAAGATGCCCACAATCAGAAAATACACGAAGCCACCGATAATCAATGGCCTCATGTTGAAACATTCAGCGACAAGTCAGAGGAAAACACCCAAGAGTCGAAAAGCGTTGCCCCTAATCCGGTGGAACAGAAAAACCCGCAGGATCATAAATCAGGCCCAGCAGCAGAATCAGAAAACGAGAAACAAAACTAAATCGCTGGCTATCTTCAAAAGTGGTTGTGAAGACTTTGAAAATGGGGTTACTCTCGCGGTTTTGTGGCCAGTTTGCGAAAGTACTCCTGGATCGCATCGCGATAATGCGATGGCAAGTCTTTGGTGATCCGCTGCAAAGCTTCCTGTCGCTCTGCCGGAGGTAAATTTCCCCAACCATTTTTGTCGCCTAACTTCTTTGGGTCGACATCTCCGGGCCCCGTTTCGCCCGCAATTTTGGTTTCTTCAGCCGGATTACCCTGTTGACCATCTTTTGGCTGGTTCTGGTTTTGCTGTTGCTGCTGTTGTTGCTGCTGTTGTTGTTGCTGCTGCTGCATCTGTTGTTCGATCTCTTCGACGAGTTTATCGAGTTTTGCAACGACCTGTTGCTCTCCATCCAGTGTCTGTTTTCCTGCTCTTCCAAGATCGAGTCTTCGGCCTACATCGTTCATCAAGCGAGCAACCTCGTCCAGCGAGTCTGATTTTAGGGGTTCCATATCGGCCATCATCAAACGCGCGGTTACAGCGTAACGAGTTGGAATTTCTGTCTCCCGTTCCAGTAGTTTACCAAGATCGCTCAGACATTCTTTTTTGCGGAGTAAATGATGGTAGCATGCGCCACGATAATAGAGCAACGTGCTTGGGTCGAGGGATGCATCGATCGCAAGGGGCTCTAAAATTGCGAGCGCCTCATCAAACCAACGGAGTTGGACCAGATTTCGAGCTATTGCCACGCGCACTGAGTCTCTAGCCCAAGGGGGAAGTTCTGCGTCGAGCCAAGATAAGTCGGGGATAGCTTTGACATCTTCCGTTGGCGCGATCGCGTTTAGGGTTTCGGCGATACGAGGCTCAATAAGAGTGATGATTTGCAAAACGCGATCGAGCGTTTGCGGACCCGCTGCGGGTACGGCCGGATCGATCCATACTTTGAGTAATTCGAGTTGCCGTTCAGGCGTCAAAGATTTGGATGTCATCCATTCATCGAGCTTGGCTTCGATTCCAGCCGGTTCGGACCATTTCCAGGACGCAGAGCGACTGATCTTTCCATCGACATCGGCCGAGAGAGCCAAAGGACTTGGCATGAGCGAACCAATTGAGAGCGACAGCAGGCCGACGATCCAAAAAGATATCCATTTTGCTTGATGATAACTGTTCATGATCGGAATCCTGTCATGGACTGACACAAGTTTTGTTTGTGCGATCTGCGGAGAACTTCGTATTATTGGCCTTTGCCCACGACGATGTCGCGTGTGATTTGTTGTAAACGCTGTTGCCGCCCACCTAAGTCGCGAATCTGTTGACGCATTTCACCTTGCTCGCTCAGACCGATCGCGTCTTCTTTTGTCCCCATCAATTCCGCCAATTTTGTTGTGCGCGAATTGATTCTCATTTGCATCGTTCGGATCAAACGAAGTTCTGCCAACTTATCAACCAGCGGTTGTTGCTGGGGTTCGCCTGGTTGAGGAGGAGGGGGCTTTTCATTTTCGTTTTTCTTCTTTTCTAGTTCTCGCTGGGCGGCCGTGAGAGCTTCCAAAATCTCTTCAAGACCCGTTACGATTTCCGCTTCAATCGTTTGCGTCAAGGCTCCCACATCGGAACCGTCCAAACGACCGGCAACAGTTTGCATATCGGCCAAAATTTGCTCACCCGCCTCGGGAAATGCGAGCGATGTTCCCTCTTCCCGCAGCAGCAACAGGGCTCGTTCTGCTTCGCCTATAATTTTGCGTTCACCCTGCGAAAGATTGACGACTCGTTGTTCCCAAGCTCGTTCTCGCTGATCCGCCGCGATTCGATCAAGCTTGGTGGTTTCTTCATTCACTTCCACTTGCATTTCCAGCATTCTTCGAAATCGGGTTTCTAATTGAACGAGAGTTCGTTCCACTTCCTCTTCACGCAACTGTCGAAGAATTTGCTCCAGTTCATCTACCGCTTGACGAAGTTCTTCCTCAGCTTGCTTTTGGGCTTCCACTGCCTGCTCTTTCTCCGCATTTTCGAGCTTCTTTTTGGCCTCATTCATTTTCCGTTGAGCCTGTTCGACACGCTGCTGCGGAGTTTGCGGTTGAGGTGTCTGTTGCGCGTCTTGGGGTTGCTGGGCATCGCTTGGTTTCGAATCGTTGGGCTTGGAATCATTGGGTTGTGAATCATTGGGTTGTGAATCATTGGGTTGTGTGTCGGCGGATGGAGGCTGCCCTTCCTGGTTTTCGTCCGAACTTGGCTTACCTTCTTCGCTCTTCTCACCCGCCTTGGATTCTTTTGGGGTCTTACCTTCCTGTGGCTTATCTTCCGATGGTTTATTTTCAGATGGCTTACTGTCAGATGGCTTACTGTCAGATGGTTTACTGTCAGATGGTTTACTGTCAGATGGCTGGCTTTCCTCTGGATTGGCTTCTTTAGGCTTGCCATCTTCTGGCTTCATCTCGCTATCTGAGTTATCCCCATTTTCGCTTTCGCCATTTTTGTCATTTGACTCGGTTTTATCTGTTTCACTTGGTGGAGATGTCGGCGACTTCTGATCGGTATTTTCTGCATTCTTGTTTTGGTCTTGGTTGAGATCTTCTGCCAATTCACCTGCTTTTTGTTCCAAGCCTTGTTGATCTTCGCTGAGTTCTTGCGGGCTATCGGTCGATTCAGTTCGCTGCCTCAGCGATTTTTGCAATCGGTTGAGGCGTTGGATCTCTTTGATCATCTCTTCGATTTTCTTTTTTTCCTCGCGAACGCGGTCATCGCGATCTTCGCTCAGAAGCAGTGTCAACAATTGTTCCAGGCTCGCTTTGGTGGCTTCCTGTTCTTCAATTGCTCGGCTGAATTGCTTCGACTCCAAAGCTTTCGCAGCTTCCTTCAGGCGGCTTTGCAAAGAGGATTCTTTTCCAAGCTTCGAGGCGCGTTGCAAGATCGATGCGCGAACCGGATTGCTGTCGGCTTCAATTTCAGACAACTTCAGCAGCAAACTCTCTAGGTCGCCGAACTGCTTCGCCAGGTTTGTCTGTTCATCGACCAGCGGGCTTGATTCCTTGGCTTCCCCGTTATTTTCGGTTGGTTCTTGATAGAAGCCAAAGAGGCTTGTGGAGCAGATGACCGATCCGAAAAGATAGCCCCAGAGCAGACACCTGGTGCGAAGACCACATCCTGTTTTGTCGTTGTACTTCATCACCGAATTCCCGTGCTTAGGTTCTATACTTGTCCTTACGGTCCATTCTCGTCGTTAGGGTCCGAAAAGGTCCTTGACCTTGCGTTTTTGTTCAGATTTCGTGCGTTCCAGAATTTTATCTTGTTGTTCAAGCATTGCCCTCACCATATCCACTATCTCATTATAAGACTCAATGTCCAGCATATTTTCCAGGATGGCGTTTAAATCGCGGATAACGAGCTGATTTAATTGTACCGATTCGGCAGTTTGCTGCAGTCCATCCGGAGAGTTGGCTGGCAATCGGTTCAGGCTCTTGATTGTTTGTTGTAGCCTGGCGAAACTTCCCTCCAAAGTTGCCTTCAACGGGTCGGCAATTCGAATTTCTAGACGTTCTTTACGGTCCGTGCTATCCACTCGATTATGAATCAGTTCATCTCGAATTTGGAGGACGGCGGTCAAAATGCCGTTTACTTCATCGAACGATTTGTCCGTTTGAACGGACACCTGTTGTACAAAGAGCGTCTGTCGACGTCTTGCCGCGGTCACGCGTTTGACGTTTTCATCGGCCGTATTGGAGGATTCGCCATTATTGTCTGCGTTCTCATTTACCTCGTCGGCTGGCATATTTGATTCTTCGGTTAGGGTTTCCGAATTCCAGGGAGATTTTTCGATACGCGATAGGAGGGATTGCATTTCGGTAAGTTCCAAAATGATCTGTTCCAGGCGTCCGCGGAGAGCTAACTCACGTTTCTCCAGGGACAAAATCAATTGTTCAGGGGAAACGACCGTCAGTTGAATCGCTTCGCCCGTTCCAACATGTGGTATCGGTTCCAGGTCATACAAGTCGGTTGCGATTACCGACAATCCGACTGTCGAATTGAGCGGCAGAGAAAGTTGTCCGCTATCGGTGAGTTGTTGTAAATCGAGAATAAAATCGACATTTCCATCTGCGGCCAATGGAATGGGTACTTTAATGGTTCCCGTTTCGGCTGCTCCGAATTCCAGTTGGCTGCTGGCGATTTGATGGTCATCGTCGATTTTACCGCGAAGGGGCAAGTATGCTTTCGATGTTATTTCGGTTCCAATACCATCCAATCGCGTGTTGACACTTGGCAAGGCATCTGGAACCGAAGCCAGTTGGTATCTTTGAACTTGGGCGCTTGGCAATCCAGTTTCGTCATAGGCGAGGCATTCGATAACAACATTTCCTTTCCATGTTTCGATCGGGATCCGAAACTGATTTCCATCGCACTTCAATTTTAAGATATTGGGTGATCCCTTGGTATCGTCGGCACTGGTTCTTATCGTGAATTCGATTGCTGATAGAGAAGAGGGAGATTGGCCAATCAAAGTGCATTTCGTACCTTCGGGAACCTGCATCCCAAATCGATACTCCAAAATCTCTTTGCCCCATCGACCTGTTTCTTTTTCGAAAAGGTAAGTCGGATATACGCACTCAATTTGCATCGTTTGAATGACTGCGGGCTCCACAATCTCAATCGACTGTTCACGGAGTCGGAAATCGCCTCCGTAGATATCGAGTTTCATCGAGTCGACCATGCTTTCAAATGGAGGTCCATCTAAAATGAAAAGTTGCCCATCTTCAGGACCACCGTTAACACCTTTGAGTGCGGCTTGCCCACGTTGGCCATCTTGCATGCGATAGACCAGTGTGCATAGATCGGGAACGACGGGGGCATTCTTATCCGCAATGACCCTTAGGATTCCAGAGCTGCCACGGGGCACAGCCACTTTGGAATCTTGGAAAGCGATCGCTTTTCTGCGAGTGGTAGTTTCTCCCGAGAAACCTGGAATGACTAATTGAATACCATCATTGGAGAGTTTGGATTGACGAGGCCAATTTTCACCAGACAGTGCAAAGATGCGTTGGACGGCTAGACCAAACCATGCGGGGTTTAAGACTCCACAAGCGATGGTAGCTAGTAAAATGAGCAAGCTGATCACGCAGCGAATTACCAATGGTTTCCAGTCGAAAATATTGGAAACATTCAGCGGATCGACCAACTCTTCCGCTTCTTGAGTAACCTTTCCAACCATCGCTCGGTAAAGTTCAGCATTTGCCTCTGGGGGAGGAGGCTTATGGGCTAATTCGATTGAAGTGAGCAATTTCCCTTTCAGTGCGGGAAACTTTCGTTCCAACAAATTGGCAGCGGAAGGATTGCTGACTCTGATAAACAAGCGAGCTAGGCCGAGGCGATAGAGAAGAATCAATCCGCCGCTGGCGATAATGGCTAATGCGATGGCTCTTACGGCGAGAGGCATTTCAGTGCTGCCGACTCGAATGGGAAGATAGTCGGCCGCAGAGACGACCCAAAACATTCCCATTACCCAGATAGCGATGCTAAAAACGGTATCCCAGGAGACGTACACGCGTATGCCACGGCGGACTTCATCCAGTCGCTTAGCGATTTTTGCGGGTAGATTTTGGGAACCTGCTGTGGACATTGTATTCCGTCACTATGCGAGTTTATTAAGCCGGCGAAGCAACCATTCCAGGGAGAGAGCGCCGCCGATGAGAGCCATCAGCGCGGCCATGAGGCGCAGTTGAAACTTTTGGTCGGGGGTTCCCAAAATCTTATTCACTTGATCTTGGGCTGGTGAGGCAGCCACCAGCGCGGGAATACCGGCGGCATCAGATAAGAGTGCTTCTTCGAGTGTAGGAAAATATTTACCTCCAGCTCGGAGCGTTAATTCCGCCAGCAAAGAATCGTTGCGTTGTGGCAACTGAATTTCTCTGGCAGGTACTTTAGCCAACACTTGTTGATTGAGTATTTCTTGTTTACCGAGAGAGCCAAGGGTCAGTTCCATCTCGAAGAGGCCCTCGCTGCCACAGACGAATTGACCTACGTAGACGCCCGGCTGGCCGGCGTCTTGTAACGGACGCAATGTGATGGGCGTCAACCGACCACTTGGATCGCGGAGATTCGTCTTGACTTCGCTTTCTGCCAAAGGTTGAAGTTTCTCATCCTTAAGAACCGCTCGAACGGCGACTTGCTCTCCGACGACAGTTTCCTCTTTATCAAATAATAAGATGCCTCGATCGGAGTCTCTCAGGAGACGACCTTGAGATACCCAGCGAATGAGCTTCGTGTAGTAAGTGTCAAAATAAGAATCCGATAACTCGCGAAGTCTCCAAATTTCCCCTGAGCCTTGGAAGAAGACTCGGCCCGCGCCGTAAAACTGCGCTGCCATATAAACGGGTTGTAAACCGTTCCGGCCGCTGGTGGGATCCGAGAACGTAGCAATAACGCGCGCACCTGGCTTGGCTTCGTATGTCGCGAAATAGCTGTAAATGCCTGGGAAATCCTTCCAAGCTTCAAGACTAACTTCTGGATCGTTGTCCAACCAGAGATAATCGTTCTGCATCGCTCCATCGGCAAAAGAAATATTCCAAGCTTTATCTGCATCAAAGCGACCGGAGCTAATCAATCGCGTGCCTCGCGCATCTAATTCGACCGGCGATAGGCCACGCAGCAATGTGACGCTATCGTTCTTGCCGCTGAAGCCACTCCATTTTGGTGTCGCCACCGGCCCTGCAATCAAAATCAACCCACCCGCTTGCTCCGAAACCCAGCGTTCCAGCAATTGTATTTGCTCCAGTTTCAACGCCAGCCAATCTGCATCGAATGCTACTATGGCATCATACTTTAAGAGTTCATCCTGCGTTTCTGGAAAGCTGTCTAAAATGGTTGTACCTTCCTGCGACATGCCGGGAAGGCCTGTCTGTAGCCAAACTCCGGTTTCAATATCCTTATCGCGAAAAAGAAGATTGCGTACAAATTGATATTCTCGAGTAGGGCCAGAAGAGACGATCAGTACTCGATTCTTGCGTTCAACGATTTGAACTTCTCTTGTTTGCTGATTATCTTTCTCATTGGAATCGGATTTAGGGGGAAGCAGGCTTACCTCATAAAGCCAACGACCGACGTCAGCCGGTTTGATTTCAAAAGAGATCGTCGCGAATTGATCGTCTTGAGGTAAAGAGAGAGGTTTTTCATCTTCGCTGATCCAGGGGGCGCTGCTGGATGCAGCCGACCTACGTCGCAAGCGGGCGATGGCAGTTTCTTTGGATAGTCCAGTAGCTTGGATCACCGCGCTGATCGAAAATGAATCGCCCGGATAGACTCGTTTGGGCGCCTCTAGATCGATAAGACGAACATTCGGAGGATTTTTTTCGGATCCCACCCCTACAGCATGAACGGTGATCGACATTCCTTTAGCCAAGCTGGCAGCTGATGCAGGATCAAGTCCAGAATTGCTTCGACCATCGGTGAATACGATGACTGATGTTAAGGCAGAACCACGTTCCAACTCCAGCAGTGCTTTGAGCGCATCCCCCAATCTTGTTTCTGGTCCATCGGCGACAAGACGGCTCAGCATTTCTTGTCGAGGGTTGGTCGGTTTATTATTTTCATCTGTCGAGACTTCCAGCGGAGGCGTCCAGACAGTCGTTTTGAACAATTCCGCAAGGGGCAGTTCGGGAATGCGAACCAACGCAATGCCGATAAAAACCATCGCGGAAATTGCTGTCACGATCGTGACGAGGTACGCATAGCCAACTGAATCGGCATGGCTGCGACGCGAACGACCGATAAGCCCAAAGAGAAAAGCAAGTAAGCCGACAATCAGGAGGGCAACAGATATCCATGCGAATGTTCTCGCGGCAGAGACTGCATTTTGGTCGACTTGTGTTTGTTGGGCCGCGGTGGATTCGGCGTTGTCTCGGGAAAATTGCGCGATTTGAACGGGTCGTGAGGTTGCATCAAATCGATAGACCACAACTTCATGCTGCTTCATCAATTTAGGCAACAGATCTCCATTTTCAAATTCATTCAACAATTTTTCGATTCGACTCAGAGGGAGAGGCTGACTGCTGTCGGGCAACTGCGCCGGAAGAGTCATGCTGAGACTCGTATCGACTAAAAGCGCCACCCTGGAAGGTCGAACAACTCGCTCATCGGTGCGTTTTTGGAGTTGAAAAAAGAAAAAGACGATCCCCGCTAGAGCGGCGAGTCGCAAAATCAACAAACCCCATCCAAGAGGCTTCGAGAGTTCCTGAGTATCTTTCCGGTACCAAATCCAAAAATAGGAAGTTAGTGCCAAAAGAACAAGCACCAAGACTGCCCATTTCCACCATTGATCAATCGTGTCGAGGCGATTGAAGCGATAGACAACTTCGCTCATATTCATAGCGATCCTCCTTTTCGAGCAGGAGGATGGAAGCTTGCCCAATAAGCTAAGGCTTGTTCGAGCACTAGCAAACCAATCAGAAGGGCCATCAGTAAGTTATCGCGGTTTACCAAGCCGGCAGTTAGCATATTATTGGCGAAGTTTTCTGCATAACGATGTTTGACACTCACTGGTCTGAGCGTAGCGATCAATTCGCTCGGTGAAGGTTTTCGCAAATCGCCTTCGGAGGGAGAGGCGTAGAAAGAGCGATTATGTACTTCACGGTTGCCGGTGATATCGGTGCGCCAAGCTTCAATGACGCCCGGCGACAGAAGTTGATGAATCAGATCTTCGGACAAATTTTCCGCGAAGACAGAAAGGGTGGCGATACCCTTAAGTTCCGATGCCTCTTTGCTATTCGTCGAATCGGCTTTTGCAATACTTTTTATGGGCAATCGAGTGCCACCAGACCCAGCTTGAATAAGAAATTCGAGTTCTGGAAGATAAGTTTGCAGGGAAATTTCCTCGGACCATGGAGTGCCGCTTGGGACACCCACTTCTGGACGTCGAAAACTGCCAAGATAGCCAACACTTCTCAGCGCGAAGACCACAAATGTGGGATGCTGCGCCCAACTGGACCAAGTAGGCAACAGGCTTGTCATGACCGCCATGACGCGACCTTCGCCAAATGCCTTATCGAGAATAAGCGGTCTGCTGTTGCGGAGTTTAGCCACGATTTGAGTCGGATTGGTTTTTGGCTTGGAAAGGGTAGCGGCATTTGGATTGATAGCGGGATCGGGGTTGTTGGCTTTACCCGCAGTAGCCTCCTCGACGGATCCACCTGTGCCCATCGATGTTGGCAGATTGGCTTCAACATAGCGTTGAATTCTGAGCATACGAAAAGGGGAGCCTGCAGAGGAGAGCAGGGGATCAAAGACCGGATGAGGCTCGGCCTGAATATCGAACAGATCTTCTTGTGCTGAGGATTCGGCGAGCGTCCCTGGTTGTCCGATCTCAACGGGGAATAGGCCGCTGCCGGAGTTGAACAATCTGCTGTTATAGAAATTTTTGTCTGCGTTATCGCCCACAAAGAAGCAAATGCCGCCGCCGCTTTGGGCGTAGCGTTCTAGTTTTGCGATCGATGGTTCGTCGAGACGAGGTAGATCGAGCAGATAGATGGCGGAATACTGCGCGATTACCTCATCGGCTTCATCGCGAAGAAAAGATTCGCCATGAATGTCGATTTGCAAACCAGTACGAGCGACCGCACCCGGATTCAAAGCGGCTTCAAGATAAAAGGCGTTGGTGCGTGTCAGATCGCCATCCACCAACAAAACTTTTTGTCCAGTGGTGAGTGGTAAAGTGCAGGCTCGAACATTATCAGAAGCGACAGAATCGTCGGGGAGTCGCACTTCGATAACATGTTGTCCAGGGCTTTCGAAAACAACTTGAAATCTTCGCGATGCAACTTCGCCCGGTGGAATTTGGTCGATAACCTCCGGTGCGATCTCGGTGATGACGCCGGAGAAGGGTTGGTCTGCAATCGGCTTAACCTGTCCCGAGGCGTATTCAATCGTTCGCGGCTTGAGCAAAACATTGCGAGCGGTTTGTTGACCATGATTGCGAACTTTGACTTCAATAAACAGAGGTACGCCGGCCACCCAAACTTCCTGCTCCGGTTGAAGAGCAGCGATCGAGAGATTCTCGTGTTCGTGTCGGACGCAATCGATGAGTTGAATATCAGCACCGGCGGCTGATAGAGGTTGCAAAACGCTGCGAAGTGTTTCAGGCCGATCCCACTGATTGCGGCGGAAATCGCTCATGATATAAAGATTCGCTTGCTCGCCACGAAAGCCTTCGATGACGGGTAGCACCAGCCCCAGCGCTGATTCTGGTGAGAGTTCTAGTCCGGTAGGCCTGGTCGATTTGATCTTATCGAGAAACTTGTCGTTCGTCTTGGGGATGGAAGTTGCGAGGAAATCAGCCGCCATGGTCGCAGAACCATTTTTGCTTTGAGCCGCAAGACTACTGCGGCTCCAACGAATCAACGTCAAGCGATGTTCGCCATTATCAAGTGTCGCCTGACGTACGATGGCATCGATCGCCAGTAGCGCGGAACTATAAGCTGTTTCACCTTCCAGCCCATCGCTCATGGAATAACTATCGTCGAGCAACACATAGTGATGCGTGACCTGCTGACCCAACCAGCTCGGCAGCCATCGATTGGAGCTGATCCAGCCGGCGAGCATCGCGACGAGTATTGCCATCGCCAGCATTCGACATAGCAAAAGCAACCATTGCTTCAAAAGAACCCAGCGTCGGTGTTTCTTATAGCTTTCCAACAAAAAGTCCATCGCCGCCCAGGGCTGCTTGCGATGGCGGATCAAGTTGATCAAGTGCACCAATAAGGGCACAAGGACCAACAAAAATCCAAAGACTAAAGGTTGAAAAACGAACTGCATATAAACTTTTTAATTCCAACAAACTCGCGGGAACGTATGGGTTAGGAAGTGCGTCGACTTAATGAGACTGGTGTGCCATCCGGGCATGCAGAAATCGAGATAATGCCGCGTCCGGTGCATCGCTCGATTTCACCAACATGTAATCTATTTTTTGAGCTGCGGTGGTCTTGCGAACCCTTTGGAGGAATTGATTCAACGCTTCCAAATAACCTTCGCGCAAGGACCGTGGATTGCACGTGAGATAAGCATCGGACTCAAGTCCTTCAAAGCGTGTGGGGTCATTAAAGGGGAAATCAAGTTCATCATCATGGAGCACATGAAAGACCAACACATCGTGGCCCGCTCGGCGTAGCATGCCTAGCCCACGGAGTGTCTCTTGTTCGGCGCCCAGTAAATCGCTGATCAAAACCATTAACCCGCGTTTGGGAAATGTGCTTACGATGTCACGAAAAACAGCATCCAAATTCGTTTTGTCTTTAGGGCTTTGGCGTTCCAGTGACTCGACGATGGTTCTCAAATGCTGCTGCTGAGATCGCCATGGAACGCGAGCTCGAATCTTATCATCGAATACGACGCAACCTACTGAGTCCTGTTGACGAAGTACTATGTAGCTGATGCACGCGGCTAAGAGTCGGGCGTAATCGTATTTGGTCTGCGTCGCTTTACCGTAGGACATGCTCGCCGAACCATCAACCAACAACGTGCAGCGTAGATTGGTTTCCTCCTCATACTGCTTGATTACCAGACGATCCTGTCTGGCCCATACTTTCCAGTCGATATGGCGCAAATCGTCACCTGGTACGTACTGCCTGTGCTGTACGAACTCAATGGATTGCCCAAAGTAGGGACTGCGATGCATTCCCGACAGAAAGCCTTCTACGATGTGCCTGGCTTGCAACTCAAGACGTCCAAGACGCCTGGTTGCATCAGGAGGCAAATATCTTCTTGAATCGGGCATCGCGTGTTAACTCATCCTCGTTTGTCGGTGTGGCTGCAAGTAGTTGTTCGATCACGCGATCGGTGGTGACGCCATCGCTTTCGGCTGCGAAGTTTACCACCATGCGATGGCGCAACACAGGTTTTGCCAACGTTTGAATATCTTCCGGTGAAACACTTGTCCGACCGTATAACAATGCTCGCGCCTTGCTCCCCAAAATCAAGTTTTGAACCGCTCGAGGCCCGGCTCCCCAACCCACTTGATCTTGCACAAAATCAGGAATCCCCTGCTGGCCAATGCGGGTTTGGCGAATGAGTGCCAAAGTGTAGCGAATCAAATGATCCGAAATTGGAACAGCCCGAACCATTCGCTGTAATTCCAAGATCTCGGGGCCCGTCAAAACCGGTTCAATTTGCCCCGATACGAGTCCGGTTGTACGACGCGCCACCTCGAACTCTTCATCAAAGGATGGGTAACCGACGAGTACCTTAAACATAAAACGGTCTTGCTGCGCTTCCGGTAGCGGGTAAGTCCCTTCCTGCTCGATCGGGTTTTGAGTGGCAAGAACGAAGAATGGATCAGCCAATTGGTGACGCGTTCGGCCCACCGTGACCGTGCGTTCTTGCATCGCTTCGAGAAGAGCCGCTTGGGTCTTCGGCGGAGTGCGGTTGATTTCGTCTGCTAAAATCACTTGCGAAAACAACGGTCCTTCCATAAACCTTCGTTCCAAAGTGCCCGTCACCCGATTCTCTTCAATGATTTCTGTACCCGTGATGTCCGCCGGCATCAAATCCGGCGTGAATTGAATTCTCGAAAACGATAAACTAACCGTCTTCGCCAAACTGCTAATCAACAAGGTTTTCGCTAATCCCGGCACACCCTCAAGCAAACAATGGCCTCTAGAGAATAGGCAAATGAGCAATTCTTCGATAACCTGTTGCTGGCCAACGATCGTCTGCGATAATTGCTCCAGGATTCGTTGTCGGGCCTTTTGTAATCGCTCTATAGCGTCGTGAGAGAGAGCATCCGTTACACCCGAACCCGTCATGCCGTGTATCCTATATCTCTTGGATTGATAAAACTCAGTCAGTGTCAAACTATACCATGTAGACGACTTTACCAACCTTGGGGATCGGTTCAGCGTACTCGGTGGGAGCACCTTTCCAGGGTTTTCTACCCAGTTCAGAACTCCTACACGGCATTTCTTAACGATTAAGCATACCGAACCGGCGCTCCAGAAACCAGAATTCTTATGACGAACTCGCCAGCATTGGAAAATTTAATAGTCCCCCCCGCCGCCCCAATCGTTGTAGCGACGACGAATCGGAAAAAATTGGGCGAAATGAAGTTATTGTTGGAGCCGCTCGGCTATGACATCCGGGATTTGTCCCATTTTGAGAAATCGACGGACATTGAGGAGCATGGGTTGAGTTTTATTGAGAATGCGCGGCTGAAAGCGGTCGGCCAGGCCCAATTTCTTGGACAGTGGTGCATCGGTGAGGATAGCGGATTGGTCGTTCCCGCATTGAACGGCGCGCCGGGGATCTATTCCGCGAGGTACTCTGGTCCGAAGGCAACCGATGAGTCGAATAACCGTTTATTGCTGGAAAATATGGCGGAACTACGAGGTGGAGAAAGGGCTGCGTATTACGTGAGTACCGCGGTTTTGGCGGACCCGCAGGGGAAGATTTACATTGAGTGTGAGGGGAAATGCTGGGGCAGAATTTTAACAAGCCCACGCGGTCAGCATGGATTTGGTTACGATCCTCTCTTTGAAATTGTCGAGTATCGCCTGACATTTGCAGAGTTGGGATCGATGGTGAAATCGGTGTTGTCGCACAGGGCTCGCGCTATGGAGTTGTTCAAGCGGAAACTGTTGGCATTATTTTCTGTTTGACGCATCCGCAAATCGTTTCGCCGATCCGTCCGGTTACTTCATGTACTGTCACCGCGGCGGCGGCTCCCGCAGGACCTCCGGTCGCCATGCCAATTGCAGCAGCCGTGCTGCGACCGGTCCAGCGACCAACTTTTTTCGCTTTGTCGTCTGAGTACCCCATTTTTTGAGCGACGGCATAAGAACAGTACTCTGCCACATCGGCAAGCAAAAAGAGGGGCTTAATTGCAGCAGCGGCCGTCGCAACAGGGCGTGAAAGAATCATGAGAGCCGCAGAGGTTGCGCGTTTCTTTACAGCGAATGCCAAAGCGCTTTTTGCGGTCGCAGAAAGCGTGCTTTGAGCTAAAGACTCCATCCCCTCGACCTGCCAACTTCTTGCGGAGCCAATTTTGCACCACGTCGCAAAATGCTCACAATTGTTTTGGGAGAGAAGGTAAGCTTGCTGCCCCACGGATTCCAGAGCGCGAGATACGACGGTGTCGGCTTCGAGGGACGTAGCATGCTGCACGACTTCTATAGGTTTGCCCCAGTGAAATTCTTGCAGCGACGTTCGGCGAATTTCCATCGCTTCGAGACGTTCTCGATCCGAGAAGTTGCCTACATCGCTTGCTGAATGACCATCCATAGATAGACCGCCATCCATAGATAGACCGCCATTGATGGGTAGACCGCCATTGATGGGTAGACCACTCGTGAAATGGACTACAGTCCCGTCCCCCAGGTCGATACCGTGATGCCAATAGGGTACGAAACCCTTCCAGCAAAACCGAACTCGGATGTGATCTGCTCGAGCCATCGTTATCTCCTTTTCATTAACCCCTATTCGTTGGTGGGCTCTCGTTCTGGATATTCTAGGCGCCCAAACGCGTCGGAATACCGATTTTTCTGAAAAATCGCTCTGTATCAGCCGAAAACAGGCCCCGCGGTTGCTTGTCCCAAACCGTTACTGCCCGAATGATTGCTACGGCTCTCAAATCCCTCCGCCGAAAATTCGATTTTGTTGAGCTCGAAATTGCGAGGGAGTTGCATTGATGAGTGCTCGCAATCTGAATGGACCTGTGACATATTTTTTTGATTAGGGCGAGTCAGGCACTTTTGATGCGTACGATCTACCTCGATTACAACAGCAGCACTCCTGTCGCAGGTAGCGTTCGCGATGCGATGCAGCCCTTTTTGGGAGACTTTTTTGCAGATCCTAGCAGTTCACATTGGCTCGGTCGCGCATCGCAAGAAGCGGTGGAAGACTCGCGAGCCAGCGTTGCGAAGTTGCTGGGCTGTCATCCATCCGAAATGATTTTTACTTCGGGCGGAACCGAGAGCATAAATCTCGCTTTACTCGGTAGTGCTGCTCAGATCGCATCGCAACTCCCTTCGAATGCACCCCGTCATTTAATCATCTCCGCAATCGAATATTCCGCGGTCACCCAGTGCGCCGAATATTTGCAACAACAGGGCTGGGGATTAACTGTTGTCGGCTGTGATAAAAACGGAGTGATCTCCCTGGACGATGTCGAAAACGCCATACGCCCTGCGACGCGTCTGCTGAGTATCATGCATTCGAATCATCAAATCGGCACCATTCAACCCATCGCGCAAATCTCCGAACTCTGTCGATCTCGAGATATCATCGTTCATACAGATGCATCGCAATCCGTAGGTAAAATCAGAACATTGGTCGAAGAACTCAACGTCGACTTGCTCTCGTTTAGCGGTCACAAGATGTATGCTCCCAAAGGAATTGGGGGTTTGTTTGTACGAGCCGGAGTCCCATTGCAACCCATCATGTTCGGCGAAGGACATGAAAGTGGTTTGCGTCCAGGAACACGCAATGTGCCTCACATCGTGGGTATCGGCCATGCCGCTCGTTTGATCGATACCGCGCTGCAAGATGGAGCCGATCGCATGGTCGAATTGCGAGATCGCTTTCTGGCCCGCTTAGAATTTGAACTCAATCATTCGGTCGTCGTGCATGCTCGACAAGCCGAACGTCTACCCAACACGCTGAGCCTTGAACTGCCCAACATGAGAGCCGAGCAGCTTTTGCGTCATCTGCCTGAAATCTGCTTAGGACCGGTACTCGATCGCGACTTGGATTCCAGCGCATTAAGCCGCAATCCAACACTGCGCGCCCTGGGGCTCAAAGCAGATAGTGGCCAACGCACCATTCGCGTCAGTGTTGGCTGGCAGACCACCGAGGAAGATGTGGATCGCGCAGCCGAAATGATCGCCAGTGCCGCTGATGTAATGCATGCATAAGATCGCAGGTCCCCCGAAATCGCAGTTTTTCTGAGCGTCTAACAGCCTAGCCGAAAACCTTGAATACCGCGACCAACGCCAAGGCTGCTAATGGCTAATCAGATTGAATCTTTGCGTCTGTCTCAAAACCACGGCTAATGCTATCGACTCATAGTTTTCTGCAGGGTGGGCTCTTTTCATGAACCGGCGATTCCCGTTCTTTTGGGTACTCTTGAGCGGCATTGTTGGCACGATTGCTACAGATTAACGAGCCAGCGCGACGATAGTCCTATTAAGTGAGATGCCCTTGGCATTGCTAGCAACAGGAGGTCGCGATGGGACGTTTCGTTTTTTTCGTTCTGTTTCTTCAATGCTGTGTGGGAATCGTTTTCGATGGGGAATCGATCTCACAGGGGCAAGAGCCTCGGCGATTTACGCTGCAGAAGCAGCAATTGCCTTCGATGACGCCCAGCGAAGATGTCATGGTGGGTGGAACTACGGAGTCCATACTTTCGCAACCAGTGGCAGCGGTTGTTAGGCCCCATCAGTTCTCTGTGCCGGGTTGGGATGTACCGCCGCATCGTTATCTGGTATTGCACGGGCCCGCGAATACTTCGCATCGCCAAAAAAATCAGGTTCGAGCGCCGGTGCTAGAGAAGAGGCCCGTCGATCCATATGCCTATGGTTGGTTCGGGACCAAGATGAATCGCCATCCGCACCGCAGTTTCGGCTATCAGCAAGCTTATACGCAGTGGTCGTTTGAATAGGTGTTGGCGGTTGCAGGTTTGCAAGTTGCTCTGTAACGGTTAAGCTTAAGCCGTGAGTTAAAGCGGTGAAATTTTGAGAGATCGCTACGGAATCCAAATCTATTATGAACGCACCTTCGCATCGCCCTACGGAACTACCTGAGCCGTCGATCATTCCTGTCCAGGGGTGGCATTGCAGTCATTATTTTTATCGCTTCAATCGCGCAGTTTTGGCGGCGATGAGCATCCATCAAAAAAATGCTGGCAAGAAAGCTTGGCAAGAGATACTCGCTCCTGGTAGTGGTGTGCCAACGGAGAGGTTGCAAACGGCGATCATTAGCGGCCATAAAGCGGACTTTATGTTGATGATGCTTGATAGTGATCCGCTGAAGATCGACTCGATTCATCAGCATTTGCTGGCTTCACCACTTGGGCCAGCTCTAGAGCCGACATATTCTTTCGTGTCGATGTCGGAGATATCGGAATACGTTCCTTCACCAGAGCAATATGCTGCGCGGCTGAAGTCTGGCGGTGAAGATCCCAGTAGTCCCGCATTTGCTGCGAAGGTGGCTGCGTACGAACGACGGCTACCAATGATGAACGAACAACGTCTCCGTCCAGAGATTCCTCCCTGGCCTTCGCTTTGTTTTTATCCTATGAATAAATCGCGTGTGGTCGGTGCGAACTGGTTCGACTTACCCTATTCGCAACGACACGAATTGATGGCCGAACATGCGCAAAGCGGAATGGCTTTCGCTGGCCGTGTTACACAGTTGGTAACGGTAGCCGTGGGGCTGGATGACTGGGAGTGGGGGGTTACCTTGTGGGCGCGAAATCCACAGTATCTGAAGGAAATTGTCTACAAGATGCGGTTTGACAAAGCGAGTGCTCGCTATGGGGAATTCGGCGAGTTCTTTGTAGGTTATGTGAGTGACTCCGATTCGATTTTGAAACACTGCGGTATCGTATAATCTTTTGCAAGGGGTAGGGATCATGGTGCAAGGATGCGCCGGTATCTCGAACAGTATCTGGCCAGCATGGCTGGGCGAACGAGGAATGGATTCGAACTTTCGTCGCGCGGGCAACGACGTTTTCGCCTTTACCAAGCTAATTTTGTTTGGTCTGCTTTTTTTATTTTCTTCTGGTTGTCACGTTCTCACGCCGCGTCCGATCCCCGCGGATCCTTACTTTACGTGCGATGAGCAAGTGCAAGCGACCAAGCCGGTTATTGAACGAGGGCGAGAGATGCCCGTCTTGGATACGATTGGCTGGATCATCGGAATACCCTCCAAAATCATTTTGTGGGATTCGCGTGTCGATCGACATTGTATCTCGCCGGAAACCGAACAGGTGCTTGCCAAATACATCGATGACAACGGCCTATATCATGTGAAGTTCCGTTTGAACCAGTATGCACCCATTCAGGATTGGCATCGTCTTCGGTCCAACAAGAGTGTCGGTTGGGGCTGGCGTTATACTTTGGGAGTATTAAGTTTGGCGGGCGAAACAATACTCCCAGGCCGAGTGTTTGGGGGGGACCATTACAATCCTTACACCGCCACCGTGCATCTTTACAGCGATGTTCCAGCCATTGCGTTGCATGAAGCTGCGCACGCCAAAGATTTTTCGCGGCGCAAGTACGCTGGTACTTATGCGGCTGTCTATTTATTGCCCGGGGTACCATTGTGGCACGAATCGATCGCGAGTCGGGATGTGGTCGCTTACCTCCAGTATTTAGGTGATCCAAAATTGGAAAAGGAAGGTTACCATATTCTGTATCCGGCTTACGGTACCTATGTTGGCAGCGCGGCCGGCGCGGTGTTGCCCGATTACGCCAATCCGTTGTACTTAGGTGGTGTGGTGTGGGGGCATGCCGCAGGACGCTGGAACGGTTCCCAAGTCAATCCAGAGACCTATCGTTCGGTTCGCGATGGCATGCCAACTTCTTTCGAAATCCAACCGCAAGCGAATCAACCCGAACTGCTGTCGCCAGCAGTCGAACGCTGAAAACGCTCAGTCGCAAAGTAAATCCAAGAGCCTATTCGATAAACCCAAATACAGCGATAAACCCGAATACAGCGACCAACGCTAAGGCGGTTAATGAACCGCAGCTTGCGCTGTCCGCTTGTGAGAACGCGGCTAACGCCGTCTGGATCGGCGGTGCGTGTGGAACGCGATCGACTGGCGGCTTTAGATTTTCAGATGCCAGTCGAACTAGCGAATGCTTCAGCGATTTTAGGCCGTGGTGTTAGTGGCTTCTTTTCGGAGAGAGCAGGGGTTATTATAGACGCTTCATCCGCCACTTTTCTTCTGTGTACATGTCATGAGAATCTTCTCTATTCCACGTTTTGACTTGTCTTACCTCGCTATCTGCTTGACAGTGGTTATGGTTTCCACTTTGTTGAGGGCGCAAGAGAAAGTGGCCGTGCGCGATTGGGCTGATGAGCGACTTGCTTATCGCGATGGCATCGAACTGTGGCTGGATTTGGAGAAGCAGGGAGAAGCCTGGAGGGCTGCGCATCTCAAACCACTCGTCACTGCGCAGCCGATCGATGTCATCTATGATGCATCTGGGTGGAACCGTGATGCTCGACAGGATCAAGAGTCTTCATTGCCGCGAATAGAAAACTTCGCTGGCAAACGCGTACTTCACTTCGACGGCGCAGATGATTTCTTACGAGTCAACATGGGCCAGGCCTACAATGAGCTCACGATCTTGGCTGTCGTATCGGCCAATAAGAATCTCGGCCTGTTTCGCTCTATCTTTTCTGCGGCGAAGCACTCGCATAATGATTACGTGACCGGAACGAATATCGATCTTGGACCGCTTCCTACTGCATCCTGGGACACGCTCAACATTGAAGGAGCTGGATTCTCGGGCGCTTACGATTTTACCGAGGGAAATTATCCATTCGAAAAATTCCATTTGGTCGAAATGCGAATCTCGAAGGAAGATATCCGAGTGTGGATCGATGGCAGCGAACAGAAGAGGCGCCAGCGCCGGGCTGATCCGATGATTTGGGACTCGCTCTGGCTGGGCTGTCGCTATTATTCCAACGATGCCACGCCCTCTCGGGTGAGTGGCTTTTGGGATGGCTCGATCGCTGAGTTCATTGTTTATGGTCGAGCACTCGATGAGGAATCGCAAAAGGGAGTGCGCGAATACTTATTGACGAAACATCGACCGCTCTTCACGGGCATCAAAGAAGAGTTATCGATGCATCCTTTGGAGACATTGCCGAAGACCCCCGATGTTCAAATGCTTGTGCCCGGCTTTCGTGTTCGCAAGCTCCCCTTGCAACTCACCAACATCAATAATCTGAGGTATCGAGATGACGGCAAGTTGATTGCATTGGCCTACAATGGAAATATTTTCGTATTGAGCGATACGGATGGTGATGGCTTAGAGGATGCGGCGCAGCTCTTTTGGGAAAACAAAGGTCGGTTGCGTGGGCCGCTGGGTATGTATGTGGCAACTCGCGACTATTCCCGGGGCGCTGGTGTCATCGTTGCATCTAAAGGTAAGGTTTCTTTTCTATATGATCGCAATCGAGACGATGTCGCCGATGAAGAGCAAGTGATTGCTAGCGGTTGGAAAGAGATCACGCAAAATGTCGATGCGTTGGGTATCGCTGTAGGTCCCGATGAGTCGATTTATTTTGGCTTGGGTACGACCAATTATGCGAACGGTTATTTGCTTGATAATAAAGGAGTCGCGAATTTCGATTTAGCGAGTGAGCGCGGAAATATTCTGCGAATCTTGCCGGACTGGAAAAGTCGCGAGTCCATTAGCAAAGGCGTTCGCTTTCCAGTTGCCTTAGATTTTAATCGTGATGGAGAATTATTTGCTACGGATCAAGAGGGAGCAACGTGGTTGAGTAACGGCAATCCCTTTGATGAATTGTTGCATATTCAACGCGATAAGTACTATGGCTTTCCTCCCTATCATCCAAAGCATTTGCCGAACGTTGTCGACGAGCCGAGTGTGTTTGATTACGGGCCGCAGCACCAATCGACCTGCGGCTTGTTTTTTAATCGCTCTGTTGGAGGTGGTCCAACATTTGGGCCCGCGCAGTGGAGTCATTCTGCGTTTATATGTGGCGAATCACGCGGTAAGATTTTTCGCACCGATTTGCAGCGCACACCGTCGGGTTATGTGGCGACTAATTCCGTAATTGCTTGTTTAAATCAACTCACCGTGGATTGCTGTGTTACGCCCAAGGGGAGCTTATTGGTCGCTTGTCATAGCGGCCCACCGGATTGGGGAACTGGCCCAGAAGGTCCAGGCTCAATTTATGCTATTGAATACGTAGAGCCACAATTGCCACAACCGGTATGGCAGTGGTCGAGTGGGCCCAGCGAGTTGAGTATCGCCTTTGATCGTGAACTGAGCGAAGATTATCTCGGACAGTTGAGTCGATCGATTCGCCTAGAGGTTGGTCGTTACAATGCTGCCGGCGATCGATTCGAGACACTCGTACCACCTTATAGCGTTGTGCAAATGCAGCGGGAAAGCTTGCGTCGCGATCTGCCGCTGCGGGGGATCTCGCTTACGCCAGATCGACGCACCATAAAACTGGTCACCGATCGGCTGAATTTAAGTGAGCGAGCGTCCATACTCTTGCCATCGATGACCGGTCAGAGACAACTTGTACCTCATGAGATTGAGCAAGTTTCTGGGATAGATCTCGGTTGCGATATGAGAGGTGTCTTGGCGACGTGGAGCAACGCGAGCGGCGGGGAGCAGCGAAGTATTTTATTGCCCCATATCGAATCTAAGCTTTCTTCTGAATGGACGCGTGGTAGCGTTGAGCATCATCAATTTTTCGCTGGCCTGCGTGCATCTGGACGTTTAAGGTTTGCTTGCAAGATTGACACAACACACTTGCTGCAACCGCGCGTTCAGGAGGGTGCCAAGTTGGATTACACCCCGGAGGTTGAGAAAGGGGTACTGCATATCGACGCGTTGTCGACTACGGAAATAGAAAAAGTATTTTGGAACGGCAAAGAGGCCGTGGTCGATTCTCGAAAAGTTTCGATCGATCTATTTTCCGCCGATACAACGCCTCTTTTAGAAATTGAATTGAAGACTGGCCCAAACGTATCGACCGAATTAAGTTTATCTTTCACGACGGGGCGAGATCATATTCCTCGGAGTTTAGCCGTCGAGCGTCTGCGGCCACCATTTCTTTCCGATCGAGAGGTCGAGGGAAGCGAGGAAACGATCGCAACTGTTGAAGCCTGGGATTCAAAAATTTTGCCGGGAGCGTGGTTGCGAGGGCGAGAGATTTACTATGGTGTTGGGCTTTGTTCTCGATGCCACACGCTGCGTGGCATGCCAGGCGGTAGGTTGGGACCCGATTTGACCAACCTTGCTTTTAAGGACGATTCCAGCATTTTGCGTGACATTCGGCAACCCAGCGCGACTTTGAATCCAGATCATTTGACCATGTTGGTCCGAATGCTGGATGGCGAAGTGGTGACTGGCGTTCCTCTGGCGAATGAAAACAAAAGTAGTTTGTTGCTCGGATTGGTCGACGGAACGCGGCGCGAATTGCAACGCGCGGAGATCGACGAGATGAAGCCGTCGTCGGTTTCCTTGATGCCCACGGGCCTAGTCGATACGCTCACCGCGGAAGATTTATCTGCTTTGCTGGTCTTCCTGAAGCGCAATCCTCTGGAACCTGCGGAGGTGGTTCGCGATGATCAACCTTCGTATCGAAGTTGGAGTGATTTTCAAGCGGTGCCGGTTGCTTCGCAGGCATTTAAAAATACAACGCTCGCTAAGCCGATGCATATCGTGCTGTGCGATGGGCCTAAAGATCATGGACAAGATGAACATGATTATCCGCAATGGAAAATGCGATGGCTGCGTTTGTTGGGGTTGGTCAAAGATTTAACGGTTGGTGAAGCCAGCGAATGGCCGAGCAAGGATCAGTGGGATCAAGCTGATTTGGTTCTATTTTATTCAGCTAATCCACAATGGAAAAAAGAGAAGGCCGAAGACCTTGACCGATTTTTGGCGCGAGGTGGGGGATTAGTGTTTATGCATTTTGCGGTGAATGGTCAACGAGATGTCGATCCTTTGGCACTGCGAATCGGTTTAGCGTGCGACACCAAAACGTTGAAATATCGGCACGGCCCGGTATCGCTCAAGTTAGCCGCAGATCATCCATTGACCCAAGACTTGCCCACACTCGAATTGGTAGATGAATCGTATTGGAAGATGATAGGCGATCCGTCGCATATTCAATGGGTCGCGTCGGGCGAGGAAGAAAACGTTGCCCAGCCGCTCATTTGGACGGTGCAGCGTGGAAAGGGGAGAGTGTTTGTCAGTATTATGGGGCACTATTGCTGGACTTTGGACGACCCGCTGTATCGTATTTTGCTATTGCGGGGCATGATGTGGGCTGGACACCAGCCTGCCGACGCTCTACTTCCTTTGGCGACCGTTGGAGCGAGAATTTGCGAAAATCCGTAATTTTTTTGGTTCCGTTTGGCAATTATGTTAATTCACACACGAATTCATACTTGAACATTCATCGCGAGTTTTCAAACTGCTGGAGGAAGGTACGAGAAATGAATTACGACTATGAGGTACCGAGCGTTATGGAGCCGGGTTCTGCAGGTAATGTAATTGCTGCTTTATGTAGTTTCTTTTTTCCTGGCCTGGGGCAATTGGTTCAGGGGCGGCCGGTCAAGGCGTTGGTTCATTTCGTATTGGCCATTTTGCTATGGTTCGTTTTTCTGGGCTGGATCATCCATATCTGGTCGACGCTAGAGGCGGCTTGGTATTCGCGGCGTTAGTTCGAGGTGGAGTTTGGTAGGGTCAGCGGCCCGTCTGCACCCAATCTCATTAGACAACAGCTCATTAGACAACAGCTCATTAGACAATAGCTCAGCAGACAATAACGAGGTAAACGACAAAGTTTGCTGAGCTTTATTGGCCGTGCAGCGAGGAGGGCGTTTCTGGGATCAGGCTATTGGGTTGGTTACCCGGTGGATTCTCCAGCGTCAACAAAGCGAATAGATCCGCGATTTCCTGCGGTGTCATTTGCGATTCAAGCCCTTCTGGCATAAGCGACTTGGTCGATAGCTTGGCTTCTTCGATATCCTCTCTGGATATGGTTTCCAATTTACCCCCTTGGATCTTCAGCACAAGTTTTTCTGGTGAATCTTCCGCAACAAGTCCGGTGACAACGCGTCCATCTGTAGTTAGCACCGAGTAGGCTTGATACGCGTTACCGATTACTAAACTGGGATCGAGCACATTGGATAAGAGTTGGGAATAGCTGCCGCGTCCGTTGTTGGTTAAAGCTGGTCCTACCTCGTAACCACGATCGTGGAGCACATGGCATTGCCCGCAAACCCTTTGATAAACGATCCAGCCGTTGTCGGCGTTTCCTTTTAGTTCGCGCAAGGTCTTTTGCGTAGATTTTATCGCACTGAGTCGATCTTCATGGTTGTCTAAACGAATCGTGCCCCAGATTGCCTTTAGCTTTTCTCGGACGTTCGGATCTCCGCTTTCTTGTAAGCGTTGCAGTAAATTCGTATTAAATAAATCTTTCGCGATTTTCTTTTGTTCGACAAGTTGCAAGAGCGTCAGGCTCGTGCTGGGGCGTTGAGTGGCGCGTTCTACGATGGTAGGACGAATTTCCGAGGGTAATTTAGGAATAGAAGTAAGCACGATTTCGATCAGAGTTGTGTCGCCGTTGCGCAGGGCGAGTTCGGAAAGTTCCGCCTGAATAGAAGCGGTGATACTGGTGTTTGTGAAGGAGGCCGCAATTTGATCGTTGAGTGCTTTAGGATGCTTGTTGGCCAAAATGTTTCCTGCGAGTTGTCGAATGTCGACCGTTTGATTTTCATCCATGATCAATTGCAAAGTGTTATCGACGCCTCTAGGATCATTCCACGCAGCCGTCAGGCAGCTTACGGCCGCAAATCGCGGATCCTCTTTCTGTGCGAGTGCTTGATCGAGCAATTCCTTGGATGGTTCCAGCAATTGCTTGACCTTCGCAATGTCTTCCGGGCTGGATTCAATTTGATTGGCGAGTTGGATTATGCTTTTCGCCGTGGCTGTGGGGTTGGCTTTCCAAGTGAGTTTTATCAGACGCACAACCGATTCCAGCTTGGGCTTTGATGAGGCTGTTACGTTTTGTTCCGCCGTTTGGGGCACGGCCCAGGTCGGAGAGTTGAGACAAAGGATCGAGAGCAACAGCGCGAAGTTCATCGTCTGATATGGACTTGGGATGAATGGTTTCGAAATCAAACGGCGCATGTGTGATAGTGTCTCAGGGTAAGAGTACAAGCCGGATATCATCGCGCTCGCTGTCGGAGGGGGCGACCATATCGCGGCTGGATCAACGATGAAATAACGGTATGTCTACTTGGAATCGGATAGCATTTTTTCGGAGATGCGCGGAACCAAGTCAGAGAGTACGGGGGATTTAGCAAGATCGTTTTGCTCTACGAGTTCCAAGATACGATCCGATTTTGTTGGAATGAACGGATGTAAATTTTGCCAGACAATTTGTGGAAGGAGTCCATCATTTTTGCAGTGCGCGGCGACTTGGATGAGCCACTGTAAGGTGTCGGCCTCGACAATCTTGGGAGCGGCGATAGCAATTTGCAGCAGAATATCTGGGTGGGTCTCTGGTCGTATGAGGGCTTCGATTGCTTGGCGAATTTCCAATGAGACGGTTGCTTGGTTGCCCGCAGCGCGGATGGTCCAGGCAACGATCGATGGATCGGCATCTGCTAAGAGTTTTAGGTGAAACTTTTCTTCTAAAGAGCCTTGGGAGATGAGACTCCATAAAGCCTGAAGACGCAGTTTCTGCGGCGTGGCTTGATTGAGGACTAGCTGCTGCAGTGGGGCAATACTTTGGGGATCTTGTCGTTCAGCCAATATTCGTTGTGCTGTTTCGCGATAGAAAACATTGCCGTGATTCAGGTGTTCGATCAATTTCTCAGTGCTATCTTCGCTCAAGTTGATGAATGGAGTTTTACCAGGGGGTCCGTAGGTAACGCGATAGAGACGGCCTTTGAGCCGATCGATTCCTTTTGGATCGCGATTGGCGTCTTGATAGCAGTGATAACGGTCATACCAATCGAGGATATAGAGATAACCGTCGGGACCAACTTTTTGAGCAACGGGCATAAACCAAGCGTCGTTGGCCGTCAAGAAATCCTCTTCCGGTGTTGCGAAATAGGTGGAACCTTCGCGACGCAAACGATCGGTGTTGATGCAATTACCGTGGATGTTTCCCATGAAGAGAACATTGCGATATTGCTCTGGATAAGAATTGGTGTCGAAGTGAACGATGCCGCAGTATGCAGCCATCTGATGTTTGTGTTTGACGATTGAGCCGATCTTCCAAGTGAAGGGAGGGTAGGGGCCGCCTTGGCGATGATAATAACCCGATTCAGTCAGATGCCAAAGATGATCGATCACACAAGCGCTGACGAAAGCGCTGCCGAGGTTATCGAAGGCAACGCCCCAAGGATTGCTTGTCCCCTCGCAAAAGACTTCGAATTTTTTAGTGCGCGGGTGGATACGAAACAAGGCGCAGGTGAATTCAAAAACTTTTCCATCTTGTTCGATTCGACTTGGATTGAAGACACCATTGAGTCCGTAAAGATATCCGTCCGGCCCCCAGGTTAAACTATTGGGTAGTTCATGAGTATCGATTCTACCGAAGCCCGTGACGACAACTTCTTTTTTGTCGGCTTTACCGTCGCCATCGGTATCTTGGAGGAAAAGAATATCAGGAGCATTCGCGACCCAGACTCCTCCGTAACCTACGGCAATTCCGGATGGAATATTTAAGCCTTCGGCAAAAATGGTTGCTTGGTCCATGCTGCCATCATGGTTGGTATCTTCGAGCACTTTGATGCGATCTTGTCCTGGCCCGGCCGAACGACGCGGGTATTCGAGTGATTCAGTGACCCAGACACGCCCTTTTTCATCGAAGCACATGGCAACGGGATTCACAAGGTTGGGTTCTGCCGCGACCGCTTGCACATGAAAGCCTTTGGGTACAACCATTTTTTTAATGGCATCGGCAGGCGAGAGAGCTGGTCCAGGTGGCTTGGTCTGATGGTGTGGGATTACCTCTTTGGCAGTGGGTTCTTGCGCCCAGCCGTTGCCTGTACTGAACGCAATAGGCATGGCGAAAAACGTCGAGCAGGCGAACATGGGGAGAAGAAGCTGACGGAGTCTTTTCACGAGTGTAATTCCTTGCTTTGGTTCCCTGATGGGCAATGGGACGGAGTTGTTATTAGGGAGATGATGCGACTGAAGAAGTTGGAATCTGCGATATGCTCGATACGGTGAAAGCAGAATGCGTAAGCTGGATTCACGGTTCGAACCATCGATTGGCGGGTGAGATAAAAACCGAGTGGTGACAATATTTTGGCATGAGCCCGAAAGAATATTGCCCGTAAAACTATTGCCCGTAAAACTATGAACTGATTATTGTCACGAATGGGGAGTCATTATCCAAGAGCTGATCTGCGAAAAGCGATTTTACTGAGAGGATATGTTGCGGATTCGAACTCCATCCTGCAGTGACGTTTTTTAGATTTTTTGAAAATGGGGCGTGTTTTTTGGAAATTGGAGGAGGGATAGCCAGTCGAGAAATGGATCCGAATCGAGAGATCGGCATTGCCCGCTGCGAAAAAACGTTTGGACTCGGGAGGGAAAAAATGGGGTTTTTGAAAAAACCATCTGAACATAAGTGGACGAATCTCGACATGGGCGTACGAAAGTGGCATAATGGGCTTGGACTGTTCGGTCGAATTTCTTCCTCGCCATGATCGGATTTGTGGTTTCACGACTGAGTTTATAGAGGCGTTGTTTTTAAGGCGTCGAGGTTCAGAGGCTTCTGTTAGCGAATTTTATTCATTCAGGATTCGTCCATGAAACGAAAATTTATTGTCACAGGATGGGCTCTTGCTAGTGCCTTAGGCTTAGTTGCCATTAGCGGTTGTGGTGGTAGCGACAGCTCGACCACCGTTGCCTCGAACTCATCACCAGCTGCAGCGGCACCTGCCCCGACACCCTCTGGGCCAGCAGGATCTGGGCCAGCAGGATCTGGGAGCAGCGCTGGTCCGGCCTCAGGTCCCCCTGCTGGCTACGGACCTCCGGGAGGCGCACCGGGAAGTTCAGAAGGATCGAGTGGTGGAGCAGGCTCGTCCGGCATGCAGATGCAATTTGACAACGATTCCGGAGAGGGAATGGTCAATTCCGGCGGCGGATCATCCAGTGGATCGTCGGGTGGATTCACCGGCGAGATGGCGGGCGCAAGCAGCGGCATCGGTATGCCGGAGGGATATGGCGAGGGCATGGTGAACAGTGGCGGTGGTTCCTCGGCGGGAACTGCGACTCCTGGCGGTCCATACGGCGGTGGCCCGAAGGGGGGCGCAGCACCCAACAGTGGCGGTGGCATCAACCCAGGCCAGATGGCGCAGTACGGTAATTCCGGTGGACAGCAAATGTCGTCTGGCGCTTCAGCACCAAGTTTGCCCTCTCTCGACGGTAGTTCAGGAGGCGGAATTGGAGCACCGATGGGAGCTCCTAATGGTTTCGGCGGAATCGGTGGCGTCGGTGGACCAGGACAAGCCGCTCCGCCACCAACTGGTCCCCAGAAGCCTGAGGAAGATGCACCGTATTTAGAAAAAGCAAAATATGCATTCGCGTTTGGTCGCGAACCTGATGCTTATAAGTTTGCACTGGCCCATGCCTTGAGCGGTGCCGAAGATGCAAATGTCGTGCTCGATGAGATTCAGTGGGTTAAGGATTTGATGAGTCCGAATAGTGGAATCAGTTTCGCTATCGGCATGGACCTCAAGGCACCCTCTGGGATATCCGACTATAAACCTGTGGGTACGGTCGATCCGAATGCGGCTGGCGGCGGCGGTGGCGGATCTGGTCGACTTGGGCTACCGGATCCGGGAATGATGGGAGGATCTGGAATCGTCGGTGGACCGGGAATCGGCGGCGGGGGAGGCGGTGTTGGAAGAAAAGATGATCCGGAAACGTTCAGCAAAGCGACCGGTGAAATGGGCCGAGCGTTCGTGCGAATGTTCGAAGAACGATTCTTGGAAGGAAAATTCGGAAAGCTGTTTCTTGAGGTCGAAAATGCGGCAGGTTCGATGGGTGCCGCGCCGGCAGGTGGTGCTCCCGGTTTTCCAGGTGGTTCGGCAGGCATCGGACCGAGCAGTGGCTTTGAGGCTGGTATGGAGGGAGGATTGGTTTCGCCAGGTGGACGAATGGGTGCCCCAGGAATGGCTCCCGGTGCAGGTGCCCCGGCCGCGGCCAAAAAGACCGCTTCGACCGGACATCGTCTCACTCCAGGTCTCGCCTACATCGGCACCGGAAGTATGGGCGAGCTAAAAACCAAAGCCAGCAAAGATGGTTTCGATTGTCTCGTCTTCTTCGACGTTCAAGTCGAACAAAATAAACGCAACGGACGAGTCAATAACGATACTCGAGTGCAAATTGTGAGCTTGAAAACAGGCAAGATCATTGCCAGCAGCAAAAAGCTAAACAACTACGAAGTTCAAAAACGCATGGAAGATGGCGATGGCGATGGTATCGATGCTGCTTTGCAAGTCGTCTTTAGCAAATTGGATGAGCAGTTGATTCTTTCTCCGCTTCCTAGCTTGAAGCCCGATGTGGTCCAGAAACGTATCAGCGATCTTATCAACAGTAAGCAAGTACCGACGCTGAAAGCTCTGGGCGAAGTATGCTTGTTCCATCACCTCAAGTTGATCAACGATGAAGAGCGAACATCGGCCTATGAGCTGCTGCTTGAAGGAGCCGATGGCAACGTGCTCGGCACAGGCAGCGTAGAAGATAAACGCGCTGTTCTCGATAAACTTATGCCAAAGCTCTAACGTTCGATGGTAAATGTTCCAAACATGATCCGTTGTCAAGTCGGTAAGATTTGACAACGGTTTTTTTATGGAGGCATCAATGCCCAAAAGTATAGATTCTCTACTGGCGACTGGCACGCGACTTTATCTCGACTCAATCGATCCAGACTTAATTCGCGAAAACATTTCGTGGGGAATAAGTGGCGCAACGTCTAACCCGATCATTGTGTCTAACCTAGTTGCCACCGGTAGATTCGATTCTCGCTTGAACGATGGAATCCAAAAAGGATTAACCAACGAAGATATCGCTTGGGATCTGACCAATGAATTGGTCCAGGCAGCGCAAAATCAGTTCGAAGATATTTGGGAAAAAAGCCAAGGTGATCAAGGTTGGGTTAGCTTTGAACTGGATCCACTCCTGGAAGATTTTGAGAATTCTTTATCCATACCTGCTCGAGTCTCGAAATATGTTTCACTCGGACTGAAATGGGCGAAAGGTCACAAAAACAGGATGATCAAAGTCCCCGCGACCGAATCTGGCTTGCTCGCTCTGGAGGAATTAGCCGCTCATGGCGTCGCACTCAATGTCACGCTTCTGTTCACAGAGAGACAGTATATTGCGGCTCGCGATGCGGTTTGGCGCGGCGCTCTGCGATCCAATCAACGCGAGTCTTTCAAGAGTGTGTATTCCATATTTGTGTCGCGCATCGATCAATACTGCAATAAAGAATTGCCCAGTTTGGAAGCCGAATTACGCGGGAATGTCGGAATCCTGAACGCCAAAAGAATTTGGCGTTTGAATCAAGAGTTTTGGCAGGCCCATCCAACACGCTTACGGCAAGAAATCATTTTCGCTAGTACGGGGACGAAAAATCCGGCGGATGCACCCTGGAAATACGCAGCAGCTCTAGCCGGTAGCGATATTCAAACCAATCCTCCCGAAACCAATCAAGCGATCGCAAACGCTGAGATTGAATTTAAGCCCGTTCTTTTGGATGTCATACCGAGTTCACTGGAAGAGAGCATGCTTCGGTCAGTCGATATGTATCGGTTAGAAGCGAACTTGATGAGAGAAGGGATCTCGAAATTCGTGGAGCCGCAGAAGAAACTTATCCAGTTGATCCGTGACAAGAGAGGATGAAGTTTAATCGCGATTTGTTTAAACCGTACGCCGACAAGTTAAGCTCTGCATAAAGCGGTTCAACCTTTGATGACAGGTAACACTGAATTTCGCGGCGGGTCAGCAGAGTACTGCTGAACAGGATAGTCCTTGGGCTTATTTTTCCGCGATCGCAACTTGCGCTGGCCGATACAGGCGGACATCCCATTCTAATGAAAGTGGCAGGATATCTTGCGGTGTATCTTCGGCCAATTCCACTGCCAGTAAACTTCCGACAGGTGCCGTTGCAGCAAACAGATCAAGCAATGTTTTCAATTCGACAGGCTGTTGACTCCACATCGCGTAAGGAGGACAAAAAAATACAATCCAGGGAACAGGGGAAGACTCGGTTGCATTTTGGAGCTGAATTTGCTCAATGACGGTTGGTGCTAGATGGAAACTATCGCCGCAGCGAACATTGGCCATTTGCTCAAGTCCAAGTTGCTTGGCGGTTGTCCTGATATCGGAAGCAGCCGCAGGATCCATTTCCAGCAACCAGGCTTGCTTAGCGCCTCGCGAAAGGGACTCCAATCCCAAGACTCCCGTTCCAGCGAATAAGTCGATGGCAATTCCCGAATCGAACAAGCCACCTAATCGACTGAAAAGGGCTTCTCGTGTTCGGTCTTTCATGGGACGTGTAATCGGGTCGCCGCGATACGCGATGATTCGTCCTCGGTGGGTCCCCGCAATAATACGGAGCTTGCCTCCTCGCAGGTTCTCACGACCGGAAGAACCGCTACGTGTTTTACCCCAGCTAGTTCCTCCCTTGCTGTTGCGTTGGGAATGGTGAGAAGATTGAGAAGGTCTTTTGGCCCGTCGATTTGCCATATTGCGAATAAAATGACCCCAAAAAGGTTGAGATTCCGGTCTGTAAAGCGTGGAAGTTCAAGGAACTCTCGTCAGACCTATACCGTACGATGTAGAATACTAATGATTCTAGTCAAAATAGGAATCTCCTTTCCTTGCTTCATTGAAAAGATCATCGGAATGATGCTAATCAGAACCTCTATTTCTGCGAAACCGAACCTTCGAACCACATTAACTGGCAAACGCTCAATTCCCCCAGAGAATTGCGTCGGAAAGTGGGGAGTGGTCGCGGGCAAGCCGTTGTCTGGCATGCTAGTCCGCTGTTTATCACCATGGATTATTCTTCTGTTCGTGGCAGTGGGAGCCGTTTCGGGCCAAGAGACCCTGTCCACACCCTCGGAGACCACGTCGACTTCTGCCAATGCAACCGGCGAATCCGATTCGCTGGATGATGCCAAGAAAAAAATGGGAGAACACCTTAAGAAAATCGCCAGAGTCATTACCCTATTTCGGCTCAGCGAGGACGAGCAGGCTGATGAGAAATTGAGAAGCGAGTTCCAACAGTTGCTCATTGATGGGCGCGCGATTGCGAACGAATTGCAACGTCAGATTGTAATGGATGCGAGGCAATCCTCTGGCAATGATAAAGAACAGAAGTCGCGGTTTATTTACGATCTGTTTTTTCAGAATTCGGAATACGATCGATATGAAAACAATTGGGAACTGGCACAGTATTTGATCGACATCGGTTTTGAGGACAAAAAGCAAGATATTTATGCGGTCTTGGGACGCAATGCGTTGGTGTTGAACGATTATGCGAACGCCAGAAAGTTCTACGAAAAAGCAGTCAGTTTACGAGTCTTTCCAGAGAAAGAGCAAAAGGTTGGGGTTGTGTTGCCGGACGCGACGGCGAAATGGCCTATTGAGCAAGAAGCTCGAAGGAAAGATGCGGAAAAAGGAGATTTACCAAGAGTTGTATTCGAGACGACCAAAGGGCGTTTTGTTATTGAACTTTTTGAGGATGAGGCTCCAAAAACCGTTGGAAACTTTATTCATTTAGTGGAGAAAGGGTTTTACAACGAGTTGCTTTTTCATCGCGTCGAACAACATCTTGTCGTTCAGACCGGTTGTCCCAACGGAGATGGTACCGGCGGCCCAGGCTACTCTATTCAAGGAGAGAATGGTTTGCCCAATAGTCGAAACCATTTTCGAGGTTCACTGGGCATGGCACTCGCGGGCGACCAGGCCGATTCCGGTGGGTCGCAATTTTATATTTGCTTGTCTCCGCTGAACTTTCTCGATGGCCGATTCACGGTTTTCGGAAGAGTTATCGAAGGCATGGACACAGTGGAGCATCTTAACCGTGTTAATTTATCTGAAAAATCGGAAGAGAATGAACGAAAACTGGTACCGGATCGCGTCTTAAACGCTAAGGTCTTGCGTAAACGATCACATGACTATTCACCGGTTTATTCCGCACCACCCAAGGAAGAAGGAGAGTAAGTAGAGCAATTGATCTATTTTTCTGATTTATCCGCTTGCGGCATGCATGTGGGAAGACATACTCCAGGCTATCCCCTCTTTGAGTGTGTCTTGTTGGGTTACTTGGGTTTTGCGTAGGGGACTCTTTACGGCGGAAAAGCAATCCTGAATCAAACCATTTGATGTCGAGATTCGTAGTACCAAGCCTGGGTTGCTTGTAGGAGACCTGACAGATGACATTGTTGATACTGCGAGTGTTGTTTATTGCTGTTTCGGCGGGCGTAGCAACAGTGTTTGTTGGGGCCAGCAAACAAGGGCCTGCTTGGCTGCCGTATCTGATTTTTAGTTGCGTTATTGTGTTGGCACTTGGCGTTATCACCGTTGATATCTTCACGCCTCGCAAGCGTATCGAAGTGATTTCGGCAGTTTATTTTGGACTGCTCGTTGGCTTTTTATTAACCTATTTGGTTTCGATCGCACTGACACCTTTGCTCGAAACTTCAGCATTGGCTGGACCGGTGCAGATGCTATTGGGGGTAATACTCTGCTACGGTTGCACGAGTCTTCTATTGCAGACCAAGGACGATTTTCGCTTCGTAATCCCCTACGTGGAATTCGCGCGCGAACTGAAAGGCTTTCGCCCTCTTGTCCTTGACACCAGCAGCATTATTGATGGGCGGATTGCTGATTTGGTGGAAACGAATGTTCTTGACGGGCAATTGATTATGCCGCGATTTGTGATTGCCGAATTGCAAGCGATTGCGGATTCAAGCGATCGATTGCGCAGGGCTCGTGGGCGTCGAGGCCTTGATATCATGAATCGGCTTCGCGGTAACGAGAAAGTTGATGTCCAGATATTTGATCGCGAACTTCCTGAATTCGCGGGCCAACCTGTGGACATGAAATTGGTTCTTTTGGCGAAGCACTTGGAAGGGAAGGTGATCACCAGCGATTTCAATCTCAACAAGGTGGCGAAAATCCACAATGTGGCCGTCGTCAATTTAAACGAGATTGCACATACGCTGCGACCGCAATACCTACCGGGTGAAGTTTTCCAATTGCGGATCGTCAAAAACGGAGAATTGCCCGAGCAAGGTGTTGGGTATTTGGATGACGGCACGATGGTGGTCGTTGAGGGGGGACGTGACCGTGTTGGCACTTCGGTCTCGGTTGTCGTGACCACCACCCATCAAACGCAAGCAGGACGTATGATCTTTACGAAGTTGGAAGAAATGGTTCGATCTTAATTCGCGGTCTAGAGTCTTCGACCCTACTTTGGATTGGGGGCTTGTGAATTATTTGGCCGGTTGCTTTTTTCGAGTCGGGAATCCCATTCGAGCCTCTCGCAACCAGTATGCGTTCTAGGTGGCAAAATAAACAAATTCGCAGCATTTTTTTGATGCTTTCCTGCACCTGTCTACTGGGTTGAAAGACCGCTTTCTGATAGCCTTTCGCGAAGTTCAAAATAGTTTGTTGTGATCCTTTGGACACATAAAAACGAGTAACAAGCCAATAATCTATCTGGGGTAGACGATCCAGCGATGGCAACTCCGCGAGTTTTGATCTTACGCGCTCCCGGCACGAACTGTGATTTAGAAACCGAGGTCGCCTTTCAACAGGCTGGAGCGATCCCTAGCCGATTACATGTGAATCGACTTCTCGAGAATCCTCATCTCGCCAAAGAGTACCAGATCCTTTGTTTCCCAGGTGGCTTTAGTTATGGAGACGATATCGCCGCCGGGCGTATCTTGGCCGTTCAAATCAAAGCGCATTTGAGTGGTATGCTGCAAGATTTTAAATCGGGTAATAAGCTTGTGCTGGGCATCTGCAACGGTTTCCAAATCATGATGCGGCTTGGCATTTTTTTTGATGAAACCGAACAAAACGCTCCTCCGGCCACTTTAGCGTTGAACGCCCAAGGGCGATTCGAAGATCGTTGGATCCATATGCGTAGAACGAGCGATCGATGCATTTTTCTTCGCGGTATAGAACAGATCCATCTGCCGATGGCACATGCCGAAGGCCGCTTCGCAGTTCGAGACCAAGCAGCATTGGATCGGCTGGAAAAAAATGGACAACTTGTACTACGCTACTGTCGTCCTGATGGTACAGGTTCCGACGAAGCGCTCGCGTTTCCCGACAATCCCAACGGCGCAACGAGCAATGTGGCCGGTATCTGCGACTCCACAGGACGTATCTTTGGCCTGATGCCGCATCCAGAGCGTTACCTCTATCCGACCAATCACCCCAACTGGACGCGACTACCCGAATTGCCCGCTAAGGGGGCAGGGACCAAATTCTTCGAAAACGCCGTCGAATACTTTAACTAGATAATACACCCCGAATTTACTAGTTTTTATGAAGAGTCTTAATCCTTTCTTAACAGATCTTGGCTACCAGAATTAACGATTCACTCGCGACAATGTAAGCAAATGAGGACAGGACTCGCTGCTTAGGAATTATGAGAGGGAAATGAATCCAATGCGCACAGGAATTCGAACCGACGTTCCGACGAGAAACCACGCGAATGCCGGGCACACAAAATTAGGTCAGCAACACATTTTGGCCTTGTGGGCGGTTTTGGCACTGTCCGCAATGATAGGTTGCGATAGCGCTTCGTCGAAGAAAGCGGGGGAAGTCCCGGCAACTGTGCCGGTTCGCGTGGACGGTTCGAGCACGGTGTATCCTGTTACTGAAGCGGTGGCGGAGGAATTTAAAACGAGCACCGGTTTGGATGTCACGGTTGGGTTGAGCGGCACCGGTGGCGGTTTCAAAAAGTTTATGCGAAATGAAACCGACATTTCTAACGCGTCGCGCCCCATCTCGAAAGAAGAGATGGAACAAGCAAAAGCAACCGGTATTGAATACATCGAACTTCCGATTTGCTTCGACGCATTGACGGTCGTGGTTCATCCATCCAACACTTTTGTCGACTCGCTGACCGTGGCGGAACTGAAGAAGATTTGGGAACCAGATGCGCAAGGTAAGATTTCGACCTGGAATCAAATCCGACCCGAATGGCCCAATGAGACCATCACTCTCTTTGGTGCCGGATCGGACTCGGGGACTTTCGATTATTTTACCGAAGCGATTGTCGGTAAAGCTAAGGCATCACGCGGAGACTATAACGCAAGCGAAGATGACAATACTTTGGTGCAAGGTGTGAACGGTAGCAAATTCTCCTTAGGCTATTTGCCTTTCTCGTATTACGTTGAGAATAAAGATAAGCTCAAAGCCATCTTGATTGATTGGGATAAAGATGAGTTGCCAGCCATTGCACCGAGCGAAGAAACGGTGATGAAGGGGACCTACAATCCTTTGTCGCGGCCGCTCTTCATTTACGTCAATAAAAAGTCTGCGGAGAGCCGTGAAGAAGTGAAAAAATTTGTCTCCTTCTATCTCGAAAATGTCGCCGAGCTATCCAAGGAAGTCAATTGCGTACCCCTCCCAGCATCCGCATATGATAGTGCGAAGAAACGCTTCCAGGAGATGAAGGTCGGGACGGTATTCGGCGGAACTCCTGAAGTGGGCTTGACGATCGATGAATTGCTTAGCCGTGAAACCAAGCAATAAGGTTTTATCGAGCCCGAGAATAGGGACTAGGAAGCCAATATGAGCGTCGATCTGAATCAGCTACGCGTGAAGATCAGCGAGCATCGCGCGAAGAAACGAGGCAGAAATTTTTCGGCGGCCAGCGAGCAAGTCATTGAATTAGGTTTATTGGGGGCCGCTTTGTCCTCAATAGCCATCACCTTGGGGATTGTGTTCATTTTGTGTTGGGAGTCGATCGGTTTTTTCAAAGAAGTATCAGTTGTCGAATTTTTTACAGATACTCAATGGACGCCGCTTTTTGCTCCGCCTCACTATGGCATTTTGCCTCTTTTGACTGGAACGTTAATGACAACGTTCGTAGCTCTCTGTGTCGCACTCCCGATAGGTACGATTACGGCGATCTACTTGAGTGAATTCGCTTCATCTTGGGTTCGAGAAATTGTCAAACCGTTACTTGAACTTTTGAGCGCGGTGCCAACCGTTGTTTATGGCTATTTCGCGCTGTATCTGGTCGCTCCACTGTTGCAGAAACTGATCCCCGATCTCCCTGCGAGTTGCATGCTTACAGCTGGTGTGGTGATGGGCATCATGATCATTCCTTACGTCTCTTCACTGAGCGAAGATGCGATGAGAGCGGTGCCAATGTTACTGCGTGAAGGAGCTTACGCGTTGGGTGCGAACCGAATTCGCACTGCATTGACAGTCGTTTTTCCAGCCGCAATTTCAGGCATTGGCGCAGCGTACATTCTGGGACTTTCACGCGCGATTGGCGAAACAATGATCGTAGCCATCGCCGGGGGCATGCAGCCTAAACTTTCTGTAAATCCTGCTGATCCGGCTATGACGGTTACAGCCTACATTGTTCAGGTGAGCCAAGGGGATTTGCCCCACGGAAGCATCGGTTATAAGACGATTTTTGCTGCAGGCTTGACGCTGTTTGTCATGACGCTCTTCTTCAATGTTATCGGCCATTACCTGAAAAAGCGGTATCGAGAAGCTTATTGAGATTCCACGTATGAAAGATGTTCATCAGATTGTTCGAGGGCAAAAGTTCCAGGACCGTTGTTTTGCGGTAGTAGGATTCTTGTGCACTCTCGTTGGTCTGATTGTGCTCAGCATTCTGATTATCGACCTCGTGCGCGATGGCTGGAGTCGTCTGGATTACCAATTCTTGACCTCATTTCCATCAAGACGCGCCGGTAACGCTGGCATTCTGGTCGCTTGGCTCGGTTCTATCATGGTCGCTATCGTAACCGCCTTCACCGCAGTTCCTCTCGGAATTGCGGCCGCCATCTATCTCGAGGAATACGCCCGCAAAAATCTTCTGACCTCACTTGTCGAAATCAATATCACCAACTTGGCTGGCGTTCCATCGATTATCTACGGGTTGATGTCCCTTGGATTGTTCGTTTACATTCTCGGCTTGGGAAGAAACGTATTCGTCGGCGGTTTGACCCTCGGATTTCTTATCTTGCCGATCATCATTGTCGCCACACGCGAAGCGATCCGATCGGTACCCAATGGTATTCGCGAAGCGGCCTACGCACTGGGGGCGACCAAATGGCAAGTCATTTGGCATCATATACTTCCCTGTTCGGTCAATGGCATTGCGACTGGCACCATTATCGCTCTATCGCGAGCCCTTGGTGAGTCCGCCCCGCTGATCGTGGTCGGTGCACTTGTTTTTAACACGGTGCTGCCACCTTCCCCGATACAAAACGAATTCCCCTATGTTAACGCTAAATGGGCCAATAGCGAATTTTCTGTACTACCCATTCAAGTCTTTAACTGGGTATCTCGCCCACAAGAGGCGTTTCATCGTAACGCCGCAGCAGCCAGCATTGTGCTTATCTTCATCACCCTCACTCTCAACGGCTTGGCAATGTTTATCCGCTATCGATTCCGAAAGAGAGTCCAATGGTAGATGAACCTAATAAGCTCAAAGCGGAAGTGAAAGGCCTACGGGTGTTTTATGGCCAAAACGAGGCGATTAAAGGTGTCAGTCTGCCGATTCACAGCAATCGTATCACGGCCTTGATCGGACCCTCAGGTTGCGGCAAAACCACGCTCTTGCGATGCTTCAACCGTATGCACGACTTCCAAAAAAGCGTGAGATACGAAGGGGATATCATTCTTCATCCGAGCGGCAAAAATCTCCTCTCTCGTGATGTCGATCCCACCGAAGTTCGTCTTCTGACAGGCATGGTGTTTCAAAAACCGAACCCATTTCCCAAATCGATCTATGAAAACGTCGCGTTCGGCCTCAGGCTTCGTGGCGTTTCCTCGCGCGAAGAACGCGAACATCGCGTGACTAACGCGTTAAAAGGGAGCGCTCTCTGGGATGATGTTAAAGATCGCCTGCGCCGCCCCGCGACAGAACTCTCCGGCGGACAACAACAACGCCTCTGCATCGCTCGAGCCCTCGCCACCGAACCCGAAGTCCTGTTGCTAGACGAACCAACCTCAGCCATGGATCCGATTTCTACATCCCGAATCGAGGATGTGATCTTTGAGCTCAAACAACGAATGACCATCGTCATCGTTACCCACAACATGCAGCAAGCCGCTCGCATTTCCGACTATACGGCATTCATGTACCGCGGCGAACTCGTCGAGTTTCGCGCCACCGAAGAAATGTTCCAACGGCCGCAAGAAGAACTCACCAAAAGCTACCTCGGTGGCAGCTTCGGGTGATAAGCAAACTCAGTGGTCTTCGAGATGCAGCGCAAAGATTTACGCAGCTCTGGCGGTCTGCAAATTCTCACTCATCAGATCTTCAATACGACCCACAACCGTCTTTTCTATCTTGCCGAGATACGGGTTCGCAGATTCCGGAAAACTACCCGTCAACTCAATTGTATCTCGATAAATTCTCAACAACCACTGGTTTTGAATACCGTAAGCTGAGAAGCAAACCTGCAATTCGTTGCCCGCGAATTTTATCTGCAGCTGATGAACCTGATCCGGATACTCCTGCATCATACTCCCAACAAAGGAGCACAATCGAGTCTTCGCCTCAACCGCTCCCAATGAATGAGATACCAATCTTCTCACTTGGCCCATGGTTGTGCTCTCTATTTCGTGAATAAGACGCGCTCGGATTATGCTAGCAATGCCTTGCCTGTGTCATTCGGCGCTAATTCTAGTCAATCACTCAGCCATCATCATCGACGATCTTCAAGCGTTGACTGAAGCCGTCTTGCGGACTTATATCGAACTGCTTTTCCTGAATCCAGATCAATTGCCTCAAGCTGATATTGCTTCCGAGATCGAGTAGCCCCTACAACCACTTCCTGCCAGGCGGTTCGTTCTTTGAAAGCTCGGCCGATCAAGTTTGGTTTGAGCACGAAGGATCATTCGAGCCTGCTGAAATACCATTTGTCGGAAGTTGCCAAGTTGTCTTGCGAGAGGTATTGATTCGGCATGATATCTTGCCCCAACCCAGGCTACATTTTGCTCGCCCATTTGCTGCGTTGTGTTAGGCTTACTCGTCCGTCTTTGTTCGTCTGTGCTTGGCTGGCAATAGGTCCCTGTTTTCTAGGCACTTATTTATTGCCCGCACAAGAGCCGTCAGAAAGTGAGCCCTCGAGGGAGGTTTTGAAAAGTCGTTACGAACAAGCGGCCAAGTTTTATAGCGAAAAAAAGTGGCATGCTGCTGCCGAGGAATTTCGTTGGTTGAGCACCCATGCTCCCGGTACTCCCTTAGGCTCCTATGCCATAATCTATGAAGCAGACTGCCTGGCGCAAGACAATGAGTTGGCAAAGGCGATGTCCTTGCTGTCCAATTGGCTCGAGTCACCGCAGGGGCAGCGAGCGCTCGATGCCAAAGGTGAATCTTCTACGGAGAGACCGTTAGCGGAAAAGGCACGCTTGCGTTTGGCAGAATGTGCCTATCGACTTGGTGATTCGGAGTTAGCTATTACGAATTATCGCTGGCTCGCACGATCAGCGCGTTCCATAGAAGAGCGAGGCTTGGCCCTATTAGCCCTCGGGAGGCACTACCATTCGCAAAAGGATGTGGCGAAAGCGAAAGAATATTATTCCGAAGTCGTCGCTCAATCCGACTTGGCTGCTTATCACGATGCTGCGAAATTCAGCCTGCTGATGCTGCGGTTGGCGGATGGGGAAAGTGAAAAAGTCGTGCAGGAGTTACAAGCCATGGCGGAGGCTAATCCGCTGACACCGGTTTCGTCTGCCGCGGCGTTTCAGTTGGGGCAACTATGGTATTCTCAATCGCAATTTGATTCCGCACTTACCATGTACGAAAAGGTGATTGAGTCTGCAAGTGAACGCATCTCCATGCCTTTGGCTTACATTGGGTCTGCGAATTCCCTCTACCATCTAGGGCGGAAGGATGAGGCAAGGGTGAAGTTGCAGGCTTATCTGGATACATTTCCCGAGGACTCTCACTGGACCCAGCAGGCCCATCAGTTCATTCGCTGGCAATTGGCGGCCGAAGAATATTCGCTTGCCGAGCAGTGGCTTGATCGCTTGCAAGATATTGGCTTTGTCGCGGATGAGGAAAAAATCTCGTGGCTGCGCACCAAATCCTTGTGGGAGAGGGCGAGCGGGAGGAATGTGGCTGCAATTGCATCCCTGCGTTCGGCCATTGAGTTAGCCGCGGCCGCTGAATCACGTTCCCATATGAAAACGACAGAATTACAAAAGGAATTGCTGGCGATTCTGCTGGAAGATAATCGCATCGAAGAGGCGAAGTCGGAACTTGGTGCTTGGATCGAAGTTTACCGTCAAAAGGCCGATCGGGAGTCGCAGAATCTCTTTGCCGTAAAACGATTGGAGCTTATGGCGCAGCAGCGAGACTGGAGCCGTTTGGCTCCCCTAATTGAATCTTGGCTCAAGGAGAACCCGGACCAACCGCAAAAGCCCGAAGTGCTATTGGTGAGAGCGCAGTGCGAAATCGGAACCGCGCGGATCGATGAGGCTCGCGCCACCTTAGAAGATGAGGCATTCAAGTTGGCGGCTACAGCGGACCGACTTAAATCGCAGGCAATGTGGCTGACGGGCGAAACGTACTTCTTGCAAAAAGATTATGTCGCAGCAGTTGGAGCCTACTCCATGGTTGTCCAAAAATTTCAGGATAACAAATGGAGCGCGCTAGCGATGCTGCAGGCTGGCAAATGCTATGAGATAGCTGGTCAACCCCAGGACGCCATCCAACTTTACGAACAAGCGTTAAAGCTTTCCCCGGTCGATTCTGTAAAAAAACAGCTTGAGGCTCGACTGAGTGAAGCGAAGCAAACTCGGACATCGTCCTTGACACCTGCTAGCAGAAATACTATTCCCTCACGTTAGAAAGTCACTTTTCGAACAAAATCACATAGGGCAGGATGCCGATGACAGGTTTCTTACGTACCTTTTGGGTTTTCGCATTGCTAGTCCTTGGAATTTTTGCCGGTGTGGCAGAAGCGCAGTCGCGACCTCAAATACCGCAATTCAATTCTTTTGATGGCAACCCACTTCCAGCGCCACCCCCGGTAGTAAACCAAGGGAGTGATCCGATTCGAGTGGCGTCGCTGAACAACAGCAATCTACCTCCAGATGCGACGGCAGCCGAGCCAGCTAAAACCGAGACTGCGGCGATACCGATGAAAAGTTTATTGCAAATTTTTCACGACGGTGGGATCTTGATGTACCCAATCGTCGGCTGTTCGTTCGTTCTTCTCGCTTTTGCACTCGAACGCACTCTATATCTCCGGCGTGGTCGAGTGATTCCACGGCCGTTTGTAAAGCGAGCGATGGAGGTATTGGAGCAACAGCAAATCGACCGCGATGAAGCTTTGGCACTATGTGAAGAAAATGGAAGTCCCATTGCCGAACTATTTTCATCAGCGATCAAGAAATGGGGTCGGCCATCAGTTGAGGTCGAGCAAGCTGTGCTCGATTGTGGCGAACGCATCAGCACATCGCTACGCCGCTACCTACGGGTGATGAATGCGATTAGCAATGTCAGTCCTTTGCTCGGTTTACTGGGTACGGTTCTTGGAATGATTGAAGCGTTTAACGCGATTGCGTCAGCTGATGCGATGGGCCGTCCAGAACTTTTGGCAAGCGGTATCAGTCAGGCGCTATTGACCACTGCAGCCGGTCTGGTAGTTGCCATACCAGCTTACCTAATCTATATGTTCTTCTTAGGTCGTGTGGACCGATTGATTATCGAAATGGATCAGTTGTCGCAGCAAGTGGTCGATTACGTTTCTGCAGAGGGACTGCAGGAAGCAAGTAAAGCTCGTCGCAGCAGGGCGAAGGCGGCCTAAGCAACTTGATCATGCAGCAACTCACCGTTGGGCAGCAAGGGAAGGAACCCGTTTATGCCTTTAAAAACAACTCAAGATGAGTTGCCAACCATCAACTTGACCCCCATGATCGATGTGGTGTTTTTGTTGATCATCTTTTTTATGGTTGGTAGTAACTTCAATCAATCCGAAGGGAGGATTGAGCTGGAAGTTCCAAAGGTTAGCGGCGTAAATACTCTGGTTGCACCGCCTCAAAGCAAAGTGATTCAAGTGACCAAGGATGGAATAGTCGCATTCGATGGCGCCAATGTATCACTGAACGAACTGAGGCAGCGGCTTGACTATGATCGTCGACAGTACCCCGACGCATCGGTGGTCGTTCGAGCGGACGCGAAAGCCGACTATGAGCGAGTGGCTGAAGTGCTGGGTATTTGTAGCGATGCAAAGGTAAAAATCAATTTGAGTTTTCGCCCGGGCAATGTAGTGAGGTAACCGGGAATGAGCGGCTGGTACTCGGCAGCCAGTCAGTTCTTGCAAAATCTTTGGTCCGGCTATAATGCCGACCGAATCTGGGCCCTCTTGCTTGCAGGTGCCTGCGCTTTAACTGCCCTAGCTCTTGTCGCATTATCTAGAACCAAATGGGGACGAGCCAAGCCATTGGTGAAATGCGTTGTTTTTTCTGTTGTCGCACATGTTTGGCTCCTTATGTACGCCTACGGTACCAAGCTCACCGGCCCCGGAAGTCCAAGTGGTTCGCTCCATGCGCCCGAGCGTCTATTCATGCTCGTCGATAACTCGAACGGACAGGAAGACGTCGCGACGGATTCCAGTCCAGTTCCATCCGATTCTTCTCTCGCTCTTCCCTTGTCCGAACAACTCGATGCAGTTGAGTCAGTGACTACGGATCCAATCGATAGTTCGAGCTTGCCACCGTTACCATTCGACGCTGCTCCGCTGGCTGACTTCGCTGGCCTAGCGATAGATGACCCGCAGTCCTATTCAGCACCAGAATTGACAGACTCTCAATTGTCACCTGAATGGACGGAACAAACCACTGCGATGATGGTCGCTTCGACTTCCCTCCCCTCCATCGATCAACTTGTACCAACAAAACGCATTTTTGATGATAAGGATTTACCTCAGGAATATCTTTTAAGAAACAATCCTAATCGCTTGCGATACGCTCAGACCTTTGGTGCCAGTCAGGCATCGGAGGAATCTGTTGCTAGAGGACTCCGCTGGCTGGCGGGTTCACAGCTAGCCGATGGCTCATGGAGTGCTCAAGCAACGGGCGCAGGACGAGAAAATCGTGTCGTCGGTAGTACGGTCTATCAGGGAATCGGCCGCAACGCCGATACCGGATTGACCGGCTTGGCGCTGCTCGCGTTTCTCAGTGCTGGCCATACCCATGCAGAAGGAGAGTATGCAGCAACCGTTCGCAAAGGACTTGAGTTTTTAGTATCCCAGCAGTTACCTTCCGGTGATCTTTCAGGTCGCAAGCAACAGAGCAATCAACCTGCTGATATCTTTTCACGCATGTACTGCCATGGAATCGCTGCCTTCGCGTTAAGCGAATGCTATGCGATGACCGGTGATCCATCGCTTTTTCAATCGGTGTCACTGGCCGCTAGCTTTACGGTAAAATGCCAAGACCCTGCCAGCGGTGGTTGGAGATATGTTCCTCAAGACAAGGGGGATTTAAGCCAATTTGGTTGGCAGGCTTTAGCGCTCCGCAGCGCCCATCACGGTGGCTTGGAAGTTCCTCAATCGACATGGCAAAATATGAGTCGGTTCCTGGATAGCGTGGCAGGCGGAACGCACGGAGGCCTGGGAAAATATCGACCCCAAGAGGCCCCAACGACCACAATGACCGCCGAAAAACTGGCTTGTCACTTGCTACTGGAAAAACCATTGAGTGCCGAAGCGGAAAATGAGGCTCGCCGCGAACTGTTAAAACATTCACCCGGTATCGGTGAGGATAATGTTTACTATTGGTATTACGGCACCCTAGCAATGTTCCAGTTTCAAGATGAAAGTTGGCAACGCTGGAACGAGTCTCTGCAGCAACGCTTGTTGGCTTTACAAGAACCGGATCAATCGTATCTATCGGGAAGCTGGCCCCCGGATAGAGTCTGGGGTGGCTATGGCGGACGTGTTTACAGCACCGCGATGAGTTGTCTATGCCTAGAAGTTTACTATCGCTACCTTCCTCTTTACCATCGATCGAATTTAGCGAGCCAACCGACGAATCAAAACGAAGTACAGCGCTAATGCAGTTTTAGGGTTTGATCATCAACTTGGTTTCGTTTACCACTTCTAAAGTGACACTGCTCTGCTTGGCTAACTCCTCAATTAATTGCTTGACCGTAGCTTGATTGACTTTAAGTCCGATTCGGCGCTGAGCGATAACGCTTCTATCAATTTGCCAGTCAGGCTGAAGTTGTAATTGAATGGCGATGGAATCAATCACATCCGCAGCAGGAGTATTGACCGCTTCAAAGGTGAACCGCAAATTTTCAAATCGCGATTTAGGCTTAGGAAGCGCTGACTGATACTTGCCCAATGCGATAGCGTAGTGTGTAGCTACATCGGCGCGAACCCGATACTGCTTGGCTTCCTCAGTCACATCCAGCGATTCACTTTTGGACCACTGTTCGATGTTCTCGCGTTTCCATTGACTCTTGGCGTAACCAAGTACTGCGGTATCGCTATCGCGAACGGCGATCAGTTTCCATTGATTCGTATCAGGGATTGGTTCAGCGCTCAGTCCAAAACCCGCAACAACCAAACATATTTGAGCGGGCAAAGTCAGAGCCGAATATTTACCCTCATCCCAGAGATCGTGAGGAACCTTTTCTTTGCCCAAAATCTCAATATTCCATTCTCGTTCAATCGCAGACAAAATATCTTGCGGCGGCGTCAAGCGATCCCAATGCAGTTTTTGGACTGGAATTTGCGGTGCTTTAGTGATGTCACCCGCCGCCTTGGTATCAATCAGTTGCTTTCGGTATTGATACCATGCTCGCCAATACGTCATCTCCATTCGCGCGGTTTCTTCAACTGGACCGAAGTAAGCCACCGATTCAATAAAACCGAGCTTGCACTTGACTCCGTCCGCAATACCCTTCAGCAAAACATCGATTCGCTCGGCACCCAAGCCAATCTGGACCGGCTGAGTTGGATCGATTCGCCGATCAACAAAGATTTCAACACCTTGGGTTGTCGCAATGGTACGCAGCCCAAGCTTCAGGGGTTGATCTCGCCACAACACACTCAAGGGACGAGCAAGCGTGCGAAAAGTCTGCTGGACCGAAGGTTGAAAAATAGGAGTCTGCTGAACGTCAATCGCCGAATTGTTTGTATTGCTTGGACTTTGCGCTAGCCCCTCAGTTGACGACAGCACACAGCAGCACAGCACACAGCAGCACAGCATCCTAATGAATGGCACGACACGTGTGGATGCCATCCAGGTTCGTCGCAACATGGATATGAACTCCTCAAAATGTCTAGCCTGAAAATAGATATTTTTACCAAATG